>Ga0209812_10000052_pt1 | contig 103126 bp, 85 predicted proteins | sample JI71714BDNA_FD_187502 | JGI IMG/M metagenome (GOLD analysis project Ga0209812, IMG submission 187502) | Wastewater effluent complex algal communities from Wisconsin, to seasonally profile nutrient transformation and Carbon sequestration -... | ecosystem: Engineered > WWTP > Effluent > Algae... | reverse complement strand
CTAACTGCTGCCCCGCCGCACTAAAATACTCGGTTTTGATCAATTCCCCAGCGCCTGAATAATAATATTCGATCCGACGGCCGTCGGTCAGGAAAATTACAGCAAAATTGAAATTAGTCAACGGTAAGCCTCAAAAAAGCTGCAGAATAAAGTAGCGAAGTTTTACGGCATCACCATTTACAAGATTGCACACAAGGGTGAATCTATTCCTAAAGAAAACTGTCGAATTCTCCTACTAGCATTGAATTACCTAGTCTTTTGTAAAACCTTATCAAATGGGCTTTCCCTTCCCAAAATACTCTTATTGCCGTAAAGATGATCTTCTAAGCAATCAGGAAATTATGGATTTGTCAGCAAATCCTCAATCGTAAGCTTTTTATTCATTGGTCGCAAATTTAGCAGACACACTTAAATGAACAGTCTCAGTTACACTCGTGGACACGCTCCCACAGGAAGAACGCAACACCATTTAATTAAGATTGATGCCTTTGTGGGAAAACGCAAGCTAAAATCTGCCCTTCAGAATATTCTCCAAGAAGCTATTTAAAACAATAAATCCTTCAAATGAGGGCTTTACGTTTCACCGCTTCAGGTTTAAACTATGTCCCTCGCTCGGCTACTTTTAATAAATGGGCTATCGTTATTGGTAGTTTTTTGACCTTTAAGGATAAAATATGAGAATAAAAAAGTCTCTTAGCATGTGCAATGGATCAACCATTTCAAAAAAATAGTCATAGTAATCATACTATTTCCCATCTATTTTAAAGGTTTCTCCGAAGTCATTAAAAAACTCGTCTATCTCTTCTGGACCAAAACCCAAAGATTGAATCGTTATATTTAGATTAATTTTATTTTTTTAATGCCTTGTTTTTCAAGTAACTCTTTTATTTTTACTATTTTTTCCATTACTTAAAAGGGTTTTTCCATTTCTTATTTTCAGCAATTTTAAATAAATGTTCGAATGTTAAGTCAGGCTTTCGTTTCGTAATATTTAGTAAAAACCCTATCTCTCTAAATGTATTTATAATGAAAAAATTATCATCATAAAAATAGTCGAAATAATTATAGTTTTGCATATCTATTTTATATTTTTCGACATACTTTTCTAAAAAATTATCAATATCATCAGAAGCAACCCTCATTTGTCTGATTGTATCGTTTAGTGATTTTGGTTTGACTCCCCAAACCAAATTTGACATTTCTTTTATATCTTCAAAAAAAGTATTTCTGTCCATGTTATTTTCTTTTTTGTATATACTGTGCTGGGGCTGTACGTCCAAAAGGTATAATGAGATTTCTTGTTAAAACACTACCAACGTCATTACTTGCTGTACCCCAACCATTAAGGGGGGTTGGTACTCTAAATGGTAATTTTCCAAATTTACCTTGCATTGCATAACTCATTGGTGTAGTCATTTTATCTGCTTTACCCAATACTTTTAATCCCAAACTTGCTTTTGTTACTGGCATTACTTTTCTTGTCAGCACAGCTTCGGCAACTTTTTCACTTCCATAGCCCAAATCGTAGGCTACTTCTCCTGCTGTCGTGTTGGGTATATTTTCGGTATAGGCATCTACTGCCATTGCTGTTTCGGCTCGCATCATCATACCTTCGGGGTCAAGTGAGTTACCCATTTTTGCCATATTGGCAAAACCTTGACCTAAGTCTTTCCATCCCTGTGCGGTGGTTAGGCTTGAAAAAAACTGCCCGGTTTGTTGTAGCCCTGCGTATGCTCCCATACCAAAAGCAATGTTTACAGGCATAGTCGATGCCACTTGTCTGTCGCTTATTTGGGTGGCCTGATTAACCTGCCAATCTGTTCCTGTCCAGGTCCACGATCCGTCCTTATTCGTAACGGTTGCTCCTTTTGAATAAACTTGAGCTGCCGCTTCTCCCTGTGGACAAGATGGACAATTACCATCGGGATCGGTGTAAGTCACGGGATTATTCCAAAATGCTGTGTAAGGTGAAAATCTAACCTGGTTAGGGTGGTCAGCAAGTGCATCCACCTGATCCCACACCCCAATCGTAGGATTATACACCCGAGCCCCGAAGTTGATCCGGTTTAGCCCGAAGGTGAGGTCGCGTTCCTTGCCTTGCAATTCCCAGCGGTTGGTGAGTTGCCCGGCCGTGGTACCCAAGCCCTGCAAACGATGTCCCCACGGGTCAAAATGACTGCTCGAGATCAACTGCCCCTGCCGATTAATGCTCGCCCGCACATTCCCCAGGTGATCAGTATAGTGCAGCTCGTAATTCCAACTGCCATTGGCAAACACCGCCCGGCCGTCGGGGACCGCTACTTGAAACAACGCCCCGTTCCGCAAGACCAAGTCGCCAATGTATTCCCAACGCTCCAACGACTGCCCCGCCGCACTAAAATACTCGGTTTTGATCAATTCCCCAGCGCCTGAATAATAATATTCGATCCGACGGCCGTCGGTCAAGAAAATGCGGGCGGGCAAATCATAATATGTGTGGTACACAATCTGCCGGATCTGCTCGTTGGCATCGCTCACCAGCTGCCCCGAGGCATTGTAGGTGTAATTGCCTGTGCCGCGTGGGAGGATATTATTGTGAAGATTCGCTGCTTATTATATTTCCTTCCCAGTCTGTAATATTTGGTTTGTGTAGCTCGTGCCACTTTTTTACAAAGCTGTCTATGTTTTCCATATCCGATTTAATTAGCTTTTTTAATTTATTGATTTCAGCTTCGTATCCTTTTTTTGTATAGTAGCTCCCTACCTTATGCTCAGGCAAAAACAACATATAAAACAATGGGGGACCTTTATAGTCGTCACTTCGTAATCGCATTTTGGTTATAGTGTTTGGGGGAATGCCAAAGTTTATGCCTTCACATTCATTTAGCTCGTTTATTGATGATAATTTGGGTGAAAGATTGAAAATGTTAAGAAACACCTTGATATATTCATCACCTTTTGTAATGTAAATATTAATATATTCAAAGTAGCTATTTTCAGAAATTCTACCATATGTATAGATATATCCTTTAATCCCACTATAATATTCTCCAAACCAAGATGTTTTAAATGGTCGTTTTTCAAAACCATTACTCTCTAATAAAGGCAATCCTACTTCTTTAAAAAGATTATTTCTATCTTTTAATAATTTTTTATCAGAAATTTTATAAAATAATCCCATATCAAAGTCTTTTATTTCTTTGTGAATGAACTCCTGAACCTGCCCCAATAAATGCAGCTTTAGAAATATTTCCAAGTCCTTGACTCGTTGTTCTGTCAATAATTAAACCACCTGGTGTTGTTACTCTTGACTGGGCTGCTATTTGATTTGGTGTGAGTTTAGAACTATTAAACTTACTTTCAACTGTTAATTGTCTACCAGTTATCTTATTTTTCATTGCATGATCATATCTTGCGATAGCTTCTTTACCTGTTGCAGTTTTACCACCTGTTAAAACCTCCGCTTTCCCAGCACTTTTATACCCTTGAGCACCATATTTAATTTCAGTAACAGCTTCTCCTAATTTACCTTTTGCAGAATTTGATAAATTGTTTGTTCCTCTACTTACCGCATTACCAACTAGTTTACCACCTGCACCTAAAACAGCTCCAACAGTTGCATCTGCGGCGATATTAGTTAGCACTGTTTCTTGTCCTTGTATGGCTCGATTTGCCGCTCCACCTACTACATTTGCCCCACCAGCAACGCCAGTTACCAATAAACTTGCTCCGCCCGAAAAACCCGCTGCACCGCCTGTAATTCCACCTTGCAATGCACTTCCACCAACCGCACTCCAATTATTCACTGACCCTTTATCGTATAGCTGTGAAGCTATCTCTAAGCTACCACCGATTAACGCACCAACACCCGCCCCAATTACTGCAGTTACGCAATTCGGACATCTTCCATCAGGGTCATCATACATAATTGGATTATTCCAAAAAGCAGCATAAGGCGACTTATCCACCTGCTCTGGCTCATCTGCCAACGGATCCACCTGATCCCATACCCCAATCGTAGGATTATACACCCGTGCCCCGAAGTTGATCCGGTTCAGCCCAAGCGATACGCCTGGGCTTTTGCTTTTTAAGCTAATTCTTCTTTGACCGCAGGTAGTAAGAAAACTTCTCCCTTGTTGGCTAAATCTTTTATGCCTGCCTTTGATAAAGCTTTATCAGTAAAGGGTACAATATGATTTTTAAAAAGTTTCTCCAAACCCTCTTTCCTAATATTATCCTCCATTGGCTCATCAAAATCTAAGACATCTTTATATTCAGGTGTTTCATTTGCCGTGATATGACCCATTGAACTTTTTAATAACTCCTTATTGGGCGTATACGTGTTTTCAAAAGCACCCTGAATAAACACCTTTATCAGAAGTTGGTAATAATCACCAAAGTTAGATTTTTGGAGCTCAAGCACAGTAATGCATTCCGTGCTTTCCTTATACCAACAACCAAAAGCACTTTTAAACTCCTTGGCCTTGGCCACTTCACCAAACAATTTCTTAAACTCTTTACTTTCCATTATCAATAAGTATCTAAAACAGTTTTCCACTGAATGCCTTTAAACTGCGGGTATTTTTGCAGCATTGCAGGCGACTGTAGCTCTTGCAAATACATTTGTAATTGCTTTTGCCCTTGTAAAATGGCTCTAGGATTATTAGGCTTCAATTCGTAAATGATGCCGTTTTGCATATCAAGGTAATCTATCCGCCTTCCACTTAACAACCTGAACTCTTTACCTACTTTACCCACATGATACGCCTTATGCATCTGTTGCCCAACCTGTAAACTGGACTTAGTAAACTGTGTACCCCCCTTTGCAGCCCCCTTCATTACTCCTTGGCGTACTCCGGAGATCACTAGACCCGATTCACCGTAGGTTAACGCCATGCTGACAAACTCCAGGGCCGCTACAAATGAATGACCCACCATACTGGCGTAATCTCCCCGCGCTTCTGCCTCCTTTCCATCCTGATAACTGCTATACACAGGTACCAATCCGTGATCCCACCGCTTTTTCTCTGCCTTACTATCCGGCTTCTTCTGACCCTTCCCCGGATCTTCATTGCCTTCTTTTCCAGGCGTCCGGCCAACAATCGTTCCTGAGCCATCATCTCCAGCATAGCCACTGAATGTCGTTGCACCCCAAACATCCCACGTCTCACGCCCATCAGGATCAATAAAACGTAACGGATTATTGGCCACATACTGATACGGACTTAGGTTGGCGTACTTCTCCGCCAACGGATCCACTAAGGATTATAACCTACCTTGTTATAGATAATGAGGTAGTTATATTGCTGACTATTTGCGATAAGAAAGTTAAAGAAAATATTTCTTATAAAGAGTTGAAAGAACTGCTCGATGAATTAGATTAATGCTTAAAGCCCTCAATTTGAAGGCTTTTGGCGGTTTAGTTACTATGTGCGATACATGCTTCCTCATAACTCCATTTTAATAACCTTTCTCCCTCATCAAGATAGGATTTTATTTTGGAATAACTTACGTTTGAGGGTATGTCTATGGAAATCAATATGGGTACTTCACTTATTTCGGAAGCACATCCTAATTTGTTTAGATAAATTCTTGTTTTTTGGACTTCATTTTCATCATTAAAAATTATTCTTACCGTGCTATGTCCAGATTCTGCAATTAGACCAGTTGCAAAAAGTTCTCCATCTCTGTTTTCAACACTAACAATATCACCCAATGAATATTCAGGAGCATAAAACAGAATATTGTCAATTTTATATTGATTATCGCCCAATGGAATAGCCCAAACGCTTTCTATTCCATATCCTCCTTCGGGTGCGTTTTCGTGTTCAAATAGTATTTTTGTATGCTTCATATCAATTATTGCTTTTTTGGCGGTTACAATCTCGACATAAAACTTGTCCATTGTCTGCTGTACCACTACCGCCTTTTGATTTGGGAACTATATGATCAATTTGTCTATCTGTTTTTGGGGGAGTTACTCCTCTTTCTGATTTTGCTGGTTTCGTTGTCGACACTCCACAGCCTTCACAAACTATTTTTCCTTCATTTTTAGCCGCATTTGCATCTAATACCTTGGCTTTCTCTGCTGGCGTGAATGCTTTACCTGCTCTTGAACTACTTTTTACACTATTTCCACCTTTAACGGCATCAATAACATCATCAATTTTATCGACTACCTCTCCAACTAATTTTTTGGCGGCACTGCCACTAACACCCGGCAAAATTACTCCACCCGCTGCTGCCCACTTATCGGCTGTTGTTGCTTTGCTACCATCTATATTAATAGCATTTCCACCCCTTGTTGCTGTTGTAACTAAAACAGTGACATCGTTAACATCGGTATAACTTAAAACAGTAGTAAAGCCACCTTCAACTTTTTGCAATAAACTTCTACCATAACTCTTTGCTGCTGCCCATTGTGATTTTGCTTCGGATAAAAGCATCCCACCAGGATCACCACAACAAGGCTCGTCTAAAGCACCCGTAGGATCAATTCGATTTATAGGGTTGTTTTGGTTAAAATTATAAGGCGAAACCCATACCCTTTCATCCCCCAACGGATCCACCTGATCCCACACCCCAATCGTAGGATTATACACCCGAGCCCCGAAGTTGATTCGGTTCAGTCCGAAGGTGAGGTCGCGTTCCTTGCCTTGTAATTCCCAGCGGTTGGTGAGTTGCGTAGCCGTGGTGCCCAAGCCCTGCAAACGATGTCCCCACGGGTCAAAATGGCTGCTCGAGATCAACTGCCCCTGCCGATTGATCGTCGCCCGCACATTCCCCAGGTGGTCGGTGTAGTGCAGCTCGTAATTCCAACTGCCATTGGCAAACACCGCCCGGCCATCTGGGACGGCTACTTGAAACAAGACCCCGTTCCGCAAGACCAAGTCGCCAATGTATTCCCAACGCTCTATCGATTGCCCCGCCGCACTAAAATACTCGGTTTTGATCAATTCTCCAGCACCTGAATAATACTATTCAATTCGGCAAACCTGCTCAAGTAATTGAAAAAATGAATAAAAGTCCTCTCTCCTCAATTGGATGTCGATAAACCACGTTTTGCTTGGTAGAGTTTAGCAAATCCTACTTCATTACTTGCGCGTAACTTGCCCTACTCGTGCGCATTGGCCTTACCGACCCACCAAAAAAAGCCACCCCTTTCGCAAAGGGTGGCTTTCGTATAAAATGCGCGTTTAACTTATTTTTTCGGATCCAATCCAGCCGAAATCCGGCGCTGTACATCTTTTAAATGGTAACGGCTCATATTATCCGTCATCTTCGGCATACCTGCCTGGATGTCTGCTTGCAACTTCTCCAAATACGCCCGAGCCACGGATGGCAGGTCGGTCTGGGAAAGCTCAACCGTTTTCCGACTAAATCCGTACGTCGCCCCTACCGGAACGGCCGTAACCACCGTACGGCCCGGTTCCAACAAAGCGATTACACGCTCAACATAGGCCTTCTGCAAATTACGCCGATAGACATCGATCGACGCTTTCCCCTTCAACTCCGAAAACAAACTACTTTGCAAATCGGTCATCAACTCATCCAATGAATAATTCGCGGCATTCAAGGCTTGTGACTCAATCAAACGAACCACCCGATCTCCCGATAATACACTGTTTAGGGTAGAAACCTGCATAGCCTTGATGGCCTCTACGCCTGTTTCAGGGCGAATTTTATTCAAGATATTTTGATCCAATAACCAAGTCGGTGTCCGGAACAATTGCTCATTCAAGAACGTAACTGCCTCTTTTTGAATCGCTTTAGGTGTAACTTCAAACTGATTCTCCTTCATGTCATACGTCACCGGTGTATCGTAAATACCACCAATGTTTTTGGTTACGTGACCTAAATACCGGCGGAATTGCGCGACAACATTGCCATACAACTCATCCAATTCTTTGTAACTCTCCCCATCTTCCTTAGACCATTCGATCAAGTTCGGCAAAATCCGCTTCAAGTTTTTCACCCCGTAGGCCGATGCCTTCATGGAGTTATCGCCTACGTCTTCCGTTTGGTACCGTGGATCATGTGGGCTAATTTCAGTACCAAAACGCAAACGGATGTTTTTATAGGCTTCCTTGGTCCACTCATTCAACACCTTTTTCTCATCAGCTTCACTTTTTGCATCGGCAAAGTAGGAATATCCCCATTTGATCGCCCAAACATCATAATCGCCAATGCGAGGGAACAAATCTTTCACACCGTCTTCAGGCTGTGCTACGTAATTAAAACGCGCATAGTCCATGATCGACGATGTATGTCCATTTTTCTCGATGAATTTGGGATCGCGCAGCTTTTCCACTGGCGTTGCGGCACTCGCGCCCATGTTGTGGCGAAGTCCTAAGGTATGGCCCACCTCGTGTGACGATACAAAACGAACCAACTGGCCCATTAAATCATCCTTGAAATTTTTCGTACGAGCTGCGGGATCCACAGCTGCGGCCTGAATCATGTACCAGTTGCGAAGCAAACGCATCACGTTGTGGTACCACCCGATATGACTTTCGATAATCTCACCTGATCGAGGATCATGAACGTTCGGACCATACGCATTTTGAATGTCGGCAGCGAAGTACCGGATTACCGAATACCGCGCATCTTCCAAACTCATGGTTGTATCATTCTCGGGCCAATATTCTCCGCGAATGGCATTTTTCCAACCAGCCGCTTCAAAAGCAACTGCCCAATCATCTACCCCCATTTTTAAATACTTTCTCCATTTTTCAGGCGTTGCTGGGTCAATGTAGAATACAATAGGTTTCGCAGGCTCAATCAATTCCCCACGCTTTTGCTTTGCCGCATCTGCCGCATTCTTAGGCTCTAAACGCCAACGAACAGCAAACACATTTTGATCTGAATTTTGAGACTCTTCACCAAATACAGAATATTGATTGGCAAAATACCCGACGCGCGCATCAAAAGTCCGGGAACGCATCGGCACCTTTGGCAAAAGAATCATCGAGGTGTTAAACTCCATAGTGACCACTCCTGCATCCAACGATGCTGGAAAGTACGTCCCAATTTGAGGGGTTGGCACCAACGAAATTCTAGGTGGTGTAACCGAGAACGTTTTGACTGTTTTGATCTCGGTATTCAGCGGGAATGTGTTGATTTTTTGAATATAGGACCGATCCTTCTGGAACGCTGCAATATTAAAGCGTTGCTTATCGATCGGACTCAAAGAAAACAGCTGATTGTCGGCATCAAACGTACTCGTCACTTCGATAACGTACGATTTATTGCTGCCCTCTTTCCGAATCGCTTTAATCTCAAAAGCCGCCACGATTGGGTCTGCCGACGAATTTTTCACAGCCTGCGCAATGGGTTTCGTGCTATCGGGTGACATCAGAACGTAGGTCACTGACCGCATGAATAAATTATCCGAAGGCCCCAACTCCCACCGAATCACTTGCCGATTCACTTCTTCACCACCAAACACGCCAGCTCCCGCGGCTGTCTTGGCATACCGGGTGATGGTCATGATATCACGCCCTAGTAAACTATCGGCGACTTCAAAAAAATATTTGTCCGCCATTTTATGGACGACCATCAATCCTTTAGAAGTTACCGCCGTACTATCAATCACTTCTTTGAATGCCTTGGGTCCTTTTTTAGGTGCTTCTGGCTTTTTGGCTGGTGGGGTTGGTGGTTTGGGAGTCTCAGCCACGACAGGCTTTTTGTCCGCTTCTTTTTCCTTTTTCCGTTGTGCTTCTGCACCTAGGCTAACCACCAAGGCAAGGGCCACGACCGAAAGGGGTCGAAAAATTTTCATAGAAATTAGGTTTAGTTCTAATTGATTTGGGGTAAACTTACATCTAAACTGCCCACTCTGGGAAAGAGTTTAGTATGAAAGGGTGTAATCAAGGGCTAAACAAAAATACAATGCTCAATTTTACAAGTGAATCGTACCATTTACCAAATTACCTCGACCAATTGTGCCAGACCTACTGACAGATTTAAAAGCCATCGACATCCGGACGATCGTGGAGGACCTCGGCTTTCGCTTGATCCAAAATAGGCGCATTCTTTGTCCTTTCCATGAGGATGACTCTCCCTCCATGGTCTTTTATCCGTTTCCACAAAATGAATTTCATTGTTTTGGCTGTGGAAAACATGGTGATGGCATTAATTTTTATGCGGATGTACACCAACTGGACCTCAAAAGGGCAATGCAACAGCTGGCTGCTACCTACCTGACCCGCGAACGAGCCCTGCCCAAAGTGAATCAAACAGCACATAAAGCACCGCGAAAACTCCAAGAAGCTTCGCCTAAATCACAGGAAATTATGGAAGCGCTTCGCCAATTCTGCTTGGACTCCCCCACCACAGACTCTGCTATCCGTGCCTTTGATTACCTCAAAAATAGAGGGTTCACTTTCGAGATTATCCGACAGTTTAAATTATTTGTCATTAAAGATTACCGCGCAACTAATCAATTTTTAAAGAATCATTTTGATCCCGACGATTTGATCGCTTCCGGCTTGATGAATGACCGGGGAAATCTCATTTTTTATGTTCACCCGATTCTTATACCCTATTACGTTGATGGAAGGTTGAGTTATATTCAAGGTCGGGTCATTGGCGATCCGCCCGAAGGAACGGCGAAATACCAATTTTTAAAGGGTATTCGGCGCCCTTTATTCAACCAAGATAGCTTGACCTCATTGAAGCTTAATACGCGCGTGCTGATTACCGAAGGGGCATTTGACTGCATGAGTGCGGTGCAATTTGGGGAAGTTGCCGTAAGTGCAGGAAGTGCATCACATTATGACCGAAATTGGGCCAAATTATTCCAAAGATTGAAAGTTGCAATCTATTTTGACCAAGACACGTCGGGGGAAAAAGGGGGAAAAGCCTTGGAAGAAAAGTTACGCGAAGATGGTATCGTAGCAGAACGACGAGAATTGCCAGCCGAATTCCATGATGTGCACGATTACTACCAGTATCGCCTGAAAAACGCCTAAAAAAAGCCCCACCATGAGGTGAGGCTTCTATGCAAGATCTAATTTTAATACTCCCAAAGATTATGCTCAAACTCCATCAATTCATATTCGATTTGTTGGGCTTTGAGTAAACCTTCCCTTGGAGATTTGTAAATATCATCCAAGTATTTATTCAACGGATTTGCTTTCCGGACAATCTTACCGGACCACAAACGCAGGTCAATGGCATCGGCCAAATTCAAGTGCTTGGAGGTATTCTGGGTATTGTACCAGATGGCGTTGGGATTCGAACGGAAGAATAGTTCCAAATCTTTGTACCGGAAAGAAGCCAATGGCTTTTCTAAACCATCTTGTGAGACCTCAGCGGGAATCATGATGGTGATAACCTGCACATCAAAATACTGGCGTGACCGTTGTTTGTCGAACATCCAGTCTTCGCGAACTTCCAGAACCGTCAATTCTTCGGGGAACATTTCATACCCTCCAGCCAGCAGGCTAGGATCCACGCTACCGCTTTCATCGCCCCATCCGCTATCATTTCCACCGGCCGTTGAGGTAGCCGTACCTCCGCCCCATCCGTCGTCTGCTGACGACGCGGCTGGCTTTTTATCGGCCGAAGCGCCACCAAAACCAGCCTCTATTTCTTCTTTTGACAAGCCTCCACCTTCAAATTTCTTGAAGAGCCTTTCATTGAATTGTTCCAAGCTAAGTTTTGTAAGCAATGAATCATTCGAGTAAGGAATCAAAATACCTGCTTTTACCCCCTCGATCAAATGCCGTGTAACCTCTTTGCCTTTGGCAAACAGCGGCTGATTCTGTTTTTCACGCAAATCGACACGACGCCAAAGCGTTGTTCGGTACATGACATTGGATTCCTGAACTGGTCGAACCGACAGTTCTTGATTTTTCGCCACCAAAGAACGTTCTTGCGCCCATCCAGAGGAAACGGCGGCCAGAAATAGACAAGAAAAAAAGATTGAGGCGCGCATGAGCATTGATTAATTTAATACGATTAATTCAGTGGTAAGCTTTTCGAGATGTAGCCCAGAGAAACGTTTTCCACCTCTCCTTTAAAGTTTCTGCGTTGTACTGGACCTACCTCAATCATATAACGATCTCCAGATTGTGCTTGTTGTGCCAACTTCGAGATATTCACCTGATCTCCAGATCCTTCGACAAAATCAACGCGTCGCGAACCTCGGGCCAACGAAACCGTGATACTTGTTACTCGGTACTGAGCATCCTCGGGGTTTGAGTTTTTAAAGTCCTCGTCAGCCAATGCTTTCGCTTGAATCACGCGGACGGAGCTTGCTGCAAGGCCTCTTTTCTCCGCATTTTCGTTGACCTCAGCATTGTTTGCAAAGATTTTGATCGTTGGTTTAGGTACCAACCGAACCCGGAACGGGAAATCTTGTAAGACAACCCCATCATTAGATACTTTTAGCACCACATTGGCGGAATTGGGCACAACCGTTACCTTTCCACCTGCTCCGGGGATAAATTCACCACCAGACCCTCCGAATGTTGGCTTATATAAAGCTCCAAGACCCGGCGAAGATGTTTGCAGACGATTTGCACATTTAAAATACAGCGCAGGCAATGTGGCCGATTCCAATTGAACGGAAGGTTTCAAGACCATGTATTTCTCGGTCTGGGTCACCGTTTCTACCGAACCATCTGGCTTGGGGAAGGAAAGAGTTGCGGTGTAGGAACGCTCCAGTTGCCCGTTGGTATTAAACTGGCCACCTTGTGCAGTCACTTCGTACACGCCTTTACCATCCTTCACAGGCAAGGAAGCACCATTGATGCTGATCCGCGGCGTTATAGCTGTTGAGTAGGCCCCAATGGCCACTTCAGCCCGGTACTTTTGTCCCACGACTACCGCCCGAGAATCTGGAATGACCACAGCGAAAATTTTATCGAATTTAATTTCTTTCGCGCCTACTTGTTGCGCCAAATAATCCAACGCAATAGCCTCCAAACGACGGATTTCGGCTTGCTTTTGACTTAAAGAAGCCAAAGCAGCCGGAACTGGAGTCTGGGAGAAGTTGAGTTCGGCAAAATCTTTGCTTTTGGTGATCGCATCGGTATTGGCCATAGCAGGATCATCTTTGGCGTCTAGTGCAAGTCCAGGAAGTTCTGCATTCGCAGGCATGTAGGCCTTGAGCGCGGCAACATAGGCATCTAATTTCGTGCGAAGCTCATAGCCTTTGCCGTTTTTTGCAGGGCCAACCATCAAGGAAGCCACTTTTTCCTCTTCAGCCAAGTTTTTGATGCCCCCAGTTTCGGGATCGATCCCACCACCAGCATCATTAATAATTTGTTCTTTCAATCCGTTGATATACGTCATCAAATCCTCTGTACTCTTGCGCACATCCGTTGCTTGATTGAGTAATTTAACGTATTCGGGTTTATTGCCAGCTTTATCAACGGCCTCCTGCATGGAGGACAGTGTCCGCTCATTGGTTTTCTGAGCCGACGAGTTGGCTTGTTCTAAGCTATTGTTTAACAGTTGAAATTTTTGAAGTATCGCGTTACTAACTTGCAATGCGAGCATTGCGGTGAGCACGAGATACATCATATTGATCATCTTCTGCCTTGGTGAATCTTTTACACCAGCCATATCATGTCGTTTTTATGAGTTCCCTAAATAAACTGTTGAATTAATTTCCTTTCATGGCGGTCAACATACTGCCATAAACTGTATTCAAAGACGATAAGTTTGTGGTTAACTTATTCAACTCCGCTTTGAATTGCTGCGTATCTTTCGTCGCATCCGCCATATTTTGCATCGCTACAGAAAGATTCGAGTGGAACGCATTCATGGCTTTCAAGTGCTTATTGGTATCCTGCAATTCCAGTTCATACACCGCATTGAGTGCGCCCATGTTTTGGGTAATGCGGTTGAATTGGCTTCGGTATTCCTGCGCGTCTTTGGTGGCATCTGCCATGGAGTTCATAGCGGAAACCGCAACACCGTAAGCAGAATTCATTTCATTTACTTTCTGTGAGGCTACTTTCACGTTTTTAGCATACTCAGAGGAAGCCAAAGAAGCATCTGAAAGATCCGTTAGCTTAGAGGCCGTTTGCGTTAGGCTCTGAATACCTGTCTTTAGATTATCAAACACATCTGGCGAAATTTTGGCATTAGCGAGCATTTCATCCATTTTAGCTGTTAATCCAAGGCCTGCAGTAGAGGTCGCTACCGATTTCTTAGGAAGCTCCCCTTGGAAATCTTCAGAAAGTTCGGGATATACTTTTTCCCAAGCGTAGGATTTATCTGGACGTAAAAAAGCTTGCAAGGCATACACCAAGAAAATGACGGCTTCTGTACCGAGACCGACGGGCAACATCCAAGATGCCCAATCGTAATGCATGATTTTACCTAGTGCTCCGAGGATTACGACCGACGCACCCACCGAATAAAAGAAGGGAATAAATTTATCCCAAAAAAAACTTGAACTGTTGTTCGCTGCCATGAATGATGATGGATTAATATGGTTAGATTGGATGACTTTGATTATTCTCGACCGGGAACGCTGCCCAAACGATCCATGACACATCGGAATCCGATGTACGAACGTGTGGCATCGCGGTATTCATACGTGGATGTACCTGTTTCAAGGAAATGAGCTACATCTTTCCACGACCCGCCCTTGATCACTTTTCTAGGTTCATTAGGATCATCGTAGACGGGGTTCAAATCCCACGTAATGGGCATATAAGATTCCGTATAAGCATCTTGAGTCCACTCTGCGACATTCCCAGCCATGTTGTACAAGCCGTAGTCATTGGGATTGAAGGCGTTAGCGGGAGCCGTGTATGGATAGCCATCAGCTCGGAAATTCCCACGGTAGGGTTTAAAGTTAGCTAAGAAACAGCCTTTCCCGTTGGCAACATAAGGATTACCCCAAGGGTATTTGGCGCCTTCTTTCCCTCCACGGGCTGCCCATTCCCATTCGGCCTCTGAAGGCAAACGGAAGCGTGGGGATTTGACTTGATTGCTTTCTGACCGGAAATCATTGAAGAGTTTCGAACGCCACTCGCAATATTTTTGTGCGGCATCCCAGCTGATTCCAACCACGGGGTACATATCGAACGCAGGATTCGTAAAATAGTATTCCGTCATTTGATCCCCATTGTGGAAAGTAAAGTCTTTTCGCCAAACCGTGGTGTCGGGATACAGGGAGGTCATGATGAATTCTTCTCCGAGTGTGGAGACAGAATCCATGAGCATGGCTTCGACGAACTGGCGGTACTCCATGTTGGTGATTTCGGTATCATCCATGTAGAATGGCACAATCGTCACCCGTTTGTTCATGGTTACGCGCGAGGAGAGTACATCCTCATCTGCCTGACCCATAGTGAACGATCCAGACGGAATGAGAACCATGCCCGCAGGAGCGGTTTGTTTGAAACCCTTCCGTGCGGTAGCCACAACCTCACCGTTTCGGATACCTTGCAGGGGTTCATTGTTCAGTCCAGTCGATTTTTTATTTCCGAAAGGATTGATTTTGCTCAACGTCCCACAACTTTGAAGAAGGAGTACGGGAGCGAGAATAAGGAAACTCCGAAGGGCTAGATTCCGTAGGTTACTCTTGTTCATCTGCTTTTCACCACTAGTTAGCATAAATAAATTATTCAATCAATTGAACAAAAAACGATTATGAAACGCACCGTTCTTAGTCGATATTGTTACCAAACGGCAAAGATATTAGAAAAAATCTAAGATTACACGGGCCAAATTTCTTTTTGCAACACGTTCAAATAGGCAATTTTCAAAAACTATACCGAGGTGTTCGGACAATTGATCTTTTTCCGGGCTTTGGTGCGGGTAGGGTATACTGCAACATAAGCTCATGGGATGTCAGACTTTTGGCCGCTAAACCCGCGATAACATAATCAAAAACATATCCTACGCGCATTTTATTTTGTAGGAGATTGATACCCACCAGAGCTGATACAGCATCTTCATGTCGGTAGCTCATCCCGCCCCAAAATACCGTATCATACAACGCTAAAACACCAACATCGGTGGTTATTTTTTGCCCATCGAACCGAACGAGTGCCATAGGTTGTAAGTCCCAAGTATACGATAGTCCAAGTAAATACTGTCCTGTCAAGTGGTACATGCGCCTTTGTTGGTTTTCCCCGCCAAGACCACCGAGGGCAAATGTTGGTTGAGTTAGGTGGCGAACACCCAATCCGACCGAAAAACCGGTTCCACTGTAAGCCACTCCAAGTCCAAAATCGGGTTTCATTTCCAAAACTTGGGTTTGGGGCAATAGCGGATCTTCTTCGTCGCGTGGGCGTAGGGCATTGCCATTAAGTCCTCGAGCGAATAAACCTACGGATGCACCAAGGCTGAGTTTGTTGATTCCCACGGGAAGGTGATAGGCTCCTGAGACGGTCACTTCTCTCCCCACACGCCCGCCGCCGAGGACATCATTTACAACATTGATGCCAATCCCTCCTTTTTGTTGAAAAATGGGTGAGCTTACTGAAAATAATTGAGAAACAGGAGCCCCTTGTGGATCGGTTGTGGCTTGGTAGCCGGCATATTGCATACGGTATAGTCCTAGGAGTTCGATCCGATTAGAAAGTCCATTCAACGCAGGGTTGTAGTACATGCCGCTGAATGCATAGCTCCCGAATTGAGGATTCTGCTGGCCCTGCATTACCAGAGAGCCGAGACTGAAAGCAAGCAATAGAATATAGCGCATGGATCTTCCAAGGTCAAGTGGTGGAAACGCAAATTAAAGGATTCGCATTACAATAACGAAAAAATAGGTGGGTTTTGTTTGTGACGGAACGAATACAAATAAAAAAAACGGGGAAACCCCCGTTTTTCAAGATTCTGAAGCCAGTTCATTGGCTTTTCGTATGTACAAATCGAGTGCGCCAACCATGGACGGTGCATTGGGTAATGGCGCTTCGATATCGAGTAGCAAGTGCAAGTCAGAGATTGCTTTGGCTGTGGTTGGACCGAAAGCCGCCAATCGGGTATGATTTTGTTTCCAGTTTGGAAAATTGTGCATCAACGAATTAACACCCGAGGGACTAAAGAAACAGATGATGTCATAAAAAACCTCCGTCAAGTCAGATAAATCGGCCGGGCAGGTTTCATAGATGATCGCCTCGGTCAGTTCCAATTTATTCCGTTGCATGATATTCGGGATGGAGTCATTTCGAATGTCTGAACAGGGGAAAAGGAATTTTTCCGATTTATGCCGAAGGATGAGTGGTTCCAAATCCGCAGCCGTACGTGCACCAGTAAAAATCTTACGTTTACGGATGGTGATGTATTTTTGCAGGTAATTAGCCGTCTGTTCTGAAATACAGAAATACTTCATGTCCACCGGCACTTCGATTCGTAATTCCTCACATAATCTAAAGAAATGGTCAACGGCATTTCTGGATGTGAATATGATGGCGGTATGGGCCAGAATATCCACCTTTTGTTTTCGAAACTCCCGATGATCTAATCCCCGCACATCGATGAATTCCCGGAAATCAACCTTGATACCATATTTATCTGCTAGATCTTGGTAAGGGTTGGTTTTTGCTTCAGGTTCTGGCAAAGTAACAAGGATGCTCTCTACTTTGCGCAACCTTTCCTGAATGATCGGATCTGTCATTATACTCATGCAGAAGATATTTATAAAAAAAGCGTATAGATTACTTTTGCACTAAAAAGCGAACCGAATTCCTACCATCAATGGAAGTAATTCGACGAGGCAAAGATACGAAATTAAGTAGAGAATTTGCACGGGGAGGGTCCGAATAATCGTAAAATACAACATTAAGCCTCGTACAAGATAAAAACAAATGATGGCCCATTTGAACCAGATTACCCAACTGGAAGGTAAATCAAAGTACCCCAAAAAGAGGGGCATTAAGCCAACGAAGACTACGCTGTAAAACAAGATTGCTCCCTGGATCGCTTTGAAATAATGGATATCAATGATTTTATCCAGATTAAATAAGCGCCCCACTAAGCCGATATAAAAATACTTGACCATGTACCCAATGTAAAAAAGCACCATCAGGCGAATGTAGGTAAACAACGAGGGATAAACGCCCTCAGGCGAAGCCAAAAAGGGGGTTGTTGAAAACAGACGCAATCCTTTGCTCTCCAAAAGGTAGTAGAGTACTACACTGATTTGACACAGCAACAAGATGAATAAGAGATTTACACGATTTAGCGGCTTGTTCACCAAGAAGGATGACTCGCGCATCAAAAAAGTGACCCAATCTAGCGGATTAAAAAATCGAAAAAATGCTTTGGGGAAAGCAGAGCCTAGAAAAGAAAAAAGCAATATCCCAATGACAGATAAAACAGAAATAGCCGTTCGGCCTGTCATGCGATTGCGTGGCCGAACGGCCGTTTCGGACGACGTTTCTAAGCCCAGTAACGGTACTTGCTCGATTTCATGCATGACACGCACTTGTTTTTGTGCCAGTGAGGTGGAGCCATAGAGCGTTAGTACCCAAGGCTGTACCGGATAAAGCGCAATAAGACTGTCAATTTGCCACCGGAGCGTTTCATTGGGTTCTAACCGCTGTTGCAAAGAGCCATTGACGAACAGATAAGCCGGCTGGTCCAGTACTCGGATTTGCAACGTATACCCTCGGTATTCCCGAAGGTCGCCAACCCAGGTATGTACAGGTGACTGGCTATGCTTTTCGGCTATGTATGGGACATAAACTTCTCGTTCATAATCATATACCCGCCAATCATCCTGAAAATCATGTACAACATAGCCCTTCCATGAGGTAGACGATGCGGCCCAACTCAATGATGTACTGACTACCCAAAAAACAAGAATCAATGGCCGCAAAATGACTAAAATTTTGGTGCAAAAGTACAAAAATTTCACTAGACTCACAACACAGTCACGGCATCGACTTGTAGAAATAGAAAACGCCCTACTCCTTCAAGACTAGGGCGTTTTCTATTTCTATAACTTGGGATTTCGTGACTAAAAACCGTAGGTTCGCTTACGCCTTGCCTAATGCTTTCAACATGGTCTCACCAATTTCGGCGGGAGATTCTACAACATGAATACCACATTCCCGCATAATTTCCATTTTAGCTGCAGCCGTATCTTCGGCTCCGCCGATAATTGCCCCAGCATGTCCCATACGGCGACCTTTTGGCGCTGTTTGTCCGGCGATGAATCCAACTACCGGCTTTTTGTTCCCTGTTTCTTTTATCCAACGAGCGGCTTCAGCTTCCATGCCACCACCAATTTCACCGATCATGACAATACCTTCCGTAGCCGGATCATTCATCAAAAGCTCAACCGCTTCTTTGGTCGTTGTACCAATAATAGGATCACCCCCAATACCAATGGCGGTGGTTTGACCCAAACCAACCTTGGTTAGTTGATCCACGGCTTCGTAAGTCAGTGTACCTGATTTTGACACCACACCGATGGTTCCTTTTTTGAAAATGAAGCCCGGCATGATGCCCACTTTACATTCTTCTGCGGTGATTACACCCGGACAGTTAGGTCCAATGAGTGTAACTGACTTGCCTTTCAGGTAGGCTTTAGCTTGCACCATATCTTTGGTCGGGATTCCCTCTGTAATACAGACGATAACCCGAATTCCTGCATCAGCGGCTTCCATAATGGCATCGGCTGCAAATGCCGGTGGAACGAAAATAATCGACACGTCAGCACCTGTGGTAGCTACCGCATCGGCTACCGTATTGAATACAGGACGATCCAAATGCGTTTGACCACCCTTTCCTGGCGTTACCCCGCCAACAACTTGGGTACCATATTCGATCATCTGACTAGCATGAAAAGATCCTTCCGAACCAGTGAATCCTTGAACAATTACCTTCGAATCTTTATTGACGAGAACGCTCATTATGATGGGGTTTTGCGGTTTTACAATGGGTTTGGATCCAAGTTTCTTTCTGTTTCACTCGAATCACCCGTAAAAGTAATTCTCAAATAAGAAAAATACAAAAAACTTTATCCTCTCCTCCCTAATAATAAACACAAATCATTCATTATTAGATGATTAAATAGATTTGAACTTTGCTAAAAACAGATAGCTATCGAAAATTTGCTATTCTGACTTAATGTTTAGGGCACCCACAGTCATTTTTTCGACCAAACCAGCCTTTTTTCTTTTTATACCGCCCTGATTTTGTTCGTTTTCCTTTTTGTACGACTTCCGTTTCTGCGGACTCAGCTGCCCATGAAATTTCAGGACTTACCAACAACAGACTCCCTAAGATCATCCAAATTTTCATTGTATTTTCATTTAAAATTAAGGCAATTCAATATGATTTTTTACCGAATACGCTTCGGGAGATTTAGAAAACAGTACTTTCGTCTTGCCCCATACTTCGCGAAATAAGTCGGATCGACGGTAGGCCTCCAAATCTTCTTCAGATGCCCATCTGCTGTGCGTCATCCAACATCCCTCGTCGGTCAAGTCGTGTTGAAGCGCCAAGTATTGACATCCTGAAACCGCCCGAATTCGGTCTTGGTATTGCGCAAAAACCAAAAGGAAATTTGCTATCTCCTCTGGACGAAAATACATACGAACATAACGAACCATAAGCTGCCTGGGGTATATTTCTAACCAATAAAACATTTTTTTAGCCCTTGCTCCCATTCGTCCCAATCCAGTGTTTCTAGGGCCAAAACCTCCAAACGGCTATCTCGATCGTAGGTAACCCATTCTTGTGAGGATTGTCCCCGAACCCACTGCCATACTAAGGCGCTGCCGGGCAATTGAAAAATTCCTTTGATGCGGGTAGCTCCTGTACGTTCGGCCAAAAAAGCAGTCAATACATCAGGATCAAAACGGTAATCACCGGCAAACACCCAACTTGCACTCCAACCACCGGGCACCTGTCGAATTCGTCGGCCCAACGCGTTGGCATTTGGTGTAGGGGTAGCTATCGGGTCCATGACACCCCATTGCGAAATGAGTGGCTGTTCTTCGCCGAGCCAGTCAAGCGAATAATGCTTATTTCGGACCACCTCCCATCGGATTTTTGGCGGATAAATCTCCTCCGCCCACTGATACCAATCCTCTAAAGTATCCTCATCCACTAAATCCGGCTTGGTCGCTAACAAGATATCAGAAGCATGAATCATATCCCAAAAAGACTGGTGCTCAAGCCACCGGCCGGTCGACCAATCGCCCAAATCCACTAGACCTAAGACAGCCCCTAGGCTGATGGGGAAGTTCCAAGTTGTCTTTTTTAACTGAGCCCGCAATTCGGCGGGGTGCGCCCATCCGGATGGCTCGATAAACAGGCGATTCGGGTGGTGTGTCGCAACCATTTGCTGGATCGTTTGTACCAGCGAAGCGCCGGGTGAACAGCAGATACAGCCCCCTGATACCGTGAAAGAAGGGTATTCCTCCCCTTGCGGAAGAAGCCATTGATCTACCCCGGCTGGGCCAAATTCATTCATGACCACCCCCCAAACTTCGTGCGCAGGTTTTTGTGCGAGAAGGGACTGAAGCGCTGTGGTTTTGCCTACCCCCAGCCCCCCTAGAAGTAGGTGAATGCGCGTTGAGGAAGGCATTAAAATAACATCCGGAATTTGATGGTTTCTTCCATCTGTTTAATCTCTTGGATAAACTCCTTGGCATAGGTTTTATCGATATCGACGATCACGTAGCCAATTTGTTCATTTGTTTTCAGGTATTGGCCGGTGATATTCAATGCATGTTTGGCGAATATAGCATTCAGTTTGGCCAAAATACCGGGGGCGTTCCGGTGGATATGCAACATCCGGTGGCTTTGAACAAGCAAAGGCAGTTGCACCTCCGGGAAATTCACGCTGCCGGTCGTACTTCCGTTATTTATATACTCCAACAAGCGTTCTGGAACGTAATGTCCGATCCCTTCTTGAGCTTCCTCCGTACTTCCACCGATGTGTGGCGTCAGAATTACATTGGGCAAACCTATCAACTCCGAAACAAAGGGATCTTGATTGGTTTTGGGTTCTTCCGGAAAAACGTCAACACCTGCCCCTGCCACTTTACCCGACTGGAGGGCATCAACAAGCGCGGCGATGTCGACGACATGGCCACGGGATAAATTTAGGAAGATTACTCCGTCTTTCATCTTGGCAAAACTAGCCGCGGTAATGAGGTTGGCATTGGATTGCCGTCCGTCTATGTGCAAACTAAGCACATCAGCTACCTCAAAAACCTCATCCATAGTTTTGCATTTCTTGGCATTTCCGATAGGCATTTTATCGGTAAGATCATAGAAGTACACCTCCATGCCTAGCGCTTCCGCGATGACGGATAGCTGGGTACCAATATGTCCATAGCCGATCATACCCAGTTTTTTACCTCGTACTTCAAAGCTATGGTTGGCTGATTTGTCCCAAACCCCTTGGTGCATGGCCGTACTTTTAGGGAAAATTTTTCGGATCAACATGATCATCTCCCCGACCGCCATTTCAACTACGGAACGTGTGTTGCTGTAGGGTGCATTAAAGACAGCAATACCCTTTTCAGTACACGTTTTAAGGTCAATTTGATTTGTTCCAATACAAAATGCGCCGATCGATATAAGCCGGTCTGCATGTTGCAAGACTTTCGCTGTGACATTCGTTTTGGATCGAATGCCGAGTATGGAAACACCCTTTATTTTTTCACAGAGTTCATCTTCATCAAGCGCCCCTTTGTGGAATTCGACAGAGAAGCCCTCTTTTTCGAAGGAAGCGACAGCTGCGGGGTGGACATTCTCGAGCAGAAGGACCTTTATGAGGCTTTTAGGGTACGAAAATCCTCGGGGCAATTGGTTATAAAACAAGAATTCGTCCAGTGACTTGATCACGAAGTCGGCCACGGCGGTCACTTTTTCGCGTTCCACATTTTCCACGAACGCATAAAATCGATTAGCCAACCCATGTTTTCTGATCTCATAGTCCGTGTAGCCATCTCCAATCACCGAGACGTGTCCTTGGAGCTGAAGGGAGGTTAACAGAGCGACTTTCCCGCCATCCGAAGCCAGTACGTTGGATGTATCCGCTCCAATGATTTCACCGGATTCGTTCCAAAGAAACGTATTCGCGTAAATATTTTTTTCTTGAATCCCCAGGGCTATGGCTACGGGTACAATAAATTCTTTGAAGCCGGAAGAGACGATTAGAATTTGATCGGAAAAGGCGCGTATAAACGCTTCATTGCGCAGAAATGACTCCGAAACCTGGGTATGAAGGAAGGCCACGAGCTCCCCAAGGTGCTGGCGATTGGCCTTTAAGAGTGCTAATCGCTGGCTTAACGCTTGCGAAAAGGGGATAACACCCTCCATGCCTTGTTCGGTGAGTAACCGTATTTGGGCTACACGTTCTTCGCGGTCGGGTTGTTGTTGCAAAGCAATGGAAGCCAGCTCGTCAAGTCCTTCCACACGGGTGAACGTGCTATCAAAATCGATGATAAAATATTGTTTTTCAGAAGTCTGCTGTACCACGGTAGATCGGTCGTTGTGAGTAAAAGAAGAAGCGTAAATTTACAAAATGTCAGCGCTTACTGTGGACATCGGAATTAAATTATCAAAATCATCTTATTCATTCACCAAATATTCCTAAAAAAGAAAGCCCTAACGAATAAATCATTAGGGCTCATCTGTTTAACCAAATATTTTATTGGTACAAAGCCTCTTTACCAAACTTTTTAGCCAATAAGGCATACACGAGTGCCCGGTACTTATATTTATTGGAACGTCCTAATTGCTCCATGACTTCATCGATGGCTTGATCGAGGGCTGGACTCTCGTCTAGGCCCAGTTTACCTACCAAGAAATTCTGTTTTACACGGTCCAGTTCGGTTTGATCAGAACCTGAGACTTTCGAGGAGTCTGCGTTATAAATGGATGGGCCTAGGCTTTTGGCTACAGCCGTAACTAAGGCTTCGTCGAGACCTAGATTTAACTCATTGACTTGAGCCATGTACGTTTCGACTGCTTCAACAAATTTACTCATAACAAGGGGGATTGAAAGTGATAAAAAATCCAAAAAAACCTTTGAATCTTGACCAAATTACGGCAAAAACCTTATTTTTCCAATTCTTCGCGGTATCGATTATACCGGAAGTAATTGTATGAAATGGAAATGCCTATTTGGATCATGGATCGAGGTAGTATTTGGGTCGATTGAATACGATCGCCGGTGGGAAAAGTAACAGAAATTTGATTTTCCAATCGATTTTGGAGGGAAAAATGGCCTCGAACAAATGCACTAATTTCCAAGAAATCAGACAATAGACCATTGATTTCAACCTGCGCTTCAAGGGCCGGTAAGCGAAAATTTTGTTGAGCGGTTGATCGAAAAACGAGGGTGTCAATTCGACCTGCAGGGACATTGTCAAACAGGTTAGTCGAACCTACCGTACCTAAGTTTCGGGATCCTGTAGGAAGAAGTTGAACTAAGCCACCACCGACCATCAAGTTGGCCGATTTAGTTACGCGATCTAAAGTCAAGACCTTGCGTTGGTACCGAACGGCGATTCCATCGGTAGCACCTCCCCATGAGTTGGTGAAAATACGTGCGGTTCGGTTGGAGCCCAGGAGTGAGAGCGTCTGAACGGGTGTATTTTGGTATCCGACAGATACTTTCCAAACATCGCGTTCGGTATATCCAGCATGAAAGCCATAGTGTAGGCCATCGCTACGTCGTGGGGAAAGTAGTCCGGCCAAATCCGAGGAAACACGAGTATCGACAAAGGTAAATCCACCTTCAGCCTGAAGAAACCATTTGATTTTTTCGGCTTTCATGTGGGGAATAGGAACACCCATAATGCCTTGTCCCGAGCGATTTTTCGGCAACTCGTAGTACGAAGTAGTTGGTTGTTGGGCATCAACCCCATAAAATGAAAGCCCTAAAACCAGCCAACCAAGGGCCTTGACATAATTCATGAAACATTGGTTTTAGTGGATGAGTAAAAACCAAAGGATGAAAGTGGGAAAAAGATCCCACAAAATGAACGAGGTAAGTCGATTTTTGTTTAGTTTTGCTGGTGCAATTTCATGTCAGACCTTTAAATAAAAGATGTTATGTCGAATGATTCCACGTCAAAAGCTCCAACTTGGGCTCTTTTGCTCGTATATATGTTGATTTTGCTTGTTTTAGGCGTAGTAGGCGATTTCCTTACCTTCTTGGTGGGTTTCTTAGCCGTAACGTTGGTATTTGCTAATGCCTACAATCGCGAGCATTTGAAGGAGCATTGATTCTAGTTTTTTACTCCCTTCAAAAGGCAATCTCAGAAGAGGTTGCCTTTTTTATTTTTCTGTATAAACATTTTTGAGCTGCTTGTCGTACGTACTACAGAACTTAGTAAAAACTTTTCAGCGAAGGAAGCAGTGATGGATTGAAGACCGTATTTAAAGCTAAACTACTGTCTACAATGGAAAATCACGAAAAAAGTTAGATTTAACAAAGTACCCTGCTTTGGCTAAGTCCGGGGGGTATGTCATTTGGAACAATATCGTTGTGGCCAATGCCAATGGTACCTATATAGCGGCTACACTAACCTGTAGCCACGAAGGCAAGAAAGCAATTACCTTTCGCAACGGAGCGTGGTATTGTACCGCGCATGGCGCTCGATTTGATGCCCAAGGCAAGGGGCTAAACAAAGAGGGGAACAAAGGGTTAATTGTTTATAAAACAACTGTTACGGGAACAATCCTGACATTTTCAGCATGATCGTTCATGCCTCATTTTTACACTTTAATATTTTTCTCCATGCGTAAATTAATTCTAGGGATCTGTTTTTTGCTGTCTTGGTCTATCCAAGCCCAAGAGACATCCGCAGATAGTCTTTTACTTGACTTGACGGCTGAAATGCCGAGTACCGTGGAATTCTTTCCTGAAAAAATGATGTGGACGCAACGCGCTTTGTGGGGAGAACGGGGCTTATACCGTAAAATTGGTTTAGCACCGCGTGAAATCACCTTCGAAACGCGTGAAAAAGAACTTAAAATTCGGCGGACCATGTTCCGGATTCATCAAATTGTCGGAATTGCGACAGCGGTGGGCATGGCGGCACAAGGGTATGTAGGGTATCGTATTTACCGCCCAGAAACCTACACGACCCAAATGTATGAATTTCACAAAGGCCTTGCCACAGGTGTCAACATAGCCTACGGAACAACCGCCTTGATGTCATTTGCGGCACCACCTGCTCTACTGAGCAGTAAGCGAATTGACAACATGCGGGTACACAAATGGTTGTCGTATGTCCATTTAACGGGAATGATTACAACCAATGTATTGGGGCAGCGCATTGCGAATGACTTTCAGGTCAACAAGCCCCTACACCGGGCCGCCGCTCTAACCACTTTCGGTGCCTATGCGGCAGCGATTGCCATCATTAAATTTGAATTTTAACGTATGAAAAAGGGATTGTTGTTGAGTTTAATCTTGCTTTCAGGCCTGGTCATGGCGCAGAAAAAGCGTTTGAGTGTGGATCCGAAGGCTTCTGAGATCCGGTATGCGATGGTGCATCCAATGCACTCTTGGGAGGCCGTATCCAAAAGTTTTCAATGTGCTATTGTGTGGGATGAGGTCAAACAACAGATCGAAGCCGTGGCGGTTGTTGCTCCGGTAAAATCGTTTGATAGCCAAAACTCAAACCGCGATTCACATGCTTTGGAGGTATTGGAGGCGTTGAAGTTTCCCAATGTCACATTTTCGTCGACCCGTATTTTGGGTGAAGGAAATGCCCTCAAGGTGCAAGGCAAGTTGACCTTCCATGGCGTGACGCGAGAAATTGAATTTCCCATTACACTGAAACCGACGGCCACAGCCGTGGAGGTATCCGGAGGATTTACCGTGCAAATGCAAGACTATCAGATTGAAAGTCCAACCTTATTGGGTATTAAAACAAAGGAAGATATTCGCTTGCAATTCAAGGTTTTGGCAAAGAAATAGTTGGGTGATTGGAATTAAATCTGTACTTTTGCCCCTCATTTGTACTGTCGGAGTAAATGGTTCTTTCGACAGGGTAAGCTAACGAACCAATTATTTTTATGTCACAGAAAATCAGAATCAAACTTAAATCGTTTGATCACAGCTTGGTTGACAAATCAGCTGACAAAATTGTGAAGGCGGTTAAATCGACCGGAGCAGTTGTGAGTGGTCCGATTCCATTGCCTACACGGAAAGAAATTTTCACGGTATTGCGTTCACCACACGTGAGCAAGAAATCGAGAGAGCAATTCCAATTGTGTACGTACAAGCGTTTGATCGACATTTTTGCGGCTAGCCCAAAGACGGTTGATGCGTTGATGAAACTTGAATTGCCTTCTGGCGTTGATGTAGAAATCAAAGTGTAGTACCCCGTGTAACGACACATTTGAACAATCCCTGGGTATTATGCCTGGGGATTTTCGTTTCCTAGGGAGATATCGGTTGGGCTCACCTTTTCACAAAACGGGGTAATCCAAGAGGATAGGCAAAGTTGAAGTCCACGATCGGCTCGAACGATTTCCCCTTGATCGGTTTGTACATAAATGGCATCTCCGTCGGTGTAGAGTGTTAAATCCACAAAAGGGTGTTTGGTTCGGTAAATCCAGCCTAAAATCTGGTGGGCTGTGGTAATTTTCTGGGCACTGACTCCCCTTTGGCGAAGTGCGAAAAACGCCAATAACTCAAGTAAGGTTAATGAAGAAACGGTTTGGCTGTTTTTTTCGATGGGCTGATCCTCGGCCACTTGGGTTCTCCAGTATAAGCGCAGCCACCTCCGTAATTTGGCGGAGGGCAATTTGAGATGATGGGCGAGTTCAGCCACCGTTAAGGAGGATTCTAGACCAAGGACCATAGGATTCCGTTGAATGACAGGACAAGTTTACAAAAAAAATATGGCAAAATGAGATGATTTGTCCACTCAGAATCACTTATTTCACCTTTTAACCAGTCAACCACCTACCATCATGCGTTCTTTCCTTGCGGCTTTCGCCTCACTAGGCCTTGCTTTTGCTTTATTTTCTTTCCAAAATCCTAAACCCAAACGGGTTATTTTCTTTGGGGACTCCATCACCCAAGCGGGTGTTCAGCCGGGTGGTTATATCCGCCGAATACCCGAAAAGCTTCCCCAACCCACCGCATTTGAACTTATCGGAGCAGGCATTGGGGGCAATAAGGTATATGATTTATACTTACGCCTTGAAGAGGATGTGTTAGCCAAGAAGCCTGACATCGTGGTTCTTTATGTAGGTGTGAATGATGTTTGGCATAAATCCAGTCATGGCACGGGGACAGATCCGGATAAGTTCGAGAAGTTTTATTTGGCCTTGATCCAAAAAATACAAAAAGCTGGTATTCAAGTAATCTGCTGCACGCCCGCGGTCATTGGGGAAAAAACGGATCACACAAATCCCCAAGATGGAGATTTGAATGCTTACTCCCAAAGTATCCGCCGAATGGCCAAGGCTACGAGGTGCAAACTCATTGACCTGCGCGCTGGTTTTTTGGCATACAACCGAGAATATAATCCTGAAAACCTAGAAAAAGGTATTCTAACCACGGATCGAGTTCATTTGAATGACAAGGGCAATGACCTTGTAGCGGCAGAAATGGCGAAAGCCTTAGTGCAGTAGGTTCATTTTTCATCTTACACGTCCAATTTAGAATGGTTATACACGCATAATAACCTTACATTTGGACATGATTCGTCGATTCATCCATGTGCTCATTATCTTTTCGTTCATGCTTTCGTATGGCGAAATGCGCCAGTGGGTCCGGATTCCGGTATTGATTCATCATTATATTGAACACCAAGCTTCCGCGTCCACCCCATTTTCCTGGCGGGAGTTTATCGCGTTGCATTACGGGAAGGCGATTGAGCACCCAGATGACCAGCATCATGACCATGAAAAGTTGCCGTTTTTGTCCCATCATTCGCCTACACTATTTACACCTTTGATTGCCCGGTTGCCTGCACTTCTGGGCATGAGTTGTCTCATTTTACCTGCTAAACGTTTGTTTACGGATAGCCCCATAGCCATTATATCCCGATTCAGTAGCCCGATCTGGCACCCTCCGACGGTGTAATCTCACCTAACATCCTTCTTATTTTTTTACAATTCTTCTTATTTTTTTATGATCAATCAGATTATTGCTTTTTCCTTACGGAAGAAGTGGGTGGTTGGGGTTGGGGTTGTCCTGCTTGTGGGATTGGGTATATTCGAATTCACAAAACTTCCCATTGATGCCGTCCCCGACATTACGAACAACCAAGTTCAGGTCATTACAACAGCCCCGTCCTTAGGGGCACCCGATATTGAGCGTCTTGTTACATTTCCTATTGAGCAGGCGACCAAAAATATTCCGGGGCTTACAGAAATGCGTAGTTTTTCTCGTTTTGGACTTTCGTTAATTACACTTGTTTTTGAGGAAGATACGGATGTGTATTGGATCAGGCAGCAGGTTGCGGAGCGTCTGCAATCGGTACAATCATCCATTCCACCGGGGATAGAACTGCCCCAGCTCGCTCCACTAACTACAGGCCTTGGTGAGATTTACCAATACATTTTAAAACCCAAACCGGGGTTTGAAGATCAGTATGATCCTATGGAATTACGAACCATTCAAGATTGGGTTGTACGTCGGCAATTGCTTGGTGTCAAGGGGGTAGCTGATGTCAGCAGCTTTGGTGGATTTGTCAAGCAATATGAGGTGTCTGTTGAGTTGGCTAAATTACAGGCTTCAGGTGTACAACTGAACGAACTTTATGATGCAATTGCCTCCAACAATGAAAATACGGGAGGGGCGTACATTGAACGAACCTCAACAGCTTTATTCATTCGAACGGAGGGATTGGTGCAAGGATTGGACGATATACGCCAAATCGCCATCAAAACATTGCCTAATGGAACACCGATCCTCGTTCGGGATGTAGCCGAAGTTCGCTTGGGTCATGCCATTCGATATGGTGCCCTAACCTACAATACTGAGGGTGAAGTAGCGGGCGGGATCATCATGATGCTCAAGGGAGAAAATAGCAACGAAGTCATCCAGCGGGTAAAAGCCCGAATTCTTGACATCCAGAAGCGATTACCTCAAGGCGTGGAACTTTTACCTTATTTGGACCGGTCAAAAATGGTCAATAGCACCATTTCAACGGTGGAAACCAACTTAATGGAAGGGGCACTGATCGTCATTTTTGTATTGGTTATCTTTTTAGGTAACCTAAGAGCTGGACTCATTGTGGCTTCCGTGATCCCCCTGTCTTTATTCTTTGCCATTATCCTCATGAATCAATTCGGCATTAGTGGAAACCTAATGAGTTTGGGTGCACTTGATTTCGGATTGATCGTCGATGGGGCGGTGATTATCGTAGAGGCTGTGTTACACCAGATGGCGGGCCCTCGCAAGCACGTCCCGAATGCCCAAGAAATGGACGGGGTGGTTCAGCGTTCCGCCTCTCGGATGATGAACAGTGCTATTTTTGGTCAACTGATTATTCTTGTGGTTTATTTACCCTTATTCACCCTCGAAGGCATGGAAGGGAAAATGTTTGTGCCCATGGTTCAGACCGTATCATTAGCCTTATTGGGTGCATTTCTTTTATCGATCACCTACGTGCCAGTAGTCAGTTCTTGGAGTTTGAAGCGTTCCGGACAAACCAAATGGTCTATCTCGGAGCGTATGTTCGATCGGTTGGCCTTGGGACATCGAGCCCTACTCTCCCGTGTCATTCATTACCCTAAAGGGATGGGCGTAGGGGTGCTGGTTTTATTTTTGGGTTCCTTGATCTTGTTTAGTCGGTTAGGAGGCGAATTTATTCCCGCACTTCCAGAGGGTGACTTTGCCGTAGAAACCCGACTCATCCCCGGGAGCAGTTTGGAGGCGTCGACCCAAGCGCTTCAGCAAGCGGCCGCCATTCTTCTTCCTGAGTTTCCTGAAATCGAGCAAATCGTAGGAAAAACTGGGAGTGGGGAGATTCCGACAGACCCCATGCCCATGGAAGCCAGTGACATGATGATCATTTTGAAACCCAAAGATACTTGGACTAGTGCCACTACTTGGGATGAACTCGCGCAAAAAATGGAAGCGAAGTTGCAGCAAATCCCTGGGGTTCAATTTAGCTTCCAGTATCCTGTTGCTATGCGTTTTAATGAGTTAATGACCGGGGCCAAACAGGAGGTAGTCTGTAAAATTTATGGAGAGAATCTGGACACGCTCACCTTTTTAGCGGACAAACTAGGTAAAATAGTACGTCAAGTTCCGGGCACTCGGGATGTTTTTGTGGAGCCGATTCAAGGCGTTCCTCAAGCCATTATTCATTATGATCGCGCCAAAATCGCAGCGTATGGCGTATCGATTGCCGATATGAATACCCTCATCCAAACCAGTTTTGCGGGAAAGGTTGCGGGACTTGTATTTGAGAATGAGCGGCGTTTCGAATTGGTTGTGCGTCTGGATGAAAAGGTACGATTAAATCCTAGCTCCATCGAGAATTTACTTATTCCACTGCCTGGTGGAGGCCAAATTCCCTTAGGACAATTGGCCCACGTATCCATGCAGGAAAGCATTAATCAAATCCAAAGAGAAGATGCCAAAAGACGGGTTTTGGTTGGCTTCAACACGGTGGGTCGCGATGTGCAAAGTATTGTGGAGGAGTTGCAAGAAAAACTTAGAAAGGCGAATATTCTTTCTTCCGGCTATTACGTCACCTACGGCGGTTCTTTTGAGCATCTTGAAGCGGCCTCTAAGCGGCTCGCTATTGCCATTCCCATTTCCCTGGCTCTCATTTTCGGATTATTGTTTTTGGCGTTAAGATCTTGGAAGCAGAGTGCGTTGGTCTATGCCACCATTCCCTTGTCTGCCATTGGAGGTATCCTGTTGCTTACCTTGCGGGGGCTACCGTTCAGCATCAGTGCGGGTGTTGGATTTATTGCTCTTTTTGGTGTTGCCGTGCTGAATGGTATCGTATTGATCTCCGAGTTTAACCGGTTACGAACGGATATTGACGACCCACTGGACATCGTCCTGCAAGGCACACAGAACCGATTACGCCCAGTATTGATGACAGCAGCAGTAGCTTCCCTTGGTTTCTTGCCTATGGCCCTGAGCCAGGGAGCCGGGGCGGAGGTTCAACGGCCCTTGGCTACGGTAGTTATTGGTGGTTTACTCGTGGCTACGTTACTGACCCTCTTTGTCTTACCTAGTTTATACCTTGAGTTCATCGTAGGCAAATCTTTTTCCGGCAAAGTCGGTCGCCACGCTGGTTTACTCTTGTTTTTCTTTGGGACAAGCTTAGCCACCCAAGCCCAAACCCGGATCGCGTGGGCGCATGTCATTGACTCCGTGGATACATTTAATCCTACCATTCAATTTGCCCGATTGGAGGCTGAGAAGCAAAAGGTTTGGCAAAAAGGGGGATTGGATATCCAAGGTCCTGCTGTGGGTTTCCAGGTGGGTCAAATCAATTCAGCCCTACCGGATAACGCCATAAACCTCCAGCAGACACTCCCTTTCCCACGTATTTTGTACCAGCAGAAAAATGTCTTGGCTGCACAAGAAGCTGAGCGGCGGGCCAATGTGCTTACCCAAGCGCAATCCATTCGACAGCAATTTACCGAAGCCTATTTCGCTTGGGTCCTTACTGAGGTCAAAGAGCAAAGATGGCGCAAGCTTGAAACCTTGTATACCCAGTTTGTTGAGAAAGCGACATTACGCTTTGAAAAAGGCGAGGCTGATCTCTTAGAAAAATCAACTGCACAACTTCAACTTGGCCAAGTTCAATGGAAAATTCGCGAATTGACACAGGAAAAGTATTATTTGGAACAGGTTCTTCAGGTCTTATTGCCTATACAGCGGCCGTGGCTACCCGATACCACGCAGTGGTATTTTAAACCCGCCGGTGGCGTGCTTGATGAATCCCCTCGTGTGAATCAAGCGCTGTTACAGCACGAAATAGCTCAAAACCAATGGGCCTGGGAAAAGTCAAAGCGTTTGCCTAATCTAACCCTTAGCCTTACCAGTGTAACGTTCCAGGGTACAGGGGCGGATAACATCACCTATTCGGGGGGGCAACGATTTCATTCGGCTCAGATTGGATTCAGCCTTCCCCTTTTCCCACAAATACAAAATGCCCGAATCCAGGCATCTCGGGTAGAGATTGAAAAGGCTAAAGTTCAGATAGACCAAGAAGTTAGGCAGTTTGAAGTCATGCAAACCACGTTGTCGAACCAGTTAACTTCCATGCGCAATTCCTTGGCGTATTGGGAAAAGGAAGCGATTCCGCAGGCGCGTGTGGTGGAAGAGATTGCTAGAGAAAAGCTTCAACGGGGGTCGATTGATTATTTAGAATGGCTACTGCTGAGTCAACAAATCAATTTCGTATGGGAGGGTTATTTGAATACCATTCAACAGCAAAACTCCCTCGCTATTCAACGTCACTATTTAACTTCGAAAGAGAAATGAAATTCTATTGGAATATAAGCATGCTATTTTTTTTATTGGGTGCCTGTCAGACGAAAAAGGTAGACGAAGGGGCCGTGGACTCAAGTACGCCTAAATCAGCGCTCAAAGTAACCCAAGAACAAGAAAAAACGGGAGGTATCCAGACAGGAACTTTATCTGAAAAGCCGTTTTCTACAACCTTTCAGGTCAAAGGGAAAGTGGATATTCCACCTCAAAACAGAGTCAGTATTTCCCCTCCAATGGGTGGCTATTTGTACAGTACACCCCTTTTGCCCGGCATGCGTGTAAAGAAAGGTCAATCATTAGCGGTATTGCAGGATAAGACCTACATCGATCTGATGGAGAGCTACCTCACAGCCAAGAGTAAACTCACCTGGCTTGACGTGGAATATCAACGGCAACGGGAGCTGGCTGCATCCAAGGCAGTCAGTGATAAGATTGTTCAAGAAGCTCAATACCAGGTGACGCAACAAAACATCTTGGTAAAATCCATGGCTGAGAAGTTAAAACTGGTGGGCATAGACCCACGGAATAACCTGAGTATATCGCGTTTTCTCACGCTAAGATCTCCTTTAACTGGCGTCATTAGTGAGGTTCGCGGGAATATTGGCCAGTACATCCAACCGACAGAGGTGTTGTTTGAAATCCTGAATCTTTCGGATGTGCATTTGTCTCTGCAACTATTCGAGCAAGACATAGAGCGGGTGTCGGTAGGCCAAAAGTTTAAAGCCTTCACCAATTCTCAACCCAAGCGCCCATTTACCGGCACGGTATTGACCGTTTCCCCGGTATATTCCGAAAACAAAACCGTGAATGTTCAGTGCCATTTTGATCAAGATGTATCTGATATTGCCCTAGGGACATACATGAATGTAACTCTTGTACAGCCCACAAAAACACATTGGAGCTTGCCGAAAGAAGCCGTTGTTCAACGGGGTGCGCAAAATTGGGTATATGAGGGCATAGGCCCACAGACCTACCGCCGTGTTTTGGTTCAGGTCGGGGAAGAAAAAGAGGGATGGCTCCCCATCATTTTCCCTACGGGCTTGGTGGTGAAGGATACCCGTTGGGCCATTTCCGGCGCCTATGCGTTGTATATGGTAGAAGAAAATACAGATTGATACTAAAGCGGCCCCATCACATGATGTGACGGGGCCGTTTCAGTATCAACAGAATACAACGGATTATTTGATTGTAAACTGGGACTGTCCAATTTTGAAACCTTCCGAGTATAACTCGACCCCGTAGGTTCCTTTCTCGTACGGGGCATTGCGGTCGTACGTAAACTCTACGGACTGCCCACTGTTATCGAACAGCACAAGCTGTTTAGAAGAATACTGCATGTCTTTGGATCCGAACTGGAAAGATCCTGAACCGGTGGCATTGTCGGCGATCACATTGCCTTGCGAATCTAGTAAGCGCATGAAAATGGTTTTATTCTCCCGCTTGGTAAGCGGATTTTCCGCCAATTTAAACGATACTTTGATGCGATCCACTCGTCGAGCACGGAAGGCCTCACCGTCTCGTTCTTTGCCTCGGGCGTTGATTGCTACAATACTGATACTCATGGCTTTCAATGCCGCCGCAAGCGTTACCTTTTCTTTCAATTCCCGGTTGGTACGGCTGTACGAGGAAACTGAGTCACTTAAAGCTGCTTTTTCGGAAATAAGCGATGACTTTTCGGAACGTAAGTTGGTATTTTCAGACGAGAGATTCTCATTCGCTGAAGCCAATAGCCGGTTTTCTTCACGAAGTTTGACGATCTGACCATCTTTTTCTAAAAGTAAAGCCTCGTAATTTTTGATTTTCGCTTTGTATTCCTTCATAGAAACATCCTTCCCATTGATAAGGCGGCGTTTATCTTCTTCGAGGCGAGCTTTGATCGCTTCCAGTTCATCTACTTGGCCACCAAGTGCCGAGACTTCGGCAATCCGAGCATCAAGTTGGGCGGAAATGGAATCGAGCTTCGTGTTGGTCAATAACAATTCTTTGGTTAACTCCGAATTATCAATGGCGCGTTGATCTACTTCTTGGCGGGCACTGAAATACAGAAATCCAAATAAAGTAGCAAAAGCAATAGCCAAGACAAGGACAGCTTTTACGACCGTGTTGTTTTTTTCGGGTTGTTCCATCATAGCGTTATGGTTAGGTGGTGCAGCAAAAAACTGCTTAAACTAAGAGAATGAGTGCATATTTCTTTGGTCACAAAGAAACATAATCGCTAAAATAACGCAATTCCTTTGTAATTCCTGATAAATTTGATGAATAAATTCACAGGATTTGCCTAATCAATCGACTATATTTCAATCGCATGGCGCTCATCACCAAACGTAAAATTTCTTTTCAGATTTCCCCTAAACTCCGCCGCTATCTCGTCAAGTACCAGCGAGAGCGTGCACTTCCGTTGCATTATTCCGATCTGCTTCGGTTCCAGATGCGGGTTCCTTTGTACGACAAAAAAGGGCAAGACACCTTGTGGGAATCGGTATATTATGCCCCCACCGACATGGAGGAAATTTATGAAAACCTGAAAATGATTTATGCCGATCTCAAAACGGATGGGAATACCGCGGCCATCGAGCATTTAGTCGTGGACCGGGTGGATATCTGTACGTATGCCAATACGTCGCCTTTTCGAATCCGGATCATCAACAAGGTCAACGACAATTACGATTACTTTTACATTAAAAAAGCTGACGCCTCGCGGGTGTATGGGCTGGAGCTCGAGCAATTATTGTCGCCAAACGCTGTCTTGTATATTACACGCGGCGAAACCTTGGTGGAAGAGCACATTGCCGGGATCACCGGCGATTTATTCATGGCAAACCACTTGAATGATGTGAATTTAAACCCCATCCGACTGGCCAAAGAATTTGTCAAGTTCAATGAACGTTGTTTTGTGCGGTTACTCGGTGATATGCATTCGTCCAATTTCGTGGTCATTACCATTCCTGACTTTGAAGATTTCCATTACCGTATTCGGGCGATTGACTTTGACCAACAATCATACGAAGCCAGCAAGTCGGTCTATATGCCCCAATATTTTAAGCAGAATAACCCCATTATTCAAATGGGCATGCGGTACATGACACCGGAGTCTGTTCAACAGTACCAAATTGAAGAGCGCTCCCTCATTGCCAACCGGGTTCTGGCGGATAAAGTACGATTACATGATTTACTCGAGGCCATGAAAAAAGACAACCTCAGTTTACCTGAGAATCTGGACCAGCTGCGCAAAGAGCTCGCTCAACACTACCGAACCCCACAATTTTTACAATGCAAAAATATGGGGGAGGTCGTCGAGCTAAGCTTACGGATTGTCACAGCTCAATTAAAATAGATTCCGGATGGCATCAAAAGCAAACGTTTGGATCAAAGCCCAAACTGCCCCTGCCACCGCCATTTTAATGAGAATCGCGCGCCGGTCATACCGAAAAGCAACAGCCACCAAGGCACCACCAATCGGACTCAAAAGCGCTGGTGTCAAGAATGCAATGCCCCACAACCCCGCTGTTTGCTTTATTTTTATGTATCGGCGCTTGGTTTTGATGCTTGATTTGCTTGGCCGTTTCCATTGCCGCTGAATCCAATCTCCGGCAAAAACAAACAACGTGACCGAAAGCATCATCCCGGTCCAAGAACAAATCATAATCTCAAGAGGATGTAACCCCAAACCAACCCCCGTGATGGGTCCGGCGAAGAATTTCAACATGGCCGCGGTAATGACCGCAAAATACGCTTGGAAGTTCAAAGGAATGGACGTGTTCTAGTGAATGAAAACACAAAAATACATCACTTTCCGTCAACTCTCATCCGTTCCTCCAACCTTTTATCCCGTCCCACTACCCTTCCCATTTTCTTTGATTATTTTTTTTCTATAGTATCTTGCATTGCATAGTACCTTATATTACTTTTGTATCACACAAATGAAATGAAAAAGCTATTTAACCACTTCATGTATGAATGTAGAAAATGCCCAAGTGCAGATGCGGAAAGGAATCTTAGAATACTGTATCCTGCACATTATCTCCCGGGGGGAAGTATATGCCTCCGAAATTTTAAACGAGCTGATCGAAGCTCGGATTATGGTAGTTGAAGGGACCCTGTATCCCTTATTAACCCGGTTGAAGAATAGCGGACTCTTGGATTACAAATGGGTGGAGTCCGTTTCTGGGCCCCCGCGAAAGTATTATATCCTAACCGATATGGGCCGCGAATTTTTGCTGGGGCTACAGCAAACGTGGCTTGAACTTTCCGACTCCGTACAAACCATCACCCGTAAATAATTGCCTAACGACTCACATTTATGAAAAAGACTGTTCAGATCAATATTGTAGGTGTCATTTTTTCCATTGAGGAAGATGCGTACCATAAACTAAGCGAATACATGCGGTCCATCCAGCAGTATTTCGCGTCCTTCGAAGGAAGCCAAGAGATCATACAAGATATCGAAAGCCGGATGGCCGAGAAGTTTTTGGCTTACCAAAAAGAAGATGAAACGAAGGTCATTACCCTCATTGAGGTCGATCAACTGATCCAATCCATGGGTACAGTAGCCGACTTTGAGGCGATTGAAAGTGAGGATGAAGTGACCTATCCGAACCCAACAACCAAAGGAAATTCAGACCACCGCAGTGGACCTAAACGAATTTACCGAGATACGCAACGGAAAGCCATTTCAGGTGTTTTGGCCGGCTTGGCCAACTACACCCAGGTGGATGTCACGTGGGTCCGGATCATTTTCCTCCTACTTTTCTTTGGGGGTGCCCCACTTTCAGAAGGTGGCCTTACAGGGATTCTATTCCTTGCTTATATTATTTGTTGGATTGCTTTCCCAGCGAACGCTCAATTGGAAGAGAATCGGGACATTAAGAAATTCTACCGAAATCCCGAGGGCCAAGTCATCAGCGGTGTGGCTTCGGGTTTAGCCACCTACTTTGGATTAGACATTGCTATCGTTCGGTTGTTGTTTGTTTTGGGTGTCCTTTTCTTTGGGACAGGACTTATGCTGTACATTATTTTGTGGATTGTTTCCCCGAAAGCCAATTCCCTGACCCAAAAAATGGAATTAAAAGGGGAACCCGTTACCCTCGAAAACATCGAATCGAATGTCCGACAGACGCTTCAAGGAAGTGTCTCAGCACCTGAGAATACCCTCACCCGTCTCGTTTTACTTCCATTTCGGGCGTTGGGCTTATTTTTACAAGCTCTAGGTACCGTGATTAAGCGGCTAGGTCCGGTTGTCCGTATTCTCATTGGTTTATTTCTTTCTTTTCTTGGGCTTGTGTTCTTATTTACCACATTACTCATGACTGCTGTATTTTTTGGCCTCATGAGCGCCTCGGCATCTTGGATGCAATTGCCCGGTGAGGCTTGGGCTGTTTTACGGGAATTGTCCCCTTGGACTGGCTTTTTCTTCTTTCTCGCTGCATTTTTACCGGCATTGGCTCTCGCCGCGAGTGGTATAGCCTTGGTTTTAAATAAGTCTCTCCGGCACCGAACAGTTTGGTTATCTGGCCTTGGGTTATGGATTGTTGGGGTAATCGGATTATCCGTCATTGGCACAACCTATTCCTTGAATTTTGCCCAGCGTAATTCGTGGGAGGAAACTAAGACATTTGTGAACCCTTCTTCTATGCTGTACTTGACCGTAGAGGAGTCCGATCAGGACAACGAAGACATGTGGGATCAAATTCAAATCGAAATAGAAGGCAGTTCAGATAAAACCTTGGCCCTCGAAACGGAATATGCTGCGAAAGGCACAACCCGTGAAGAAGCGTTACGTCGGGCTCGTGAGATTCGGTATATGGTTCTTCAGAAAGACTCTATTTTGCAATTCCCAAATGCCTTTGGCGTGCCCGTGACGGCCCCTTTACGCGATCAGCGTGTCCATGGCACATTAAAAATTCCGGTGGGTAAACCTTTCCGCATGTCGCCTGCCTTTTTCTCCAACTTGCTCAGCAATCGCTGGGAAATTCGCAAAAACCATCATGTGGAGTGGAGTACTATTGATAAATATACCTTCGCTTTTAGCCCAGACAAATCGCTCACCTGCTTAGATTGTCCAGAATTGACGGAAGAGGAGAAAGAAGCTTGGGACGAACGTCGGGATTGGGAAGAGGAATCGTTTGACTTCCAAACCACTGAAGACTTATCCGCCCAACGTCAGTACGATGTCAAAGATTTCACAGCCATTTCAGCGGAACGGTATTTCCAAGTCATTGTAAAAAAGGGCGATACATTCTCGGTCGTAGGTCGATCGGGATCCGATAAAATTTTGAATAACATAGCGGTTGATGTTCAGGGATCAACATTACATTTAAGTTTTGAAGATCCGTTTATTTCCAGCCGATCGACTCAGGTCCAGTTTGAGGTCACCCTCCCTACCCTAGACGGCGTGGAACTCTCTGGGGCTTCGCAAGCTAAAGTCATCGGATTCAACACCTTACCAAAACTCAATTTAGTCTTGTCTGGCGCTTCAAAAGCAGCCGTCAGTGGCAATATTGGGGAGTTATCTTTGGATTTAAGCGGAGCTAGTCAAGCCAATTTTATTGGTCAGGCCGATCGTCTCACCGCCGACATCAGTGGTGCCAGCCGAGTGAAAGGGTCAGGTTTTAAGGTCAAAGAAGCTGTTATTGATGCGAGCGGGGCTAGCCAAGTAGAATTGGGCAAAGTAGCGCGACTGAAACAATCGACCTCTGGGGCCAGCAACATCCAGACACAATAACCGGTACACGAATTCCTTCCGTGTGGCCAACGCATATAAACCGGACTGCCCCGAAGTGGGTAGTCCGGTTTATTTAGGATAAAGCCCCCTACACGGGTTGATTTGCCTCTTCGAACTACTGGGATTAGGCCATGGTTGGGGTATAAAGTAAATTGAATTCAAAAATTCTAGGTGGGTAAACTTGATGTTTTTTTACATTATTACATCAAAACCCCGTATTTTCACGTTCATACTAGCAAACCATGCTTCACGCAGCCTTATGAAAAAATACTCATTCATCCTTTTTCTATTTGCCTTCCAAGGGGCTTTCGGCCAAGTTTCGGCAGATAGCTTAGTGCAACGTTTTCTACAAGCCACCGGCGGTGCAAATGCCTACGACTCCGTGCAAAATTATACCTTCCGACGTACGTACCGGGCCAATGCTCCTACCGACTTTGACGAGGAGGTCATTGCGGTACCAGCCACCCAAAGTATGTCACGCAGAAAAACACTTATGCAACGGGATTTCTTTTACATCGTTCACCAGGCCAATGGCTGGTTGCGAATCCCAACTGGAAGTCGAGATAAAGTAGCGACCTTTAGTGTTAAGGACTTATCTGAAAAAGAGCGAAGTGCCATGCGTCAGGAAATTTTGGACGGTATTTGGCCTTTTATTGAAGCCCGCAGGAAAGGCTATACGATGCAAGTAGGAGCCCAAACTACCATCCGTGGGCAAGTTTGTGTACCGATTGTTTTAACCCAAAATGGGCAAACCAAGCAGTTTTTTATCGGATCCCAAGATGGTCTCGTTCATCGTGAGGTAATTGAGGAAGAAGGGCAAACCTCGACTTGGGATCATTTAGAATACCGACCTACCTCCAAAGGCTTCTCGTATCCTGTCCGATCGACGGTTATTAATACCCGGGATCGTCGATTAACCCAAGTAAACACCACAGTATTGGTCAATACACCCATTCCAACAACTACCTTCACTCGGTAATTTGAGCTATGTGGAAGAAACTATTCCGTGCTTTCCTTTGGACCTGCCTAGTAGGATGTACCCTACTGGGCAGTGGCATGGTATTTCTTCATGTACCTACCGGACAACGCTGGGTTTCGAAACAGGTTAACCAGTGGGTCGCTTCTACCTACGGAACGCCATTTCAAGCCCAAATCCGATACCGTATTCCAGACTGGGTGGAGTTACAGCACGTACTTTTGGGTGACCAACAAGGTGATACGCTCTTAATGGCCGGAAAAATGCGTGTTGACCTCGATGTCTGGGCACTGATTCACCGGCGAGTTGAACTCAATGAAGTGCGTGTGGAGGACGGCACCCTCCACTTATTTTACCATAATTATGCCTTCTTACTCCCTTCAACAGACGGTCCGGACACCCTCTCTTCAAATTGGTTTATTCATTTGGACCGTATCCAAGCTCGTCGTTTGCAAATTTCTTGGGAAGACAGCACAATCCGTGCGGCAGCCCGTATTGGCCATTTGGCTACAGGACTCTCACTTCCTTCTAATGGCGCGTATATATTCCAAGCTATTCAACTGGAAAACAGCCACTTGGAAGTCGATTTAAAAGAAAACTCATCGCCAAAAGCTCAGAATACATCGGTATCCTCCCCACCGCTACCTAACGTTAAAATCCCTCAACTGGCTTGGCGAGAAGTAACTTGGCAAATACGGCAGTTGGGCCAAAACAGCTGGCAAACCAAAGGCCACCTGGCACACGTCAAAGCCGACATTACCAACCTCAACTTACCCCAATTATCCGGAAAATTTACATCGATCCAAGGCTATTTCCCTCACATATCTTGGGGAGAGCAGCAAGTTGACGAAATTCGATTGGATATTCCGGAAGCAACCCTAACCTCTACGCAACAAAAAGTTTGGGTGCGGGGGTTTGGCTTCACCTACCCGGGGGGGATACAAACCGAAGGTGGATTTCGACTGGAAAATACCCCTCAAGCCGCCCGATTGGAAGATTTTCATGTCCATACACCCCATTCTGAAATCCGGCTATCAGGTCATATCCAATCTCCTTCTAAACAACCTTGGTACGAGATTCCTATCGATGCCTGGCAAGTTCGACTTTCCAACCCGATTGGACGTATGGGATGGGACGATATTCATGTTTTATTTCCTGAAATGTACCCCACGCAAGCGGGTGAAATACGATTTTCTCATGAGATCCGTGGCACAGGCGGAAGGTTAGTCTTGGACAAGGTACAGTACGAAGGCCCAGTGGGTAGTCGCCTACACGTATCGGGTTGGTTAAAAAAACCCTTTCAGCCTGCCAAGGCCAGTGGATACCTTACACTCCATGAAGCTATTCTTCCTGATGCACGTTGGCATAGCTTTTTACCCTCAGAATTTCGAAAATCCTACCAACTTCCTGGCAATGTACGACTTACAGGGACCGTGGAAGGAAGTCGCCAAAAAGCCCAGTGGAATCTGCGCACGGTGACCTCACTCGGACAATTGACGTCTCGTGGTACGTACGATTTACCAACAGAAAAACTACAGACCCATGTGAACTGGTCAGACCTGGCCCTTGGAACCCTCCTACGACAAGATAGTCTCGGGCTCTCATCTGGGCAATGGACGGGTCAGGTGACGTCCTTACTCCAGCCTAACCGACGCATCGAGTTTACATCCCAAATTGACAAGGCTTCATATGGCACACGGGCCATAGAGCAAATGGAAATAGGAGGATTTTACCAAGCGCCTGACTTTGCCTTAGACATCCGATCTTGGCAAGAGGGATTCCAATTTGCGCTACAAACCGATGGAAAATTGGGGGAACAGCTTATCGTGCAAGGACAAGGGAACCTGCAAGACATTAATTTAAAGAAATGGGCCGGAACGCCCGCCGAGATTCATCTATCTACCCCTATCGCATGGTCGGCTCACCTCCCCGACCTCGATGTTAATCAGATGACCGGCTTTATCCAAATGCAAACTGCTCAATGGCGGAAAGGCAACGAAGTGAGCCAAACACAACCCATGCGGGTAGAAATTCAACGTCAAGCTGAAAATCAAACCCTCACTTGGGCTAGTTCTTGGCTATCGGCCGAGCTCAGAGGGCAGTATTCTTTGGTCAGTATTGCCCCGGAATTCATCCGCTTTTTGAATCCCTATTTCCACATTCAACCTGATTCCACATTATCTCGTCAACAAATTGCACAATGGGAATTACTTGCCGAGGTGCGTTCCGATCCGTGGTTGACCTTCATGAGTGATCATCGACTACAATTTGACCCTATTTCGATTCAAGGGTCTTTTGATAGCCGTTATCCGGAGCGTACGGAATTGGCCCTGGCCCTGCGGCAATTTCAATGGGATTCGTTGCACGTTGATTCTTGGGTAGCTCGCGTACACCCCCAAGGAGATTCCCTTCGGGTTATCTCCGAAATCAACGGGGTTGAACAAGGGCCTTTGCGGCTTCAAAAAGCGCATGTTCACCTCACTGCAGCCCAAGATAATATGCGTTTTGCACTTCAGGTGCAGGATTCAGCGGGGAGGTCCATTCACCGCGTGGGTGCTTGGATTGAGCAGACAGAAGACGCCTACACCTTGGCGTTGGATCCTGCGGGGTGGCAAATTTATTATGAAAACTTTCTTCCCATTCCAAACGGGTTAGCGACATTGACAGCCGAGGGAATTCGTTTTGATAGCCTAGGTTTACGACACGGGCCACAGGAATTGCTGGTTCACTCAGCCGACGATCAACCCACCCAACAATGGCTTATTCATGCGCGAGCAATTTCACTCAAAACCTGGACAGCGGCTCTTTTACGGGATACCACTTTAGTTGACGGAATACTTCAAGCCGATATATCCTTGCGCAATCCATTGGACCGTCCTACCTACGTTGGCAACGTAAAGATTCAAAATTTGGCTGTTTTGCAAATCCCCTTGGGTGAGTTTGAAGGGAGATCCACAAATGCGACAGACGACCTGATCGCATTTCATGCTGCATTGAGCGGTGCTGGAAATCAAGTCGAAATGGATGGGACCTACGACTTAGTCAACACCCTTCGTCCCTTGAACGCAACCTTGGATATAACGCGCCTGACTGCCCAAACACTGCAAACGTTTAGTCAAGGACAACTTCGTGACTCCAAGGGGTATGTAACAGGCCGTTGCGATATTGTGGGGCAAATCGATGATCCGCAAATCCAAGGGAAGGTTGAATTTCGGGACTATCAAACCACCCTAACCTCGTTTGGAACCACCTTACGTATCGACCGTCAAGGGATTTTGGCTACTAATCGAACGTTCGTATTGGAGAATTTTCAGATCCAAGATAGCTTGAACAACACCTTGACTTTACAAGGTACCATTCTACAAACGGATGACAATCGGTTTCAATACCAGTTGAATGCCCAGACACGGGATTTTTTAGCCACCAATGCCCGGCGTTCGGACAATGCTTTTTTTTATGGATCTGCGTATGTAGATGCCACCATGCAAATTCGAGGATTCGATTCCCAATATCAAATCCGGGGGGACGTTCGTATTTCGGATAAAACGCGTTTAACGGCTTACATGCCAACCGACGAGCAAGTGGGGTCCGAGTTAAATCAGTTGATCCAATTTGTACCACCTGCGGGACAAAAACCAGTCAAAGAAACCACCCCAAAGAAATCTGAAAACACATTTGATCCCTCCACCATTTCCTTGAACCTTTCCGTCAGTGAAAAAGCGGAGCTTACCCTAATTATGGATGAAATCACGGGTGACTATTTGAAAGTACGCGGGAGTGGACAAATGACGACGGGTCTCGATTCCCAAGGGGAGCTGTTTATTTTGGGTCGATTTAATGTAAAAGAAGGAACGTACCGCATGACCTATCAGGTTTTCGAGCGGCTATTTGTTATTGACGAAGCCAGCCAGAGTTATATAACGTGGCGAGGGAATCCAACCGACGCCGATATTCAAATAACCGCATCCTATCGTGTCAATAAACCCTTGGCGACGTATCCGTTTTCTGGTCAAGACCTATCCAAAGATCCGCGGCTTCAGCGCCAAGTCCCCTTTTCTGTGGACTTGATTTTACGTGGGGACTTGATGGCGCCTCAAACAACCTTTGCGCTTTCAATGGCCAAAGACTACGTAGATCGCCAGTTGGGTGGAGATATGAGTACCGTCCTAGAAGATGAAGGGTTTTTATTGGTGGAAAAAGATCGATTGCTTGGGCGAGTCAACAACCCTAAGGCTGAAGCAAATGCAGAAAAAATTAAAGAACAGGCCATATATATGCTCATGTTCGGCCGATTTGATATTTTAGGCAAACGGATATCCGGTGGCCTAGATGCCGAAGGATTTGCCAGAAAGCAGGTTAGTCAGTTGATATCCGACCAGCTTGACCGGTTGGCTAGCGACATCATCAAAGGGGTTGATTTGGATGTGGGTGTTCAATCGGAAGCAGGTGCAGATCATACCAGCCGGAGTACCAATTTGAACTTGGGGGTTAAAAAAGCCTTTTTGAACGACCGCATTTCGATTTCGGTGGGGAAAAATTTTGAATTAGAAAGCACACAACGTCAATCACAAGAGATCTTTGATCATCTGACCGCCAACTACAACATCACCCGAGATGGTCGATACCGATTTAAGGCCTTTCGGAGTAATCAATATCAAATTGAGGGATTTGTGGTCGAAACAGGCGTTGGGTTTGTCTTGACACTTGATTATGACGATCGGCGGGACATATTTCGGCGAACCTTACTACCCAAAACAAAACCATGAAATTAGGGATAAATGGCATTTTCCTCTTTTTTTTGTTAACGGGATGCGCCTTGCAAAAGCGAATGCCCGCAGAGGATGTCTTGTACAATGGAACTGAAATAACTTGGTCAGGGGCTACCGCGCAAGTCAAGTCTATGGCGGAATACATCCAAGAGGACTTACTTCGTCCCCAACCCAACACCCAAATTTTTGGCTACCCCTACCGGGCGGCCTTGTACTACGGTTTGGGGAAACCCAAAAAAGAAAATGGATTGCGCGTGAAGCTTCGCCGGCGATTTGCCGAGACGCCCGTCCTCTTATCCCCCAATTTGGTGGAACGTCAAAAACAACTTCTGTTTGATTACCTTCAAGCGCAGGGGTATTTTCGACCAACCATTCAAGGCCAGCTTGTGTATCAGGGCAAAAAAGCAGAAGCTCAATTTTCTGTTCATCTACCGCCCCCTCATTATATCACGCAAGTCACCTACCGAGAGCCCACACAAGAAGCTTTGCGAGACGTATTCAAAGAAATAGGTCAAGAATCCCAGATTGTATTGAATCGCCCGTTTCAACTAGACCAAATCAAAGCGGAGCGCGACAGGATTCCGGCCGCCTTCCGTAATCGTGGGTATTATTTTTTTACAACGAACCACCTTGGGATTGAAGCCGACACCAATACCGCACAGCAAACCATTCAACTAACGTTTTTCATCAAACCCGATCTTCCGATTCGGGCGCAGAAAGCGTATTTGATTAATGACATCCATGTGTATTCTGACGGAACAACACCCGCCCCGCCCGTTGATCAACCCGGATATCTTTTCCGGGGAGTCCTATTAGAAGACTCAATCCCGAAATATCGACAGCAATTATTTACCGATGCCATTGGATTTCGGCCAGGGACATACTTTAGTGAAGACTTGGCCAATATCACACGGACGCGGTTGGTTGGTCTGAATAACTTTCGGTTTGTAGAAACTCGCTACCAAGTCGTCAATCAACTGGATTCCTCCTTCCTCAATGTCTATTATTATTTATCCCCACAAAAAAAGAAATCGCTACGCACCGAGCTGAATGCCATCACGCGTTCCAATGGACTTTCAGGATCCCAAATTTCTCTAAATTGGCGAAATTTGAATATCTTCAAAGGGGCTGAGTTATTCACGGTATCGGCCATTGGTAGTGCTGAGCTCCAAGCCGGAGGGCGACGGGTAAGCCAATTCCGTGATAATTATCGATGGGGTTTCGAAAGTACCTTGACCCTCCCACGATTTTGGCTGCCTTGGATAACCATTGACCCTGAAACAAGTAAAATTCTTCCCAAAACAGTCGCTCAGTTGAGTTATGAAAGTTTTATCAAACAGGGATTATATAATCTAAACTCCTTTCGGGCGAGTCTTGGCTACACATGGCGCCAGAATGCGCGCTTCACACATGCATTTACCCCTTTGAGCCTCAACTTAGTTCGCTCAAGTAATTTTAGTGAGGCGTTTATTTCTGAAATTTTCCAAGACCCCCGACTTCTGACGATCTTGGAAAATCAATTTATTCCGAGTTCGACGTATCAGCTTTTTTTTACCCCACCCGCTACCCGGCAGCAGCAATGGAGCCTGACAACATCCATAGATCTGGCAGGTAATCTAGCGGGGTTGATTCATCGACTTCGCAGGCCCGATGAACCTATTGGGCGTTTTTTGGGTGAGACCTATGCCCAATACGCCCGATTTGAAACGGATATTCGGCATCGTCAAACCTACTCTAGCCGCAATCAATGGGCAAACCGGCTATTTGTCGGTGTGGGAATCCCTTACGGCAATTCTTTACAATTGCCTTTTGTTAAACAGTATTTTTCGGGAGGGAATAACTCCATTCGGGCCTTCAGAGCCCGGGCGGTTGGGCCGGGTACATACGCCCGAACAGGCAACTTGACCGAACAATTTTTAGGCAATAATACAGGAGATATCAAACTAGAATGGAACACCGAATGGCGCCATAAACTCTCCGATTTCTTAGAAACTGCTTTTTTTGTGGATGCTGGAAATGTCTGGATGTACCGTGATCCATTCATCTATGACGAAGGCGCTCTATTTAAAAAAGACTTCTACAAAGATCTCGCCGTCGGAGCTGGTATAGGATTGAGGCTTGATTTTTCCTTCGTCATCTTCCGCCTAGATCTTGCCACACCGCTTCGCAAACCTTGGCAGCCTGAGGGGCAACGCTGGGTAATACGGGAAATGGAATGGTCAAAACCTTGGCGGCAAGAGAATCTCGTGCTTAACTTAGGCGTTGGTTATCCTTTTTGATGCCAATATCGACCTAAAATACCCTCTGCCAGAGCAAAAAGTAGAGCCAACAAAACAAAATACCACCAAAGAGGGCGCCCCTTGGCATCGTCTAATAACAGCGATTTCCATGACGTATCCGTGTGAATCACCACGGTCCCTTCGCCTTTGACTTGCTTGGCCAGCTCCTCGAGGGGAATGGGGGCTAAAAAGGACTCGCGACGATCCTCATTCACGGCTATTCGACCAACTTCCCGGTTATCTGCCACCAAACGATACATACCCGCCCGAAGCTCCCGACCAGGAGGCAACTCGGCGTTCGATGGCCAAGTAAACGACCAAGTGCTCCCAAGCCAAGATTGAGTTGGGGTAAATTCTCCCCCTTTTCCCTCCAATCGAATGGTCGGTTGGCCCACAACCCCTGGTAAAAAAACAGTAGCCGAAGGTTGATCTAAGCGGTAAGCCAAAGGTTTTGCGGCGGCACTTTCCATGGCAATCTTCAAAAATACAGCGGGGAAAAGAGCATGTTCGCCGATACTTCCTCGGTCCTTTTGAAAAGATGTACTCCAAACGTATAAACTCCCTTGCTTGGCTTGCCGCTGACGTTGCAAGAGAGGGGATCCATCCCGTAGTGTCAAAAGGGTTTCGCTAGGCGCCGCCCATCGCCAAATTGCTTGAGCTTGTGGCAATTGCCAAGACGTTTGACCACCCAACGACTGATCAAAAATACCTCGAAAAAATACCTCTTTTGCCTTAGGTTCCTCCAATATCAGCAACGATGAAACTTGCTCTTTCACCTTCCCACCAAAGAGTGCTTGGTTGACTTTCGGGTCGAGGGTTCCTTCGCTTGGTACCCAAACCACGGATAAGCCCTCGCGCATAGCCTCCAGAAGGCCCGCCAACATAGGAGGGGATAGCTGAGTCACACCCTCTAAAATTACCAGAGAATAGCGTTTCAGCTGCCCAGGATCTGCTTGGCGACTGGGCAATCGCCGATAAACAAATAAACTATCGTCCCCAAAAACCGCTGGAATGTACGCCGGGAGCTCGCCATCTCCTATAAAATGGGCAATCTCCAACTTGGGCGCGGCTTGGAGTACCAAATGAAAATCATTGTCAAAAACCACCTTGGGGTCTTCAATATGAAGTAAGCCTACATGAAGCCCCGCGGCTCGGATCGAGAACGAAATGGTCACATCTTGGGTCCCATTGGCTGGGATATCCACAGGCACTGTTGCTACAGAACGATCATTAAGCGATAACCGAAGTGGCATTTGTGATACGGCTTGGGGTCCTTGATTACGGACGCGCACAGCTAACTGATTGGTTTCACGCAGTCGAATAAAAGGCTGAACCAACCAGACCGAATCAATCCACACATTCTGGTTTTGACTTCCTTGCCTAGGGACCAAATGAAGCGTCTCATCAGCGGCTAAAGTTCCCCAAGGACCTTGGGTAGTGCTTTGTTGAAAATCCGAAAACCAGAAAAAAGATTTGCCCCCAGATAATCCACTTTTCTGCCCAGCTAACTGCTGTTTTTGAAGCATCAGATCGAGCGATTGGCTGGCTGCGGCAAAAGAAAGCGACGTCAGTTCAGATTGAATGGCACTTGCGGGCATGACATCGGCATATTGTGGATTACTTTGGTGAGTCCACCACTGAAATCGTGGGACATCACCTGCCCGGGCAAGAGCGTCGTCAATTTCGACCACAGCGTCATCCAAAAGGGAGGTATTTTTAAGCGGATTCTCCATACTCCGCGAGTTATCCAAGAAAAGACTCACGACACCGCTTGTGCCGGTTGAACCACGCCATTGAGGCTGAGCAAATGCCAAGATGAGGCAGGCTAACAATACAAGACGAAGTGCCAGCAAAACCCATTGCTTAATGGACCGAAATGCCTGTGTTTGTGCTTCCAATTGCCTCAATAGAGCTACTCGAGTGAAATAAACCTTCTTTGCTCGTCGAAACTGAAAAAAATGCACAATGATCGGGATTGCTAACGCACCCAATGCCCAAAGAAAAGTAGGATAAAGAAATGACATGGCCTCCTGATTTATCAACTATTCAACGTAAATTACATTAGAATGGTCAGTTTCTTTGCGAAATTAAACTGAATTCCCCGCATATTTGTCAATGTAATGTAAGTTTATCAAGGTAACATGTGGTTTAAGATCTTTTTGTGGGTAACCCTCTGGGTAAGTTATACAGCGGTTGGGCAAGAGCGATGGATCGCGGTTGGCCTACTCAATATTGAAGTACACAATGAGACCGGGCTCGTGGAAATCCAAAAGGGCCACCAATTGGGGGCGAATGCCGTGCAAATCACCGTACATTGGGATGATGTGTACTTGAGAAATCAAGCGGCCAATTGGAGACGAATCGACGGTCAAGTGAATCTTGCACGGTCTTTGGGGATGAAAGTGGCTTTTCGGATACATTTATCTCGACGAATCGACCGACATACCCCTCAACTTTGGCCAGACGAATTGGGTATGATGGACTTTCGTGGAAATTCGGTGCGCGATGGGTATTCTGAAACTATCTTTAGCTTCGCGTCCGAAGAAACTGTTCAAAAAGGTCTCTCCTTCGTGCGTGAGGTGTGTAGCCGTTACCAGGCCCTTCAAGCGGAAGGACATGTATTGTTTGTTTCCGTCACCAATACAGGTCAGCAAGAATTAGGCTACGGCATGAAGAACCGCGGTGATTCAGGCGTAGAATACTTAGCTGTCTATGACTTTTCACGCCCCACATTAGCGGAATGGCGCCGTTGGTTACGAGAAAAATACACGACAATCACCACCTTGAATCAATATTGGAATACCAATTTTACCAGTTTTGATCAAGCCAATCCTTATATTCATTGGGAATTTTACCGCGATAGTTTTGCCGGTGAACGTGGACGTGACTGGTACACATTCCGGCACGAACAGCTCAAAGGATACTACCAAAAATGCGTTCAAACCATTCGTTCGGTTGATCCAACCTACCAGCCCATGGCCGAAGTCGGGAGCTTTACGGATGAATTGGGCGTTTTGCGCGGCACCTTAGCCTTCAAAAACTTAACCGAAGGCATTCCCCTACTCAAGTCCAATGCCATTCAACCCAGTGAATTTGACATCATGTGGAGTAATTTGGCTCCTGGTCAAACCTATTCCACTGAAATCGCTGCGTGGGATCGTGCCACATCTCAGGAATTAGTGGAGTATACCAACCGTGTATTTACGCATTACCCCATTCAGTTCATGAGTTTCTACTTTTTGGATCAAGGAGCTGGCCAAACCGCCAAAATGCTTCCTGCTATCCAAGAAGCCGTTAAGTTTAAAAACACGCCTATTCGACCCATTATTTGGGAAGACTCTATGCGTGTGACCGTTTCAAATTGGATCGATAATCCGGGAAAATTTGAAGCCGATTGGCAAACCGTGAGTAATCGAGGACAGAAGAGAGTGAAAGTTGATGTACGAGAGGATATTTTTGCCCGACCAGCCAAGATTTCCCCCGTATTGCCCGATCCTCCGCCAGGAACTACGCCCCCTCCACCCCCACCAAGCTGGACAGGAGAACAAGGGGAAAACCACCCACCACAGGCCTTGGTTCCCCCGCAACGAATCGAAAAAGTCATTAACCAACACTTTAACTTTCGGATTCCTTTATCTTGGTTTTTCGATCAAGATGGCTACATTGCCCGAATTGATGTTCAAGGGCTTCCTTCGTGGATTCAATACCTCCCGGAACACCATACCTTAATGGGCCGACCTACCCAACTCGACACACTCCAGTTTCGTGTAATCGCTTGGGATAATCGGGGAGATACCACATCTGTATCCATGGAGTTTCGTGTAATCCCACCGACCATCACCCTGGAATTGATCAAGGCAGACTACTTTGATGTACCCCGAGAAGGCTGGGGATTCATGAACAACCACCGGACCTTGGTGTTGGATGCCCTACCTGAGCGAACGAACATCATTGCCACCTGCCCGGTCGATTCAATCCAAATGTACTTTCAACTAACGGGTCCTTTTTTCCGGGAATTTCTGTCTGAACGCCAACCTTTTAATTTATTTGGAGAAGGTCGAGGTTTGGCGTGGCCCATTGGACAATACCAATTGCGGGTAGAAGCTCGGAAAGACCAAGAGGTGGTCTCTCGACATGAAATCCAATTCCAAGTGATTAATTCTGTAACCGACACCACCTTAAACTCCTTACCCGCCGCAACCGTATACCCCAACCCCTTTTTGGAAGTTTGTAATGTGGTTTTGCCTAGCGAACTAGACTTTTCAGGGATACCTGTGGTTCGATTTACCGATGCCGTGGGAAGGCAATTTTCACTTCCGACGTCGCGCATTACCCGAGTCGGTTCAACCCTCTATTTGGATACCCGGGGGATCTTGTCGGGCGGAGCAAGTTATTGGTTACAAATATGGGATCAAGAAGTCCTTTTGGTCGAACACCGCATTCACAAACGTTAGCGGATTGCTTCTATAATGTCCGAAGCCATCAGCGCGCGTTCGGATCGATTTGCGGCGGCACGATCACCCGCTTCCCCATGTAAAAAAACACCCAGAAAAGCCGCCTTCGTAGGCGATACCCCCTGAGCAAGCCAACTGGCGATCATGCCCGTCAGAACATCCCCCGACCCGGCGGTTGCCATACCTGGATTACCCGTTTGATTGAATACCAAATCGCCATTGGGTAATGCAATGCAGGTATGCGCACCCTTTAGACAGACAATCACCCCATAGGTGACGGCAAACTGGCGGAGAAAGGTCAGTTTGTCGAAATCACTCTTCCAACCGTGGCCTAATAGCCGCTCAAACTCTTTGGGGTGAGGCGTTAAGATGGTTTCAGGTGGCAACTGCGCGATCAAATCACGGTGTTCAGCGATAACATTAAGTGCATCCGCATCTAAAACCAACGGAATAGGCAAGCGGAGAACTTGCTGAAGCCATCCGAACCGATCCGGAGCCGTTGTCCAACCCGGGCCGACAGCGATCGCCTGAAAGGAGGAGGAGATCTGGGACCAGTCAAGCGTATCGATAGGCCGAGCCATCGCTTCCGGAACCATCAGGGGGACAAGTTGAGAAACGGAGGATTCGGTAGCACACGTGACTTTCCCCGCTCCCATACGAAGGCAAGCTTTGGTGGTTAAAAAGGCCGCTCCGGGCATTTGAGCACTACCGGCAAGGACTAACACATGACCAAAACTTCCTTTATGCCCAAATTTGGAACGTGTCGGGATCAAATGGGAGACCGTATCCAACCAGTACATGCGCTGAGTAGAAGGCGGTAATGAAACTTTCTCAAAGGACATGATGGGGGCAACAATACATTGTCCTACCCATTCCTCGTAGTCAGGCAAAAGCAAGCTCAATTTGGGTTGATGGCACGTGACAGTGACGTCCGCTCGTAGTACGCCATCCAAGGGCAACGTGGGGACATCAGCCCGAAGTCCAGCAGGCATATCCAATGCAATCCGAAACGTCCCAGATTCATTGAGTGTCGCGATCACTTGGGCAAGGAATCCGGTCACTGCGCGACTGGTCCCCAGGCCCAACAAAGCTTCCACCACACATTCCTTTTTTATTTTTTCCTGAAATGTGTCCAAGTCAATTGGAGTTACTTCCTGCCAAGGTCCAGTCCAAAGTTGGCGATTTTTCTCCCAAGCGGCTGAGGGCCTCGGGTGTGTGGGAACAAACCAAACATTCACCCTCCACCCTTGGTTTTGCAGCAAACGTGCAACAGCCAGACCATCCCCTCCATTATTTCCGGATCCGATCACCACATGAATGGGTTGGTCTTTCGGCAAAAAAGGGAGCATCGCTTGGCATAGCGCAACTGAGGCCTCCTCCATCAAGTCCCAAGGGGTAAAGCCTAGGCATCGAACCGTTTCTTGGTCAATCTGCTTCCATTCCAAGCTTGAGAAGAGAGGTTTCATAAAATAGTGCTGGGTTGAATGATCCAAATTCTATTATTTTTCGAAAATTAAAGAAAGTTTACCGATAAAACGTTTCCGATTCATGACACGCACGTTGTCCATTATCATTCCGACCTACAATGAAAGGGACAATCTTACCCTTCTTCTTCCTCATCTTCGGTCGTTGGCTCCTGATATCGAAATTATTTTGGCAGATTCCCCAGCTTCTCAGGACAATCTCACGGATTTGGCAGCGCAATGGAAAGCCCGATACCTTCGATCGGCATCCGCAGGTCGGGCTGCCCAGATGAATGCAGGAGCAGCCGTCGCTACGGGACAGATTTTATACTTTGTTCATGCCGATACACGCTTACACCCTGATTTTTTAGCCGACATACCCATGGCAATCTTGCGGGGTGCAGACCTAGGATGTTATCGGTACACTTTTGATCATTATCCCCATCCTTTGCTTTATGTGAATTCGTTTTTTACACGTTTCAATAAAATTTGGTGTCGTGGGGGGGATCAAACCTTATTCATTCGCCGGAATACCTTTGACCAACTTGGCGGGTTTGACAACCAGTGTTTAATTATGGAAGACTACGATATTCTTCAACGAGCACAAAATCTTGGATGTCGCTTCCACATTATCCCCAAAAATGTGCAAGTCTCTGCCCGAAAGTACCAAACCAACTCCTATTGGCGAGTTCAATGGGCGAATTTCACGGTAATGCGGATGTTTTTACGTCAAAATAATTCATTCGCCGAAATGGCGGGTACGTACAAAAAAATGCTGGACTACCGCTAGAAATAGGGAAATACAAGGGAAATTTCTTATAATTGACTTTTGTTTCACCTGTTTAGAGCAGAGAGTGGGCCAAATACCTCTCTTTTGTGCGCACATTCTTACCCTATGACCATTCCGCAAAAAGACATGACAACCACGTCACTCGAATTAATTTCTGGCATACAACAAGTTGGAATAGGCGTCACCTCGGCGGCCAAAGCCTGGTCGTGGTATGGTCATGTACTTGGTTTAAGTACACCCGTATTCGATGACATCGCGCTTGCCAAGTTGATGACGCCCCATACGGAGGGTGTAATCCGTGAGCGACGAGCTATTTTGGCCGTAAATTTATCCGGTGGTGGAGGGGCCGAAATCTGGGAATCCCGAACTCCAGCTCCTCTTCCCGCGACAGCACCGCCCAAATTAGGTGACTTGGGGATATTTTCTCTTAAGATAAAATGCCGGGCGGTATCCCAATGGGCCGAAAGCCAGCAAAGACCTGTACATACAACTCCGGCTGGAACGCCAACGAGTTGGATTCAGGATCCAGAGGGAAACCAAATCCAAATAACAGAGGATTCGTCTTGGTTTCGACCCAAAGGCTCCGGGCTAATGGGTGGTATTTTGGGGGTAATGCTGGGGGTGTCCGACATCGATTGTGCCTTATCTTTATACCGAGATACACTGGGTATCCATCACGTGGTGTACGATGTAACCGGGATATTCGACGATTTGGCCGACCTACCGGAAGGCCACCGGATGTATCGACGTGTTTTACTTCGTAAAAATCAAAGTACTGTTGGTGCGTTCAGTGAACTGTATGGCAATATTGAAATTGAACTTATTCAGGCACTGGACCGAGTTCCAACCCATCTTTTTGCTGGGCGAAGTTGGGGCGACTTAGGGTATATTCACCTGTGTTTTGATGCCTTAAATATGGATGCCCTCCGAGAACGATGCACCCAAAATGGATTTCCTTTCACGGTGGACAGCGCCACCACATTTGATATGGGCGAAGCGGGTGGCCGTTTTTCGTATATCAAAGATCCAGACGGTACACTCATCGAGTTTGTCGAAACACATAAAGTGCCTATCATGAAGAAATGGGGCTGGTTCTTGGATTTGACCAAACGCAAAAACCAAAAACCCCTGCCGAAGTGGATGATTTCGGCTATGGGATGGGGAAAGGTAAAACCGTCTAAATCAGAGTCTTATTAAGATCACTCAGGGTTTGGTTCGTACGAAAAAAATAGCTAACTTTGCGACTCATTTTGTGAATGCCTCTTTTAAAGCCTGAAAGAAGCCTCTGGCAAGTGATTTTTCCAAACCCTTTTTTTCATTCATCCAATGGATTTAATTAAATTAGTAGAGTCGGAGTACAGTGCTCCAAGAGCCACTTTCCCAGACTTTAAGGCAGGTGATACCGTGAATGTTCACGTTCGTATCAAAGAAGGTAACAAAGAGCGTATTCAGATTTTCCAAGGTGCGGTCATTCAGCGCCGGAACTTGGGAAGTAGTGGAGAAACGTTCACCGTTCGGAAAGTTTCCAACGGCGTAGGTGTTGAAAGAATTTTCCCTATTTTATCCCCAAGTCTCGAGAAAGTTGAGTTGCTTCGGAAAGGGAAAGTACGTCGTGCTCGTTTGTTCTACCTACGCGGTAAACAAGGCAAGGCAGCGAAGATCAAAGAGCTTAAGAAATAATCAGGGGATTCACTTCCTTGATCAACTTGTTTAAGTAATAGCTTTTTCATAATTTGTGTAAGAAAACGCCGCCTTCCTGAGGCGGCTTTTTTTGACACTCACCCTTACCTTATGGAGACTGTTTTTTTCAAATATCAAGGGACTGGGAATGATTTCATTCTCATTGATAACCGCCTGCAGACCTTCCAAGCCTCAGCAGACCAAATTGCCTCTCTTTGCCACCGTCGATTTGGCATAGGCGCTGACGGATTGATCTGCCTAGAACATGGGCCTGAGGGATTTGACTTTCAAATGGTGTATTACAATGCCGATGGCCATGAAAGTTCCATGTGCGGCAATGGAGGGCGATGCTTAGTCCAATTTGCCCATGACTTGGGTATCATCGCAACCCAAACCCGTTTCTTGGCTATTGACGGTCCACATGAAGCCACGGTTACGCCGGACGTTATTTCCCTGAAAATGATGGATGTGGTTGACATTCATGAGGAAACTACGCATTTCTTTCTCCAAACAGGCTCTCCCCATTATGTTGCCTTTGTACCCGATGTAACTTCGTATGCGGTGGCGACATCCGGCGCTTCCATTCGATATGCCCCAGAATGGGTTGCCAAAGGAGGAACCAATGTCAATTTTGTTGAATGCAAATCTGACCAGACACTTTTTGTCCGGACATACGAACGTGGCGTAGAAGACGAAACCTTATCCTGTGGAACGGGTGTCACGGCTTGTGCTTTAGCGACCCACCTCGCAAAAGGATGGCCCTCGCCCATTCAAATTCAAACCCTTGGTGGAACATTATCAGTTGCCTTTGAGAAAAGTCCATCCGGTTTTCACAATATTTATTTGACAGGACCTGCCAAACAGGTGTTTTCAGGCACCATCTCGATCGTTTAATTTGACGAATCCAGAATAAATTGACGATTTTATTTGTCTATCGGAAATTTATGCCTTAAAATTGCACTAGAATCCCACGACCCCTTTCTCTCCAAAGGTTTAAAATAGCTTAACATGCTATTCTTTCGTGATAAACTACCATACTTTTGATGTTCACGGCTGTTAGCCCCACCCAACCTCACACATGAGTCATTTGTCATTCCTATGTATGGAAATGTCCTGTCCTAACCCCCTTCATTCCTTGAATTACCGCATTGTATCCATATCATGATGTACCAAGCAGAAGAATTAAACAATAAGCTTCTCTCAGAACTCCGTAAATTGGCCGATGAAGTCGGCATCACTGAGTACCGCGGAGTAACCAAAAAAGATTTAGCTAAGATGATCTTGGCCAAAATCCAACCCGAGGAGATTTCGACTCCCACAGCGAACCCCGAGCCGGAACCCATCCCTACCCCTGAAGTTACTTCTGTAGTGGCGGAAAAAGCCGATCCCGTTGAACAGGATAACAAGCCCAAACTTCGAAGAAGAATTCTTAAAAAGAATGCGCACGAGGCGGATGATCAACCTGTGAACGATGAGCCGGAAGAAGACGAGATGCCGCCGATAGTTTCCCCGCCTGCCATGCCAGAGAAACGGGCCCCTCTTGCACCGCCCGTTGTAGAAAAGCAACACGAAGAGGTCTCCCCAGAAATGGCACCGCCTGATCTTGGATTACCGGATGAAGGACAACTAAGCCCCAAAGAAAAGAAAAGACAAGACGATTACAGCCGTCAAATTAAACGTCAATTCAATACGCTCGTTAAGGAATTTGACGGCTTAATTGAAAACGAAGGCGTACTTGAAATCATGTCGGACGGAGGATATGGCTTCATGCGTTCAGGAGATTATAACTACCTAGCCAGCCCCGACGATATTTATGTATCGCCTTCCCAAATCAAACTATTTGGTCTCAAAACAGGCGATACCATCCTAGGAACTGTACGTCCTCCTAAAGAAGGTGAAAAATATTTTGCGTTGTTGAAGGTCATTTCAGTCAATGGAAAAACGACTGAGGAAATTCGAGATCGTGTACCTTTTGAATACTTGACTCCTTTATTCCCGGAAGAAAAAATTCGATTGAGTACCAAGCCCGACCAAATGTCCACACGTGTACTTGACCTCTTTGCTCCCATTGGAAAAGGTCAACGGGGTATGATCGTGGCACAGCCTAAAACAGGTAAAACGGTCCTTCTTAAAGAAATTGCGAACGCCATCACCCGAAATCATCCTGAAATTTACTTGATTATCTTGCTCATCGACGAACGTCCTGAGGAGGTTACCGACATGCAACGATCGGTTCGGGCAGAGGTCATATCCTCTACGTTTGACGAAACCGCAGACAAGCACGTGAAAGTATCGGGTATGGTTTTAGAAAAAGCGAAACGCTTGGTGGAATCCGGACATGATGTGGTCATTCTTTTAGACTCCATTACCCGCCTCGCGCGTGCGTACAACACCGTCATCCCATCCTCAGGTAAAATATTATCCGGAGGGGTAGACGCCAATGCGTTGCATCGCCCCAAGCGTTTCTTCGGTGCTGCACGGAATGTTGAAAATGGTGGCTCATTGACCATCATCGCGACAGCATTGATCGACACAGGTTCGAAAATGGATGAGGTGATCTTCGAAGAGTTCAAAGGAACGGGTAACATGGAGCTCCAACTCGATCGCCGATTAGCGAATAAACGGGTGTATCCTTCCATTGATATTTTGGCATCAGGGACGCGCCGAGAAGATCTTTTAATGGAAAAAGATGAACTCCAGAAAGTTTGGCTTCTACGTAAATACCTGTCGGATATGAATCCTATGGAAACCATGGAATTCGTCTTGGACAAAATGAAAGGAACTCGTAATAATGAAGAGTTCTTGATGACAATGAATAGATAACGTGTATTTTTGTTCGTTTTAGAGAGGCAGGAAACTAGTTCCTGCCTTTTTTAGTCTATCTGCTTATGAATCGTACCTCAAATCATTTTGATTTTATTCGATTGAGTGCCGCTTGTTTGGTTTTACTGAGTCACTCCTACGCGCTGAAGGGGTTTCCCGAAACAGAAGATCCCATTGGCCAATGGACACATGGCTATTTCCCTGCAAGCTTTTTCGGTGTTCAGTTTTTCTTTTTAATCAGTGGTTATTTAATATTAACCTCCTATGAAAGAAGCCCCTCACTGACCTCCTATTTCTGGAAGCGCTCGCTCCGTATATTCCCTGGCTTAGCCGTCTTACTAATCCTGATGGTGGGGCTTTACGGACCTATTTTTACCGACCTTTCCTGGACTGCGTATTTTTCAAAAACACACGAATTAGTCTTGTTTCTTCGAAATTTATCGCTGTACAAGTTAAACGGCTCCTTACCCGGCGTTTTCCCTCATTTACCTTTACCTCATGAACTTGTGGGTTCGCTTTGGACTCTCGCCTATGAGTTCAGCTGCTATTTCCTCCTGGCCCTATGGGGAACCCTCGGCTTGCTCCGTTGGCGGTGGATAACGGTGGTTCTCTATGTCGGGCTGACCATAGCCAACTGTTTTCCTCAATACCTTGGGACCTATTCCATCCCCGTTTTGCACTTTCCGCTCATCCCAACTCTTCAATTCAGCAGCTTCTTTATCGGAGGAATGCTGTATAAACAATGGGGCGATGTACTTTCCTTTTCCACTCCTCGGCTGGCTTTAGCTACCATGGCCTTACTAGGCTGCTTGGCGCTCGGAGTACCTGTGGCTATGTACCTAGCAGGGTATATACTGGTCCCTTATTTGCTTTTTGGCTTAGCCTTCTTACCCGGTCCATTAACCAAACTCGGAAAATGGGGGGACTTCTCCTATGGTCTATACATTTACGGCTTCCCTGTTCAACAAGCCTGCGTGTACCTTTCATCCAATTCCCTTACGTTTGCCGAGCTATTCTTTGTTTCGTTGTTTTTATCCTTACCGTTAGCTTACGTATCATGGCATTGGGTAGAATCTCGATTTTTAGCGTTTAAAGACTGGATCCAATGAAAGCGTCTTGGTTTGTTTGTTTATTTCTTCTGGCGGGCTGCACGTACCGAAGCGACCTATTTTCCTTCGATCCCGAACCTCAGCCTCTGATACCCCCTGTTATCGAAACTCCGCCGCCAGTTTTGGTCCCAACTCCGATTTTGGCCCCACAGACCCCAGCTGTGGCGGATACTACCCTTCCGGTTCCTCAAGCTAACCTGACAGATGGGACGTACTTTTTTGGCACAACACTCACATTTTCATTAGGTGAGGGGAGCGGCCCAGGGGCACAAGTAGAATGGAGTGTAGATCAAGGAAACCAGTGGTTGACCAATCCTGAAATCACGCTCCAACGGCCAGTAAACCTACGCATTCGTACCCGCATGGGAGAAAAATTATCCCGAGAACGACAGTATACTTACCAGATCAAATACCGTAAAGTATTCATTATTGGGAATAGTATCCTCCAAAATCAACCCCTTCCTTCGCAGGGATGGTTGGGGCATTGGGGAATGGCCGCAACAGCACCCGATCGGGACTTTGCTTCCTTACTTGGGCAAAAACTCATTCAACTAAATCCATCCGTTGAGATCAAAAAACTCAATGCCGCTGTTTTTGAAAACCAATTTTGGCGTTTCGATCTGTCTATATGGAAAGAAATTCAAACCTTCCAACCCGATTTAGTCATCCTCCGATTGGGCGATAATGTGGAAGACCAACGAGCGGCGACAGAAGGATTTCGGACCTACTTACGTCAATTGCTTTTCTTTTTCATGGGTCCTCCACCGCATAAAGCCAGGCTCATTTGCACCAGTTCTTTTTATCCCAAAGACGTTGTCAATTTTGAGATGGCTAAGGCACTCGACCCACCTGTTTCGGCAACTTGGGTACCCATCATGCACCTTCATCGATTGCCCGGCATGACGGCGGTCGAGTTATATTCTGATCCCGATATTGGGTCACATCCATCGGATTTGGGCATGAGGGCCATTGCAGATTCGATCTGGGCTGGGTTAGGGCCCCATATTCAATAAAAATAGGCCGCCCCCTATGGAGAGCGACCTAGTGTCAAGAGTACCGTACCATCTTAGCTGTTTTCAGGACGGAGGCTACGGACCGTTTTCCCTGCGCGCCACATTTCAGAATCGCGTAACTCGGCCAATTCTACTTCTAGCTTTTCCCGGTAGTCTGGCTGGGAATTCCGTTCGATCGAAATTCGTGCTTCATTTTCAGACTTCACAGACTCATATAGTTTTTGAAAAACAGGCTTTGTTGCTTCCCGGAAAGGCTTCCACCAGTCCAAAGCACCCCGCTGTGCCGTTGTCGAACAGTTCGCGTACATCCAATCCATTCCATTTTCTGCGACAAGTGGCATTAACGACTGCGTCAGTTCTTCCACTGTTTCATTGAAAGCTTCGGAAGGCGAATGCCCATTTTCCCGAAGGACTTCATATTGGGCGGCAAAAATTCCTTGGATAGCACCCATCAACGTTCCACGCTCACCGGTTAGGTCAGAGGTAACTTCTTTATAAAAGTTTGTTTCAAATAAATAACCCGAACCCACACCAATGGCCATGGCGATGCATTTTTCACGCGCCTTGCCGGTAGCATCTTGGTAAATAGCAAAGGATGAATTTAACCCTTTTCCTTCCACAAACAACCGCCGTAGCGATGTACCCGAGCCTTTTGGGGCAGCAAGGAACACATCGACATCAGCTGGTGGAATAATGCCCGTTTTATCTTTGTATGTGATACCGAATCCGTGGGAAAAGTACAATGACTTGCCAGGTGTCAAATATTTTTTAACTGTAGGCCATAGTTCGATTTGAGCCGCATCCGATAAAAGGTAACAGATGATTGTTCCGCGCTCGAGAGCCTCCTCGATTTCAAATAACGTTTCACCAGGCACCCAGCCATCAGCTACTGCTTTGTCATACGTTTTTCCTTTTCTTTGGCCGACAATGACGGGCAATCCGTTGTCCCGCATGTTCATTGCCTGTCCGGGCCCTTGGACACCATAACCGATCACCGCAATGGTTTCTTGACTTAACACTTCGCGTGCTTTTTCTAACGGAAATTCTTCCCGTGTGATTACTTCCTCCTCAACGCCGCCAAAATTTAACTTTGCCATGTTGTTTTTGAATAGTTTGAATTAAAAAAGATATCCTTTGTGGATTACTATATACTTAGCTTCCTACTGAAAGCGTCGGTTCGTATGCTAATTGAGTATCGAATACCCGCCATTTTCCTTTTTCCTGTTGACCAATTAAAACCTGGTATTTACCCGGTTGAATCATTTGATGTTGAATCAGAATGGAATGTCCGATAGGTTGGTAATACTTTCCGGGCAAGAAACCACGCCAACTTGAGGTTCTTAGCTGGCGGATGGGGAGAATATAATTTGTCTCCGCTGATCTCAACACCACAAATGTACCGTCATCTTTTCCATTTCCACGTGGGATATCCTCGACTTCAAGCCCTTGTCCTTGTGGACTTACATTTACCCACCGGGCCACTTTTTGCCCGTTAATTTCGGCTTGGGCAAGTGCAGCAAAGGGGAAATCCGCAGGACGGTATACACTCGCTTTGGATGCCTCCAGAAGTACCTCATCAACTTCTTGGCGCATCCGCCAGTAAATCCCTGTGGAGGGCATGCACCGCTGGTTGTGCCAGGCGTACATGTCGGTCAAATGCACTTGGCGGTTGTAATCAAAGTATCCCCAGGTAGCATAGAAAATCCAGACATGCCAAACGAATACTATCCCAGCAACTGGCTTTACCCACTTTTCCATACGGAAGTGAAGTAGGGCCAACAACCATAAAAAAACGATCAATACGTGATAAATATGACGATATCGGGAATCCAAAATAACGGCGATGCCTTCACTCGCTCTTCCCAACGTAAAAACAACCGATGTAGCTGCTAAAAAGGCAATACTGCCCCAAATCCAACTTTCAGAAGCTTCCATCGCTTCCCCTTGTACCCAAGCTTGGGCCCGTTTGTAAAACAATCGCCCAAAAATAAACCAAACGACTGCAGCGACCACAGCCAATCCCATAATTCGTACAGAAACAACCATTTCAGGGAAAACATCCAAAGCCAATACGGGAAATACCCAAAGCATGCCGATTAAATCGGGCCAAGCACGCAGATTATCCGCCAGAGAAGGCCGATAGCTCGGTACTTCAAGACCATGCAAATAACTATAAACAGCACCGCCGAGAACCACCGCCCAAATCACTGCCTGTTTAAATTGACGCATGAAACCTAGCGTGACCAAGCCTGCTGGCCAAACCAAAACGCCGGACACATCCGAAGCCAACGAGAACAAGCCAAAAATAACCGCGAACGTCACATACCCACGAGACAAGCACCACAACGCCGTTATACCCCAAACGAATACGCCAATTTGTTGCACAGGAATCATGGCCCAATGCAATGCATGGAAATTGGCTTGCGAAAATAAAACCAAGACCATGGGAACCAACGTCCAGCGAGACCAACCCCGCTCGGAAACCAAAAACAACAATAATCCCAAGAAAATAAGATTCAAGAGAACACCCACGGTTTTCATCACCCGAAGATCAAGAAAGCCTTTCCATTCGGTAATGGAAATTGCGACCAATCGGTTGGCAATAACCCGTCGTTCATCGTCTTGAACCGAAACAATCCGCCACAATTCAGCTAGCGATGCCTCCGGTTGGGTTACCCAAGCCGTAACCGGTTGTAATAGCCCATCAAAATCATCCTGCATTGGGGTGTTCGTCACCCAATACGCATGTATGGTATAAAACAAAAGCACGGGGATGCACAAAGCTGCCCAAAAAATCAAAACACGTAACTTCATTCCTTCCTCATCAAAATCTTTACTTCCAAATTACAGGTAATATTCCCATTCCATTTCTTCTGGAAGATATTCGACCAGTCCTTGTGGCGTTTTTCCGACAGCGACACGACCGGACCGCACAAACTCAATGATTCCATGCGGTTTTATATAGCGGAAGAAATCAAAAATCTCGCGTTCCGTACCCGTTTTTTGAATCGCCACATAATCTAATCCCCAATAAACGACCCAAGCTTTATACACCCGGTTAATCGTTTCAATGTCGAGAGGTTTAGATTCCAAGGGTGTCGGTATCTTAAAAAGGGCAATTTCGTTGTACACGATATCTTCGTTCAAATAGCCAAATACAGCCAGTACTTCAACAACTTTTCGTACTTGGCGCACTAGTTTTTCCACCTCTTCTCGTTTATCATGCTGAATGACAATAGTGAATCGAGAGATGCCTTTTCGTTCTGTTTCGGATACCGTCAAGCTTTCGATATTGATGCGCCGACGGGTGAAAATGATGGTAATTTTATTGAGTAATCCGATACTATTTTCGGTAAAAACACAAAGTGTATAGGTAGTCATGATCGGGAATTTACTTTAAACGAATTTCTGAAACACTACGGCCCGCGGGAACCATCGGGAAGACATTTTCCTCTTTCTCGACCACAACCTCCAAAACATAAGCGCCGGGAAACGAAAGCATTTTGTCTACGGCACTTTCCAAGTTTTCCCGTTGATCTACTTTAGCGCCTTCAATACCAAAGCCTTTAGCGATCATAATGAAGTCCGGATTTTGCAATTCTACAAACGAATACCGTTTATCAAAAAATAGCTGTTGCCATTGCCGTACCATGCCGAGGAAGTTGTTATTCAGGATAATAAGCTTGACCGGTAGTCCACTTTGGGCAATGGTGCCCAGCTCTTGGATGGTCATTTGAAAACACCCGTCGCCAATAAAGGCAACCACTTCCCGGGATGGATCGCCCATTTTGGCGCCTAAGGCCGCAGGAATAGCAAACCCCATCGTACCCAATCCGCCTGATGCAATATAGGAATGGGGTCTTTTGAATTGATAGTACCGAGCCGTAACCATTTGGTGCTGACCCACATCCACCACCACACATGCCTCACCTTTCGTTTTTTCGGAAACCAGGTGTACCACTTCGGCCATTTTCAATGGACCTTCCTGTTTCAGGTCACGGAGCGTGACGGCTTCGTGTTCGGCAGGCTCAAGCTTTCTAAACTCGTTTTTCCATGCCGTATAATCTCCACTTTTCACCAAAGGCATCAATAGATGCAAAGCTTCTTTAATATCTCCGATAACAGGCGCCTCCGTTTTCTTAATTTTTTCAACCTCCGCCGGGTCGATTTCAATATGAATAATTCGGGCTTGTGGTGCGAATTTACTCGCGTCTCCGGTAACGCGATCATCAAAACGCATCCCAATGGCAATCAAGACATCACATTGGTCGGTCATGATATTGGGGGCATAGTGTCCGTGCATACCCAGCCAGCCCATGTAGTTGGGGTGATCGATCCCCAGCGCTGAAATCCCAAGCAGGGTACTCGCACAAGGAATATCCGTTTTCTCGACAAATTGGCGAAACTCGTGCATGGCGTCAGACAGCAAGACACCATGACCAAAGAGAATATAGGGGCGTTTGGCCTGATTGATTAAATCGGCGGCCTTTTGGATTTGATCGATTTTTGGAATTCGACGAGGGTGGTATCCGGCTAACTTTTCTACTTTTTTATAGACAAAAGGTTTTGTCATTAAGGCAACCTGCGCATCTTTCGTGATATCAATGAGCACGGGACCGGGTTTCCCTGCTTTGGCAATAAAAAAAGCCTTCGCCATGACCTCCGGAAGTTCATCTGGATGAATGACTTGGTAATTCCATTTGCAAACAGGGGTCGTGATTCCGATCACATCTGTTTCTTGAAAAGCATCGGTTCCAAGCAAGTGAGAGGCCACTTGGCCTGTGATCGCCACCATGGGGGTACAATCAATGATGGCGTCTGCGATTCCCGTGATGAGGTTTGTAGCTCCCGGTCCTGAGGTAGCCATACAAACGCCCACTTTCAGCGACGAGCGGGCATACCCCTCTGCGGCATGTGCTGCCCCTTGTTCATGTCGTACTAAAACGTGCTTAATTCGGTCCGTATAATCATACAACGCATCATAGATGGGCATAATAGCACCGCCAGGATACCCAAAAATGGTATCCACTTGCTCGGCTATCAAACACTCCATGAGCGCTTGTCCACCAGATAAAAACCTTTCCTCATGAAAGGCAATGGGTTCAGTTTGTTGTTTTGTTTGCATGATCCTACCCGTTTAAACCGTATGAATATGTTGATAAAGCATGTGATATGCTTGTTCGAAAATTGACCAATCAAAATCTTTTGCCCGCTCTATTGCGGCTTTTCGTTGCGCCCCCGCGCCTTCCCAAGCTGTTTGTAGCCCCTCCGCTATTGAGGCAACAGACAGTGGGTCGACTAAGACACCTGTTTCTCCTACAACTTCAGGTAGCGAGCTCGACCTAGATGTTACGACGGGTGTTCCACATTGCATGGCTTCAAGGACCGGCAACCCAAAACCTTCATAAAGTGACGGGTAGACAAAAACTTGCGCCCCTGAATACAACGCGGCTAAGTCTTCGTCTGCCACATAACCGGTCAGTATGATCCGGCCCTTCAGTTGAGTATCCTGTTGAATACTTTCCATTAAGGCTTCTACTTTCCAGCCCATAGAACCTACCAATACTAATACGGCATCCTGATTGCCTTGTTCCTTTGCCCAGAGCTGAAAAGCTTCGAGTGTACGGGTTAAATTTTTTCGGGGCTCCAATGTCGAAACCGATAAAAAATAAGGTACCCCCGCTGGAATAGCATATTTTCTTCGAACCTGCTGTTGTTTTTCTGGATCCTGAACAGGGTAAAACAGCAAACGATCTGCCGCCAAAGGAATTACCGAAACGCGCTCAGGCGATACATTAGGACACCAATTGAGCAAGTCGTGTCGAGTGGATTCCGAAACACAGGCCACAAATGTTTCGGGATTTAAACTGGCTAGCAACTCATTGGCGTTGTGGATATGCCAAGGCCCAAAGAACTCTGGATGAATCTTGGGGATCAAGTCATGTACCGTCACCAGCGTCTTCACCTGTTTATTCGTACGAACCTCGGCCGGAACAGGATGAAATGGGGAATGGTATAGATCCATTTCATTTAGTTTCTGAGGATCCAGCGTATACCGCGCTTGGCGTTGTCGAATCGTTTGAAACCAAGCCCATCGAGCGACTTTCTCCGCCAGACTATTGGTGGGAAACCTACCATAAAAAGCCAATTCCCACCTTGCCCATTGGCAAGTCGCATCTGAATGAAGATGCGGGGATTTCAAGTACTTTTGGGCTTCGCCTAAATGAAAAGGAGCCGCCCAAAACCCTTGATTTTCCGATTTTTGTAGCCCATGCCACAGCGTCTCAGCAACCCGAAATACCCCCGTGCGGGATTCATTGGCATGGTAATAGGCAGCGCCTAAAACGGAAGCATCAAAGGCAATCTTCATTCCATTATAGGTCAGTGACACAACCTAATTCCGCACCCGAAACCGATTTAACATACTTGCGAAGTACCCCTTGCTTCGTAAAAGGAGGTTCCAACGGAACCCAAGATTTCCGTCGCTCGGCCAGTTCTTCGTCCGACACATGAAGGTGCAGCGTGCGGGTATCTGCATCAATGGTGATCAAATCGCCGTCTTGCACCAACGCGATGGTACCTCCGTCGAATGCTTCAGGAGAAATGTGACCAACCACAAACCCGTGGGTACCTCCTGAAAAACGACCATCGGTGATCAAAGCCACTTGATCCCCCAAACCGGCGCCCATCACCGCCGAGGTAGGCTTGAGCATTTCTGGCATCCCGGGCCCACCCTTTGGCCCTTCGTACCGGATGACAATCACTTGTCCTGCTTTAATTTCACCTTGAGCAAACGCCTCGAGCATTTGTTCTTCTTTATCACATACCTTGGCAATTCCTTCGAAGATCATCCCTTCTTTCCCAGTGATTTTAGCGACACCGCCACGTTCAGCCAAATTTCCTGTCAGAATTTGGATGTGTCCCGACGTTTTGATGGGATTGGAGATGGGACGAATAATGGATTGCGTAGAGAAGTCAAGATCAGGGGCATCAGCCAAATTTTCAGCTACTGTTTTACCCGTGATGGTAATACAATCTCCGTGGATATAGCCTTCTTGGTGTAAGTACTTCATTATAGCCGGCACACCACCAAGGGCCAGAACATCCTCCATATAGTATTTTCCAGAGGGTTTTAGATCGGCAATAAACGGCGTACGATCCGAAATGGCTTGAATATCTTGGTAGGTAAGTTCAATGCCTGCTGCACGGGCAATGGCCAAATAATGCAAAATTGCATTGGTTGATCCCCCCAGTGCCATCACGATGGTTAAGGCATTTTCCAACGAATTTTTGGTGACAATATCCCGAGGAAGAATTTGTTTTTCCAAACAAATTTTCATCGCCGCGCCAATCGCTTCACATTCAGCTTTTTTGCCTTCGTGGGTTGCGGGAAAGGACGAGCTGTACGGTAAACTTAAACCAAGAGCCTCCAACGATGAAGCCATGGTATTGGCCGTGTACATACCACCGCAGGCTCCTTGTCCAGGAATGGCATGCTGAATAACCCCTTGATAGTCCTCATCGGAGATGGTACCCGCGACCTTTTTGCCATACGCCTCGAAAGCGGATACGATATCCAACTTGCCGCCTTTCCAGCCACCGGTTCGGACGGTTCCGCCATACACCATAATGGAAGGCCGATTCAGCCGACACATGGCGAGAACGGCCCCTGGCATATTTTTATCACATCCGACAACCGCAATGAGGCCATCGTACCATTGAGCCGACACCACGTTCTCAATCGAGTCTGCGATAATGTCGCGGGAAGGGAGCGAATAGCTCATGCCATCATTTCCGTTGGTCATGCCATCGGAAACGCCAATCGTATGAAAAATAAGCCCTACCATGTCGTTGGCTTGAATTCCCTTTTTGACATGAACGGAAAGGCCATTTAGGTGCAAATTACATGGATTACCTTCATAACCCGTACTAGCAATCCCAATTTGGGGCTTTTTCATATCGGGCTCGGTTAGCCCAATCGCATACAGCATGGCCTGCGCGGCAGGATTGCTGGTATCTTGGGTTAAGGTCCGGCTAAAACGATTCAATTCCTGACTCATATCAAAAAGGGTTAAAAAGAGGAAGGTTTATGTTATCTGGATAAATAAATTGCGAATTTTCTTCAATAGCGAAATTTCGCTTCTGGTTCATTTTATTTACCTGACAAATGAAAAGACTTCCCACCCTTTTTCCAAATTTTTTTTCTAGAAATTGGATAATGGCACTACATTATTGATTTATTTGAATTAATAATTGACTTATTTCAAGAAATTTGATTTTCAAATGGGAAACAATTCAGGAATTGGTATCCACTTCCGCGCCGAGAGTCGATCTCATGGTGAAAAAGTGCTACCTTTTGAATACCTTGGTTCAAAAAATCATTGCGTATGCGTTTCCTCATTTTACTTTACGTCTTGGTCTCCACAACGCCCTTGACCATGGCTCAAAAAGCCCCTTCGCCCGAAACTTTAGCCAAGGCAAAAAAACTAGCGGATCAATTCATCATTACCGACGGGCATGTCGATCTTCCCTTCCGGCTTAAAGTGCGACGCTTCCAACTTGATCGAGAATATACAGGTATCCCCATTCAATCGGCCGATGGTGACTTCGACTACCGACGGGCAAAAGCGGGTGGACTTGATGCGCCTTTCATGTCGATCTACATCCCAGCCTCGTATGACCCAGCGGGAGGCCGCCAACTCGCCGATTCGCTCATCCGCATGGTCAATTGGATTGCCGACCAAAATCCAACCTATTTTGAGGTAGCCCATACCCCAGACGATCTGGTCCGGATCAAGAAAACAGGTAAATTAGCCCTACCTATGGGCATGGAAAACGGCTCCCCCATTACCGAATTAGCCCATATCAAAGCGTACCGAACCAAAGGCATCAGCTACATTACCCTGACACATGGCAAAGACAATCAACTGGGTGATTCTTCGTATGATACCACCGGCACCTGGAAAGGACTCAGCCCCTTCGGAAAACAAGTGGTAGAGGAAATGATGAAAGTTGGTATTATGGTGGATATCTCCCACGTATCGGATCGTACGTTTCACCAAGTCCTGGATATGGTCAAGGTACCCGTGATCGCGTCGCATTCTTCGGCTCGAAAATTTACCCCAGGATTTGAGCGCAATATGGCCGATGATATGATCCGCCGAATGAGACAAAACAAAGGGGTTATCATGGTCAACTTTGGCTCCACATTTGTAGACGGTGAGGTCACGAAAAAACGAGCTGAACATCAAAAGAAGTTGACCGAGTTTTTGAAAACCAAAGGTATTGCGTCGGCGCGGGATGAAGCGGCTAAACCCTTCATTCAAGAATTTAACCAGATCTCCCCCCCTATATTTGCTGATGTAGAACGTGTTGCCGACCATATTGACCATATCGTGGCCTTAGCAGGCATCGATCATGTCGGCTTCGGGTCAGACTTTGACGGTGTGGGCGATTCGCTCCCTACCGGACTTAAAGATGTATCGGATTATCCAAACCTCATCGCCGTTTTACTTCAACGTGGATATTCGGAGAAAGATATTGAAAAAATTTGCGGAGGAAATCTTCTCCGCGTGTGGCGGGAGGTACTTGCCCACGCATCCAACTAATTTCTTCCCCCAAAACCCAGCAACCTAGGAGGGCATAGCCCCAAATAGGTTGCTCGGGAAGGGAGTAGGCATGATAACTCCAAACCATACACCACAGCCCAAACCAAGGGGCTGAACGACCTGCCAACACACCCACCACTATCCACGGAATCACATACCAAGGATGGACCGTCGTGGCGAAAGCTAAATACAAACCATAACTATAATAAGCTCGTGTGTACCCATCAGCCCGAGATCCAAACGCCCAATACAAAATTCCCACCACGGCCAAAGCCGACAAAGCAGGGCCAACAAATCCGATTGGATTATACCCCAAAAGCCATTGTCCTACATCGCGAACGAGATAATATATACTCGCATTGAATTCAAACCGCTGAAAATACAAATCCAAACTCTGGCCCATGGTGACCAAATGAGCCGCCACCGGAAACGTCAAGCCACCCAAAACTACCGCCCCCACCACCAAAGCCTGAACCCGGGAACGTCTCGGAAAAATAGACCACATCAAGGGCACCCACAACATCGGCGTCCACTTCCACCCCACAGCTATGGCAAAGGGGACTACACTTATCCACATTTTATTTGTGGATAAGTACATTACAACGAAGGCTACCAAAAACACGGCTGCAAGCCCTTCTACGTGAAGATTTCCGATAAACTCCAAGATAAAAATGGGGTGCCAAAGTATCCATTTCCACTGATTCACTTGGCTCGGGGTGGATAACCACAGGATTATTCCCCAAACCAGTAACTCCAGCCCCAAGTACAGCACTTGTAGCCGCCATGTGAACTCAGCTAGGCTTACACCTCCGCCCAAGGCCCACTGAAAAAGACGTTGATGTAGGGGTAAATACACTGAATAATAGTCTGGCGAATTGAGTTGTGGAAAAACAGCTTGGGCATCTGGCGGCATTTGACTTAGGAGTGCGCGGGGGGTATGGGCGTAGGGCGACATATCCAAATGAGCTACCCAAGCATCCCAGTAGAATCGCACTACATCATCAGACCACAAAGGGAAAGTACCTAGAACCATGAGTCGAAAAACCAATCCCCAACCCCACACTTGCCATTTGGACAAATCAGCCGGACTATGTCGAATCCAGAGTACCATGCCAAGGCACAGTAAACCCGTCATGCCGATCAATGCGAACCAGTCAGACCGAGGCACTTCACGTGCAATCCAGCCCAATCCAAGCGCTAAGCCGATCGCGCCAAGCCGCCTGCCCCAGCTCAAGGAAACAACGGAGCTAACAAAGCAACAATCGACTCGAGCCCTGCGACGTCGACCTCCGAAAAATCGGCTACGACATCCGAGTCAACATCCAAGACCCCAACTACATGACCTGCCTTATTTCGGATGGGTACGACGACCTCAGATCGTGAAGCTGATGAACACGCGATATGGCCAGGGAATAATTCAACATCAGGCACAAGAACCGTTTTTTCTGTCGAATAGGCATGACCACACACGCCTTTAGTAAATGGAATCCGTGTACAGGCCAGAGGCCCTTGAAATGGCCCTAACACCAAATCCTGGGTATCTTTCAAATAAAAGCCTACCCAAAAAAAGCCAAAAGCCTCCCGCAGTACAGCCGCTACATTCGCCAAATTAGCCATCAAATTGGTTTCATCTGCCACAAGGGCTTTCACTTGCGGGACTAATGCTTGGTAAACCGACGCACGATCGGATGTTTGGGGTATATATAAAGTTTCTGCCATGGTGATTTGTTGGATCAATTTCTCGCAAAAATACTAACTTTGACCTTTTCATACCTGACTATTTTATGCTGCGTGTTCCTTCAGCTATATCCCCCCAAGAATTTGAGCTCCTCAAAATCCAGGATCTCACCTTTGTGGCGTACCGTAGCGATGTATATCCTTCAAAAAATGAAATCTTTTTTGAAGAACATGCCGTTATCTACGTCTTGGAGGGAGAGAAGCGATTTCGAAGTCCCACCCAAGAAGTCTTCATCAAAAAGGGGGACGTCTTTTTTGTCCGTCGGGGTTACTTCTTGATGTCGGAATCCATTCACGAATCCTACAAAAGTCTGGTTTTCTTTTTTGATGAAAAGCTATTGAAGGAGTTTGTGGCCCAAAATCTGGCCATTTTCCCCAATGAACCTACCCAAGAGATGCCGCTTGAAGGGGCCGTGATGGCTACCGATGAGAAATTTGCCAAATTCGTGGAATCCATTTTCCCCTATTTTAAGTCCAATACGAGGTATTTAACCCAATTTCTACAACTGAAACTGCAAGAATTGCTCCTGCATCTTTTGGAAATCGACATCAGCGGACAATTACAGGATCTTTTGTTTAGCTTATACTCAGGCCAAAAAACTGATTTGGCCTTTCTCATGCAAAATTACTACCTAAAACCCTTACGTCTCGATGAATTGGCCCGGCTTTCAGGACGAAGTCTTTCTGCATTTAAACGTGACTTCCAAGCCGAATACAACCAGTCTCCCGCGGCCTGGATTAGGCAAAAGCGACTTACCTATGCTGCTTTTTTATTGAAAAACTCCCAACGGAATATCGCCGAGATCGCCGAGGAAGTGGGTTATGAAAGTACGTCGCATTTCATCAAGGCATTCAAAACCATTTACGGCGAAACACCCCATCATTTCCAAATGGCTGGACCTGTGCTTACTTCCGAACATATACGCGGGTATAGTCCACCTCCCCTATAAAATCATAATGCGTCGCGATCCAATCCCGTAGCTCAGGAAAGGCCTCATGTCCTTGCGTGGTGCGGTTTTGCACCCACATACCCCGTGGACCTACCGCATCGACAAAAATTTTAGGCTGCTTTTCGTGAAGATCCCGCAAAAAACGTTGGTAATAAGCTTGCTGTAATGGATGTTCGAAAATACAGCGCTCTGTATGAGCCTCCGCTGCCCCTTGCGGCATTTGTGTCTCGACATGGTACTTCCCCCGCCAACCCCAAATCGTCAACCGGTCCGGGGGAGCAGCATACTTTAAAATTAACTCAGCCACTGGGCTGATAGGAACAGCTGTATCTGTAGAAACGTAGGTATTGAGTGGTTGATCCGCAACTATTTGGTAAATCAATCCACCCACCCACAGCAAATAAATCCAAATGCCTCCCAACATACCCCGGGCTTTTACTGATTTGTATCCCACAAGGGTAGCCAAGAATGTAAGCGGGTATAGCATTAAATTCAGATAGTGTGGAAAAATATTTCCAGTCTTGATAATCGAAAAATAGGCAGCGATCACCATGCCTACAGCTAACCAAAACTCCATACTGTTTTTTAGGCTTTTGACTCCAACCACAAAAAACGGGATTAAAGAAACCAAATACAGGGCAAAGTGAGGACTCGACTCAAGAAATAAAATAGCATGGGACAAACTTTGGAGTAGCCCTCCTTGACCATCAGCATAGATTAGATTTCCTTGAATATAAAAAGTCCAAAAGTCATCTACCAAACCCTGGTACATCAGCCAAACCATCGCCAGTACAGGAAAGCCAAAAGCGCCTGCGATCAAGTACAGGACAGCGCGCCAACGCGCGACGGAAAGATATGCCCGACCCAACGCAAAAAAGCCAATGACAAACCCAATGGGCACGACTTGTAATTTGCAGAAAGGAAGAATGCCCAAGAAAAACCCCAGCAAAAACCAATAGGTAGGCTTAGGGTGTGAGGCTTGGCGGAGGTACAGCCACAAGGCCACATTAAAAATAAATAAGGCTAATTGCTCACTCGAATAATGCACAAAGTCACCCTCCTGGGTAAACGCCAGAAAAAATACCAGAGGAAATAACAAGATCCAAGCCGAAGAATCTCGAACAACTTGGTGTACACTGCGTATGAAAAAAAATAAACTCCCCAACATAAATAGCAAGCCCATCACACGGGCTGCTGTATAATCCAAAGCAAAACCCAGCCAAGATGGGAGCACCAAAACATAGGAAGTAAGGGGTCCGATGGTGTGTGCATCAACATATTTCCAATAAATAGGATTGGACTTGAGTGTGATCGCATGACCCAGCATTTGGCTTTCATCCGGGTCTATTTCTTGGTTAAATACAAGGATAGGCAAACGCATCCAGAGTACCAAAAGAAAGACTCCCACAGTTAAAAAAGAGAATTTATGTTTTTCAGGGAGCTTCCACCAACCCAAGACCAACAAAAAAGCTAAACCATACCCTATAAACCAATATAAAGTAGGTGACTGATCGAACTGCAAAATCATAATTTAACCTAGTGTTTTATAAGGGAGGATAGACAATCGAATTAACCACAAATTTCGAAAAAATAAGGTAAACTAAATCGAGATGACAAGATTTAATCCATTCGACCGTAAGAAAAGAAGTTAAAATTATACTCATGGACTAAAATCGCTATTTTTTGGCCAAACTTCGTTAGTCCCCATAGCCAATTTCTCCCCACTTTTGCAGACCACCCAAATCCAATTTGTACGGGGTGGCCTTTAAACTTTCCATTTTTATGCAAGCAACGACTTTATTTGACAAGGTGTGGGATGCCCATGTTGTCCAGCATATTCCTGACGGACCCGACGTTCTTTTCATCGACCGGCATTTTATCCATGAAGTAACCTCCCCTGTCGCATTTTTAGGACTTGAAAGCCGGGGTATTGGGGTTATGTTTCCGCAACGGACATTTGCCACAGCCGATCATAATACCCCGACCATCAACCAACATTTACCGGTAGCTGATGCCTTATCGGCTAATCAGCTGAAAGCGTTGGAAGATAATACCACCAAGTACGGTATATCGCACTGGGGACTTGGACACCATAAAAATGGCATTGTTCATGTGATCGGGCCCGAAAACGGGATCACGCTGCCCGGCATGACGATCGTATGTGGCGACTCCCATACCTCCACCCATGGTGCATTTGGTGCCATTGCATTTGGTATCGGAACCTCCGAGGTCGAGATGGTTCTTGCCTCACAATGCATCATGCAACCCAAAGCGAAAAAAATGCGCATTACGGTGAATGGCACCTTAGGGAAAGGCGTATTGCCCAAAGATGTAATTTTGTACATCATCGCGCAAATTTCGGCCTCTGGTGCTACCGGTTATTTTGTCGAATATGCGGGTGAAGTTTTTGAAAATATGAGTATGGAAGGCCGTATGACGGTCTGCAATATGAGTATTGAAATGGGTGCCCGTGGGGGAATGATCGCACCCGATGAAAAGACAATCGCGTACTTAGCCGGACGAGAATATTCTCCCAAGGGTGAAGCTTGGGACCAAGCGGTGGCGTACTGGAATACACTCAAAACGGATGAAGGCGCCATCTTTGATAAAGAACTGGTGTACCATGCTGACCAGATCGAGCCCCAAATTACCTATGGAACCAATCCCGGTTTGGGTACCGGCATTTCAAAGTCAATCCCAGTATCGTCAGCGGTTTTGGATGGCGAGGCAAGTTATAAGAAATCCCTGGAGTACATGGGATTCGCCGAAAATCAATCTATTTTAGGAAAGCAGGTTGATTATGTCTTTATTGGCAGCTGTACCAATGGCCGTATCGAGGACTTCCGGGCGTTTGCATCCATCATCAAAGGCCGCAAAAAAGCCCAAAACGTGACAGCATGGATTGTCCCCGGATCACACATCGTAGAAAAACAAATCAAAGAAGAAGGTATTTACGATATCTTAACCGACGCAGGATTTGAGCTACGGCAACCGGGTTGTTCCGCTTGTCTGGCGATGAATGACGATAAAATTCCGGCCGGGAAATATGCGGTTTCGACGTCCAACCGGAATTTCGAAGGACGGCAAGGACCCGGGTCCCGTACGCTCTTGGCCAGCCCGCTCGTAGCAGCTGCAGCGGCGGTAACGGGTGTTGTAACAGATCCTCGCGATCTTTTGTAAGCTCTTTTTTAACCTTTACTACATACAGGACCGTTTGTTTTAGGACAAACGGCTCCTTTTTCACCTCGAATTTCTCATTAGTCTTATGGCATACGATCCTTTTCAAATTGTCCAAAGTTCAGCGGTACCTCTCCCTTTGGAGAATGTCGATACAGACCAAATCATCCCTGCACGCTTCTTGAAAGCCACCAAACGGGAAGGTTTTGGCGATAACTTATTCCGGGATTGGCGGTATGCCCATGATGGCTCGCCTAAACCCGATTTTGTCCTAAATAATCCCATTTATTCAGGGAAAATTTTGGTTGCTGGGCGGAATTTCGGGTCGGGATCCAGCCGAGAACATGCAGCTTGGGCTATTTATGACTACGGCTTCCGCTGTGTCATTTCCAGCTTTTTCGCCGATATTTTCAAAAACAATTCCTTGAATATCGGCATTTTACCGGTAACCGTCTCGCCTGAATTTTTAGATCAAATATTCCAAGCGATCGAGGCCGACCCTAAATCTGAAATCAAGGTTGACCTACCCGCGCAAACTGTAACCATCTTAGCGACGGGACAAACGGAGTCTTTCGCCATCAACGGATACAAAAAAAATAATATGTTGAATGGTTTCGATGATATCGATTACCTCCACTCCCTAGAATCAGACATTCGGGCCTTCGAAAAAGAGCGTATTTTTTAATTTGATCTACTTTCCTGTATGGCCCACCGCATAGAAATCATGGATACGACGCTCCGAGATGGTGAACAAACCTCCGGTGTGTCGTTTTCCGCATCCGAAAAATTGACCATCGCACAGATGCTTTTGCAAGAAGTGAAGGTTGATCGGATCGAAGTCGCCTCCGCCCGGGTGTCGGACGGCGAGTTTCAAGCGGTGCAAAAAATCACCGCGTGGGCAGCTGCGCAAGGCATGCTAGACCGGGTGGAGGTGCTCACGTTTGTCGATGGTACCGATTCCATCCAATGGATGAAGTCCGCCGGTGCTCGGGTCATGAACTTGTTGACAAAAGGCTCGCTCAATCACCTCACGCATCAACTCAAGAAAACCCCAGAGGCGCATTTAGCCGATATTCAGGCCGTTATCCTGCAAGCAAAACAGGAAAACTTCTTGGTCAATGTGTACCTAGAGGATTGGAGCAATGGCATGCGCCACGCGCAAGATTACGTTCTTTTTATGCTAGATACGCTGACAACCTGGCCTATCGAACGTATTCTTTTACCCGATACCCTAGGCATCCTCACACCCGCAGAATCCTACGCGTTTGTCAAATTGTTGGTCGATAGATACCCCAATACGCATTTTGATTTCCACGCCCACAACGACTATGACTTGAGCGTAGCGAATGTCATGGAAGCCCTAAAAGCGGGTGCTCATGGACTACATCTGACCGTCAATGGCATGGGCGAACGAGCTGGAAATGCCCCTTTGGCCAGTTGCATCGCTGTAATTCAAGACATGCTGCCCGGTATTTCGACTTCGGTAAACGAAAAATCGTTGTATTCGGTCAGTAAAATCGTGGAAACCTTTTCTGGATTGCGAATTCCAGCCAATAACCCAATTGTTGGGGAAAATGTATTTACCCAAACCGCCGGAATCCATGCCGACGGTGACAAAAAGAATAACCTATACTTCAGCGACCTCATGCCCGAACGGTTCGGGCGCACGCGTGTCTATGCCTTAGGCAAAACGTCTGGAAAGGCCAATATTGAAAACAATCTCCGGGAGTTGGGCATCACGCTAGCTCCAGATGACCTCAAAAAGGTAACCCAACGCATCATCGAACTGGGCGACCGTAAAGAGGTTGTGACGCGCGAAGATCTACCCTACATTCTATCCGATGTCTTGGATAGCAATGCCATTGAAGAAAAAGTGGTGATTGTCAATTATGTCTTGACCCACGCCAAAAACCTACAACCCTCAGCCACCTTGCAAGTCCAGATGGATGGACAAATCCTAGAGGAGCACGCACAAGGCGATGGACAGTACGACGCGTTCATGGAGGCCCTGAAGAAAATTTACAAAAAGAAGAAAAAATCCCTGCCGATTTTAACAGACTACGCTGTACGTATCCCACCCGGAGGAAAAACCGACGCTTTATGTGAAACCATTATTACGTGGCACTTCGAAGGACGAGACCTGAAAACTCGGGGCCTAGACTCTGACCAAACGGTCTCGGCCATCATTGCTACCCAAAAAATGCTCAATTTAATCTAAACCCGTACAACAAAACCTTCCCGACCACGTCTTCACACGACGTGGTTTTTTTGTTACTTTTCCAACATCTCATACAAACAAACCAAGAAAAAATGTAAATTTGCTTAGACATACCCATGTCCAATATTCTATTCAACCCCTAAAAAATTATGCAGACTCCGATCAGCCGACGGGCGTCTATTCGTTCGCTTGTTTTAGCCTCAGGCGCTCTTTGGGCGTGGCCCGTACTTGGAAATCAACCCGCATCCGATTTCTTCCCACCGTTTGAAAAACAGCTACTCGACGCTGTTCTTCAAACACTCATTCCGGCAGGTAATGGCCATCCAGGTGCCTTGGAAGTAGGTGTAGATGATTTTTTACTCCGTCTACTCCGAGACTGCTATGATGAAGAAACCCAGCGAATCATCAAAACTGAACTCGTAGGTCTGGATCAATACGCGAAAAGTCTTTACCAAAATAGCTTTCCCGCGTGCACCGAGGATCAACGAGCCAGCCTTTTGTTGCGTCTAAACGCGCCTAGTACAGAAGAAAGCGCTTTATTTTTCTCTTGGATCCGTCGGGAGGCCATTCGAGGCTACACGACCTCGGCTCAGGTTATGCAAGAACACTACGATTACCAAGTGGCGCCAGGCTTTTATCATGGATGTACCCCCCTAAACCCTACCACCTAATGGCGATATTGACACGAAAATCACCTACGTTCGATGCCATTGTCATCGGTTCGGGCGTTAGTGGCGGCTGGGCAGCCAAAGAGCTCTGTGAGGCAGGCTTGCGAACGCTCGTTTTAGAACGTGGCCGGAATGTTCAACACATCTCCGACTACCCCACGGCGTCAAAAGCTCCATGGGAGTTGCCCTATCGGGGGAGCGTTCCCTTGAAAAATAAAGAAAATCACCGATTTGCTTCCTTTATGCGGGAAGAAACCATGCATTGGGCCATCTCGGATGACGAACAGCCTGTAGTCTACGAAAAACCGTTTCGCTGGGTGCGTGGCTACCATGTTGGTGGGAAAAGTTTATTGTGGGCACGGCAAACACAACGCTGGAGTGATCTAGATTTTGAAGGACCTCAACGCGATGGATTTGCCGTCGATTGGCCCATCCGGTACGCGGATCTCGCGCCTTGGTACAGCCACGTGGAAAAATTTGCGGGTATTGCCGGAAATCGGGATGGACTTCCTCACCTCCCCGATGGAGAGTTTATGCCCGGATTTGAACTCAGCTGCATTGAAAAACACCTCCAACAAACCATTGCCAACGAATTTCCAGGAAGACACCTCATCCAGGCCCGGTGTGCTCACCTGACTGATCCACAAGAAATTCATGCCCAACAAGGCCGTGCCAAATGCCAACACCAGCGCATGTGCGATCGGGGTTGTATCTATGGGGGCTATTTTAGCTCCAATGCCTCCACTCTTCCTTGGGCAGCGAAAACAGGAAAGCTAACGCTTCGGCCACACAGCGTAGTGGAGTCCATTATATTTGACGAGAAGAAAAACAAAGCCTCCGGCGTGCGGATAATCGATAGCCAAACGCAGGAAATCCATACCTATTTCGCCAAAGTTATCTTTGTCAACGCCTCTGCCCTCAATACCAATTTGATCCTGTTAAACTCCACTTCCAATCGATTTCCAGCAGGTTTGGGTAACGATAACGGACTACTCGGCACCCACATCACCTGGCATAACTACCGCGGCCAGGTGCAAGGTCGCCATGACGGATTTAAAGAATTCAAAACCGCTGGCAACAACCCCAGCCATTCGTATATTCCTCGTTTTCAAAATTTACAAAAACAAGAAACCCAGTTTCTTCGAGGCTATGCCGCGGGTATTGGCGGCGGCCGGGGTATGGGAGTGTCGCACGAAGGAATCGGCCATAGTCTTCGGGAAAATCTCCTCAAGCAAAATCCCGGAGACTGGTATCTGAGTAGTTGGATGATGGGAGAATGTGTCCCCATCCCCGAAAATCATGTACGCCTCCATCCGACTTTACGTGATAAATACGGTATTCCTCAATTGGTTTTATCCTGCGATTGGACCGAAAATGACGACCGTATGGTGGCCCATTACCGAGAAAATATAGCCGATATGTTTGAACGGGCAGGCTGTAAAGATATCCGAACCGTCGATACCCATAGCCCTCCTGGATCGGATATCCATGAAATGGGAGGTGTTCGCATGGGCCGTGATCCAAAAACCAGTTTACTCAATGCCTTTAACCAACTTCATGCCTGCCCAAACGTTTTCGTTACAGACGGGGCTTGCATGACGTCATCTGGGACGCAAAATCCATCTTTAACGTACATGGCCCTGGCGGCGCGTGCTGCCCATTACGCTGTTGAACAAATTAAAAAACGTAATCTTTAATCTCCTCTTTTTATGCAAAACCGTTGGCTGATCTACCTTCTTTTTCTCGCCCTCGCCTTTCCCAGTATTGCGCAGAAAAAAGCAATCTACACCTACCCCATTGGCGTACAAGCCTACACTTTTCGAAAGCAATTTCCTAAGGACCCGATCGGCACCTTGGATATGATTCAACGCATGGGGATAACTGAACTTGAAGGCGGGCCTACAGCCGGCATGTCCCCCGAAGAATTCAAAGCCTTATGTACAGCCCGAGGTATTTCGATTCCTGCCACCGGTTGTTCCTTTGAACAATTGGAAAAAGACCCCATGGCCGTCGTTAAGCAAGCCAAATCCTTAGGGGCATCCTATGTCATGTGCGCTTGGATCCCGCATAAATCAGGTAAATTTGGACTCGAGGACGCCAATAAAGCCATACAAGTTTTTAATTCGGCTGGGAAAATCATGGCCGAGCACGGGATAATTTTCTGCTACCACAACCATGGCTATGAATTTCTCCCGTATCAAAACGGCACCTTGTTTGATCACATGATTCAGCAAACCAACCCAGCGTACGTATCTTTTGAAATGGATATTCTTTGGACGATCCACGGGGGAGGAAATCCTGAAGCCTTATTGAAGAAATATGGCAACCGGTTTAAACTCATGCACCTCAAAGATTTGAAGAAAGGTATCCAGGGAGATTTGACAGGCCATACACCTGCCGAAAATGATGTGGTATTGGGAACAGGACAAGCCGATTTTCCAGCCATCTTCAAGGCAGCTAAAAAGGCAGGTATCAAACACTATTTTATTGAAGACGAGTCCAATCAAGAGGAAACGAACGTTCCATTGAGTATCGCTTTCCTAAAAGGGTTATAAAAATTCGTCGTGACAGGGTAGGCCCTGTCACGACGTCTTAGTGACATACGAACCTAACTCCACACGGCCATACTTAGGTAGCCGAAATGAGAGGTTGTTCCGAATCCAACTTCTCAAATTCCGAATTCTTACTGATAAACTCAGGTACTATCCGTTTCAGATGACCAACCAATTGAGCAGGTGGGCCAAACAAATGAAGCGACAGTTGAGATAACTCCTCCCGAAGATTCTGATAATCTCCTGCCTTGATTTTGGCAATCATGATTTTCTCATGGTAAGTCGGGACCGTATTTTCTGTATCGCCTAACAACTCCTCGTATAACTTCTCCCCTGGCCGTAAGCCCGTAAAGGCAATATCAATATCTTGCCCGAGGGCCAGTCCGGATAACCGAATCATTCGCTTCGCCAAATCCACGATTTTCACCGGCTCACCCATATCAAATACGTAAATTTCACCCCCACGCCCCATGGTACTCGCTTCCAAGACTAGCTGACAGGCCTCGGGAATGGTCATAAAATACCGAATGACATCCGGGTGCGTCACCGTCAATGGCCCCCCCATGGCAATCTGGCGCCGGAAAAGCGGGATGACGCTTCCATTCGATCCCAACACGTTTCCGAAACGGGTAATGATGAAGCGCGTCTGATTCGCATGGTGCTTATTTAATCCATGCACATACATTTCCGCCAAGCGTTTCGTGGCCCCCATGACATTCGTGGGATTTACCGCCTTATCGGTCGACACCATCACAAATTTTTCGACACGGTAAGCCGAAGCTAGATCAGCCACAATTTGAGTACCCAAAACATTGACTCGCACCGCGTTGCACGGGCTTTTCTCCATCAAGGGCACATGCTTGTACGCTGCCGCATGAAATACGATCTCAGGCCGATGTTCTGCAAATATGGGCTCCAGTTGGGCCTTATTCGCGACATCAGCAATTTCCATGTGAAAAACAGACGATTGAAACGCCAACTCAGCTCCTAATCTCGTCAGCTCAGTCTCTAAATCGTACAAAGCCGACTCCGCTTGGTCCACCAGAATAAGTTGCGCCGGCTGAAACCGTAAGATCTGCCGAACCAACTCGCTCCCAATCGAACCCGCAGCCCCGGTAATCATCACGACACGACCCTGCAACGACCCCGCGATTTTCTGATTCGCAATTTTAATGGGTTCACGATTCAATAAATCCTCGATCCGAACATCCTGGATTTGCTGGGCCTTGAGTTTTCCATCCATCCAGCTTCCCACCGGTGGCGGAACCTTGACTTTCAACCCTTGATCCACCAACGACGCAATCAACTCATTCTTTCGCTTTGCCGTGATCCGCTGAATGGCAAAAATAACCGATGGCTTTTGCTGACCCTCCGGTGGATTTTCCACAAACCGCTTATACGCCTGCTCCCAACTTAAAACGCGGGTTCCCGCCATGGTCATGTTAACGAGCTGACGGTCATCATCCACAAAACACAATATTTTATGTCCAGAAACAGACCCTCCCGACATCGCTTCCTTCACTTTCTTCCCCAAGAAACCGGCGCCATAAATGATCACAGGACTTCGATCTCCTTGGGATTGAACCAAGGTATCATACACCGATTTGATTAATATTCGAGTAAAAAATAAAGCAAAAAGAGAGATGAAAAATTCGATCAACAAAATAGACAACGGGATATGTACGTATTTTTCCCAAGAAGCCGACAGGATGACATGCGGTAAAATCAAAATGATCAACGCGACGGTTTGGCTGTACAAGATCACCAAAACATCTTCCATGCTGGTATGCCGAATTACCCCTGAATTGGAATTGCTGATCAACATGCCCACTGTCTTGATGAGCAATAAAAGCACCAAATGGTATTTAAATAGATCAGGTTCCGGATACGAAAACTCTAAGTTGAAACGCAGCAAAGTCGCCATCAAGAACGCCATGCTGACGATGACAAGATCGACTAAAAGAACCAACCACTTGGATAAAATACGGTGGGAGAAGATGCGTAACCATACAGACATACAACAGGTCATTTACATTGGGAACTAGTCGTGAGAACTCAACTCACAAGACATAGAACCGCCAAAGGAGTTTTGAGCAAAATTGACGAAATAAAGGTAAACATATTTTCGAAAAAAGTAATAAATTTATCTTTATAAATTGATTAATTTTATCAAACGGGCAAATGTCAAGACCGGATAAGCTCCGTAGGTGCGACCTGTGCATCCCACCCACGTTGGCAATTTCCGCCCGGTAGAAAATAGAGTATCCCATCTGGGTAGATTTTAAGTTTCAATGTACACGTGATTTTTCGGGTTTCGAGGCTTAACCAAACGATATTGATTCAACACGAATAATTCTACATCATGAACCAAGTATTTCGATCTAAATTTGGTTGGGAGTTATTCCTCCCCACGTGGTTTATTTTATTGGGTATAACGAGTTTTATTACTCTTGACTTACCTGATGGTTTTGCACGTCGGTGGGTTTCAGCGATTTCCGTGGGCCTACAAGTACTTGTGTTATTCCCTTGATGGTAACTTTCGAAGATGGACGGGTGCTTGTTGTTTCACCCAAGGACCAAGCTGGTTTTATTAAAGCTGTGACACATAATTCACACACTCAAGAGAAGAAATATGGGAACTTATCATAAAAAGTGAGTGTTCACTTACCATGGAATTATCCGATCGACAAATTGAAATTATTGGGGCCGCTAGTAGATTGTTGACTCAGCAGGGCTTGACAGGCCTGACGATCAAGAATTTGGCAAAGGAAATGGCCTTTTCTGAAAGTGCCATTTATCGACATTTTTCAAGCAAAGAAGAAATCATCCTCACGATGCTCCGGTATTTGCGTGAAAATATGCAAGAAAGGCTAACGCAGGCGATTGGGGAATCGGCTGATCCTACCGAACAACTGACGGCTGTTTTCAAGAATCAATTTGATTTCTTTGCTGCACATAACCATTTTTTAATTATCATTTTATCGGAAGGTTTGATCGAATATACGGAGTCGGTTCAGCAAGCACTCCTGAGTTTGGTACTTACCAAAAAGGGATTCATTGATCAAATTGTAGAGGCTGGACAACACGAGGGAATTTTTACACAAACGCTCTCCAGCGACTTTCTCACCCACACGATCATGGGAATATTCCGTTTATTGATGTTAAAGTGGCGTATGTCAGGGTTTCAGTTTGACCTCTCCGTTGTCGGTCAAAGGATGATTCAGGACGTCATCACCCTGCTTCGCCCTTCATAATTCGTATTCTCTTTCTTTAGTCAACATTTTTTTCATTATGAAGTTAGTAAATATTCACAAACTAATATTTGTCATGGCCTTGGGGGGGCTTTGGAGCTGTGGATCAGGATCTGAAGAGACGCGTCCTATACGAAAGGATATCACGGAAACTATTTTCGCATCCGGAGAATTGGAGGTTGAAGGTTCCTATTTTTTGGTAGCGCAAGTGGAGGGTACATTAACCGAGGTTCGGTACCGCGAGGGTAATCCAGTGGAATCGGGGAAAATTTTTGCCCTAATCGATAACCAGATCAATCAGCTGGCTGAGCAAAATGCACAGGAACAGTATGCCTTGGCCCGTCAAAATGCAGACGTAAACGGTCCAACATTGAAGCAATTGGCTGCTCAGCTTTCTGCCGCTGAAGAAAGGCTGACTTTTGATTCGTTGCAGGCTGTTCGGTACCGGAGATTGTCAGGATCCGAGGCGGTGGCGCATGTCGAGTCGGAACGTGCCGATTTAGCGTATCAAGCGGCCCAAAAAACCAAAAAAAGCTTGCTAGAGCAATACCAATCGCTCCGCATTCAAGCCGATCAACAGGTTGTTTCACAACGAAATCAGGCGCAAATTAATCGCGTAGTACTAGGCTATAGCCAAGTAATCATCCCAGTCGGAGGGATAGTTTTACAGAAATTGAAAGAAAAAGGGGATTATGTGCGTAAAGGGGATGTTATTGCTCGGATAGGGCAGCCCCACGCTGTGTATGCGCGGCTGGCAGTCGATGAGGCGAGTATCGCTCAAGTGAAGACGGGGCAAACAGTTTACATTAAATTGAATACGCATCCGGATACGGTTTGGACGGGTCGAGTGACCGACGTTCTTCCTACCTTTGATCCTTCCCGCCAATCCTTCATTGTCAAGGCAAGCTGGCCTTTGATGTCGCGAGATCTCCTCGTGGGAACTCAGTTGGAAGCGAATATCGTCACCCGGAATCGATCTCAAGTATTGGTGATTCCGCGCCTGTATCTTGGCTATGGCCAAAAGGTTTGGAAGAAAGACGAAGCTGAGCCTGTGACAGTTCAGACGGGCTTCATTTCGGACCAATGGGTGGAAATAAAATCAGGGGTTTCAGCTTCGGATGTATTGACACTACCTAAACGATAAAAGTGATGAAAAAAAATCATGGTATTACCTCTGAAATTTCCAAAGCGTATGTCAAGACTCGATTTCGGTTGACCTTGGTCGCTTCATCAGGGGTGATGATCGGAATCGCGGTATTTATCTTTTTAAATTCGATGATGCGGGGGTTTGAACGGTCCTCAATGGCTACTGTATTTAAAACAATGCCTCATTTACGCGTTTTTCGAGATGATCAGGTGAGCCAACCACTGAAAAAAGGAAGCAAATCGGAATTTGTTTTGGTAAATCCTAAAGTGGTGCCCCAAGACAATCGGTTAGTAAATCCCGAGCAAATTATGGCAGCACTACGGCAACATCCAGATGTTACGGTAGTCACGGCAGAGGTAACTGTACCTGTATTTTACCAAAATGCCCGGAATCAAATCAATGGAACGGCCACTGGCATTATACCCTCCGAGGCGGAGCAGATGTATCACCTGTCTAGCTTTTTAGTCGAAGGGAGTTTGGCTAGCTTAGAAAATATTCCCCACGGTATTATTCTAGGCAGTGGATTAGCTGAAAAAATGAATGTTCGGACGGGAGATCCGGTCCGTTTGGTTTCTTCTCGAAATGTGACAAAAGTACTTCGGGTGGTTGGAATTTTTGAAACCAAAAATGCGCAGGTAGATAAAACCAAAAGCTACCTGCATCGGTCGATGGCACAACAACTGTGGCGGGAAAGTCGGACCTACATTACCGACATTGGGGTGAATGTTCAAGACCCCATGGGTGCTGGCCGATATAGCGCGATTTTCGCAGCACTTTCCGGATACCAAGCCGAGGATTGGGAGGCCGCCAATGAGCAAATTATGGCGGCCAATAAAATGAGAAAGAGTATTGCCGGGGTGATTTCAATGACGATTTTACTGGTTGCAGGTTTTGGTATTTACAATATTCTCAACATGACTGTCACCCAGAAAATGAATGAAATTGCCATATTGAAAGCGATGGGGTTTAAAGGAAAAGATGTCATTCGCATTTTTGTACACCAGGCCCTAACCATTGGGGTGATTGGTGTGGCCATGGGAATAATTTTGGCAGTTCTTTTGGTCAAGGTGCTCCAAAGGGTCTATATCGGGGGTGATATTGGGTATTTCCCGATTGGGTTTGAGCCGGTGATGTTTTTACGGGGAATTCTTTTCGGATTGGTGGTCACGTTTTTTGCGGGCTACATTCCGGCCCGAAAAGCAGCCCAAGTAGATCCTGTCAGTATTTTTAGAAAATAGGCTAGATACACTATGGAAAATATATTGCGTACAGCGAGTTTGGTGAAATATTTTCACGAGCCTGAAACCTTTCAAGTATTGAAAAACATCTCCTTTTCGGTTGACCGAGGGGAGTTTCTGACTTTAGTCGGCAAATCAGGGAGTGGAAAATCCACACTACTCTACCTGCTTTCCACCATGGATACAGATTATACGGGTCAAATTTGGATCGAAGATGAGCTAGTCACGGGCGCATCGCAAGATCGCTTGGCTGAAATTCGGAATGAAAAAATCGGATTTGTTTTTCAGTTTCATTACCTCCTTCCGGAATTTTCCTGCCTCAAGAATGTCATGATTCCGGCCTTGAAGCTTGGGCATTATGATCGGGAAGAAATTGAATTCCGGGCGTATCAAAAACTGGAAATATTAGGGTTAAAAGATCAAGCTTTAAAGCCGGCGTCTAAGCTGTCTGGAGGTCAACAACAGCGGGTAGCCATTGCACGAGCGCTCATCAACGACCCGTTGTTGATCATGGGCGATGAACCTACTGGAAATTTAGATAGTAAAAATGCGCAAATGGTCTTCGATATTTTCAAGCAACTGGCATCAGACTACCAACAGACCATCGTGGCCGTAACTCACGATACAGACTTTGCGCATGCCTCAGACAGAACCATCGAAATGCGGGATGGGCAAATCGTAACCTAAGGGTTATGGAAGTACTTCGGCAGTATCAATAAACTCCCGGTATTGGATAACCGGGATAAATTGTTGCTGGGTTCTGTACTGAAGCACCATAAAGACTAAAAAGAGCGATATTAAAAAAGATTGCAATACAACAATTAACAAGGCAGAACTCACCGTTGAGGCCCAACCCGGTGTGGCGTCGTCCATCCATTTCAGCACCAAGACAATAAAAATAAAGATCAGGGAAGAAACGGACATAACCAACGTGAATAAGAGTATGCGCACCGCCGTGACATCAATCAGCACTGAAATTGTGCTTAGTCCATGAAGCACTAACGAAACGAAATTCATTTTACTTTCTCCCGCCAAGCGTTTGCCGCGCTCTAGGGGTACATGGCTGTAGGGAATTCGGGATTTGATTACTCCACCGGGAAAATTATTCCAAATTTCAGATACCCTCACGAGGTTCTGGAGATTCCGTTGGGGAATCAAGGAGAAGTTACCGAATGTGATTACCTTTCCAGTGAGTAGTCTAAAAATTAACTTATAAATGCCATAAAATAATTTAAAGACCAAGCTCTCATGCCGTTTGGTACGTGCCGCAAAAATAACCTGATTGGGGTTTAACTTGGAGGCTTCCACCAGTAGGGCTATATCTTTTGGTGCATCCTCGCCATCAGCATCCATGACAATCACATGATCCGCAGCCAATTCCTTTGAAATGTACGAAAGCCCAATGGCAATCGCCCGTTGATGACCTAAGTTGCGGTACAGTCGAACAACTTGCACCTGTTGTCCCCGAAAAGTGGTTAGAGGAGGTCGCTCTTGACTGGAGCAGTCATCCACAATGACAAGCGCCGTTTGGTCGAGTATAGCCAACGGTACATCTTGATTTATTTGATGAATTAATAAATTAAGTGCTTCCCAATCATTGTATTGGGGAATCAAAAGGACATACTGAAAGTGCATACAGGCTATTCCTAAAAAAGGGGAGATGAATCCTTTAAAGTACAAATTAACATAAAAAAGGGCAATACACCTTCTTTTTCCGATAAAGCTTATCCTAAATGAAACGAGGTCCCTTGTGTTGTGTCAACTCAAGGGACCTCATGGCGAGAAAAGCAAGCTTACAATAAACCTTGTTTGGCTAAATATTCGGCGATTTGGACGGCATTGGTTGCCGCCCCTTTTCTTAGATTATCGGCTACTATCCAAAGATTTAACGTATTAGCCTGGGATTCATCCCGTCGGATACGACCTACGAATACTTCATCCCGACCATGCGCTGTAATGGGCATGGGGTATAGGTTTTGGCTGGGATCGTCCTGAACAATCACACCCGGCATGGCCGCTAACAGGCTCCGAACCTCGTCTAAATCAAAGTCTTTTTCAAATTCAATATTCACCGATTCCGAGTGGCCTCCGATGGTCGGAATACGTACGGTGGTGGCGGTCACGCGGATGGAGTCATCCCCCATGATTTTATTGGTTTCCTTGATCATTTTCATTTCCTCTTTGGTGTACCCGTTTTCTTGGAATACGTCAATGTGAGGCAATACATTCAAGTCGATTTTATAGGGGTAAACGGCCTTAACATCAGCATCACCGGCCCGTTCACCAAAGAGTTGATCCACCGCGGCTTTCCCTGTGCCAGTTACCGACTGGTACGTCGATACCACCACACGTTTGATGGTGTAGGCTTCGTGAAGCGGTTTTAGCACCACTACCATTTGGATAGTCGAACAGTTTGGATTTGCAATAATCTTGTCTTCCGAGGTGAGTACATCCGCATTGACCTCCGGCACGATGAGCTTTTTGGTAGGGTCCATCCGCCAAGCGGAGGAATTGTCGATCACTGGAATACCGGCTTCAGCAAATAATGGGGCTAAGGCCAAGGATGTTCCACCCCCAGCGGAGAAGATGGCAACATGCGGTTTTCGCTCGATCGCCTCCTGGTATCCGACTACCTTAAATTCCTTTCCTTGAAAAGAAATGGTTTGTCCGATCGATTTCTCAGACGCAACCGGAATTAATTCGGTTACCGGAAACTGACGTTCGGTTAATACTTTCAGGATTTCACCACCGACCAGTCCGGTGGCACCAACGACCGCTATTTTCATTACATGTGATGGATTAGGTAAAAAACTCGGTAAAAGTAGGCTAAAAGATCGGTTTCTGAAAGTGATATTTCTTTAAAAAGTCCAAATTCCTTCTGGTGACAGGCAGGCATCCAAGCGAATATCCCAAGAATCATGGATCAAAGGCTGGGTGAGAGGTGATGAGAGGCTCAAGCCAACTTTCCAAACCGACGTAGCCTCGCCTAAAAATTGATCATAAAATCCCTTGCCATAACCGACACGGTACCCCGCTTGATCAAAGGCCAGCAGGGGAACCCAAACGAGTGTTGGGATAGAATTTCCCCAGAATTCTAGGGTAGTACACCCGGGTGTGATCGGCTCTGGGATACCCCACGCGTTGATCTCCAAGCGATCCCCCGGCTGCCAGGGATGGTGGGTCAATTGGCCCTCGCCCGATACCTTAGGGAGAAAAACAGTAGATTTAAGGGCTAGTTGTTGCGCAAGAGGGGGCGTATGTACTTCTTTTTTACCAGAAATAGGCCAAAAGATGTGATGCCGGGGCCATGCGAACCAAGCTAGAGGAACTTGATTGATCACTTGCTCCGATAAAGCCTGAACCTGAGTGGGAGTCCAAGATTGACGCTCTTGGCGAGCGAGGTTTCGGGCAGTCAATTTTGATATCATAAAACTTTTCCGGTTTTCCGGATGTTGCCAATGCAAAGAAAATGTATCTTGGTGGCTTAACCAATTTTAAATCGCCATGGCTGATGCCCTACACAACGGGGTTTTGTTGTTGGCAGAACCTTTTTTAGACGACGAAAATTTCCAGCGCAGTGTCATTTTACTGTGCCAACACCATCCACAAGAAGGTTCGTTTGGGCTTGTGATGAATCAACGATCATCCCTCACCTTGGAGGATGTTATGGAAGGGGTTTATGTTAACTTTCCTCTCTACATCGGAGGGCCCGTCCAACAAAATACCCTGCATTATATTCACCGCTTGGGTACGCAAGTAGATCACAGTATTCCCTTGGGGGATGGATTTTACTGGTCTGGGGATTTTGATCAAATAAAAACGCTGATTAACCTCGGGCAAGTACAACCCACCGATATCCGCTTGTTCTTGGGCTATGCGGGTTGGGCGCATGGGCAATTAGTGGATGAGGTAAGCCGCACGAGCTGGTACCTTGGCGACTGGGACCAGTACGACCTCCTCAAAACCCCGGATGAAGACCTATGGCGTCACTTCATACGGAAAAAAGGGGGAGATTTTATAAAAATTGCCAATTATCCTCTGGATTATAAACTCAATTAATCATGACCCGGATTATCCGAAAACCGCGTACTTTTTTACCTGATTCCTTCACCTTGACCCACTGGGAATCGATTTTACCGTATTTCGAACGACTCGATCAAGCCGAGCCCACGGACGCCGAATCGCTGGACGCTTGGTTTTTGCAGCGCAGTGAACTGGAGTCTTTCCTCATGGAAGACATGGCTTGGCGGTATGTCCGTATGACGTGTGATACCCGAGACGAAGCGCATCAACACGCGTTTCAATTTTTTGTGACGGAAATACAACCCCACCTGGCGGCTTGGGAGGATCGCCTGAATAAAAAGGTTTTAGCATCCCCCCATGTGGAAGGCTTAAAACGTCCGGGATATGCGATTTTACTGCGTAACCTTCGGCAATCCGTGGCTTTATTTCGTGAAGAAAACATCCCGCTCCAAACGGAGATCCAGCAACTTCAAACTCAATACCAAGCCGTAACAGGTGCCATGGAGGTGGAAATTCAAGGCGAGATAATGACTCTTCCTAAGGCCCAGACGTTTTTAGAAGCCACAGACCGCGCACTTCGTGAGGAGGTTTGGCGAAAAATTGCATCGCGCCGGGCGGAGGATAAAGAAAAGCTAGATGACTTGATGACCCAACTGGTTCGTTTACGAGATCAAGTAGCTCGGCAGGCCGATTACCCTAATTTTCGGGATTATATGTTCGCCGCTATGGGGCGGTTTGATTATACCCCCGCCGACTGTTTTGCTTTCCATGAGGCTGTGCAATCGGCGGTTATGCCTTTGGTGGAAACTGCCGCCAAGCAACGGAAAAAGGCTTTGCAACTGGACACCCTTCGGCCTTGGGATAAAAAGGTAGATCCCAAAGGACGGCCTGCGCTGAAAGCCTTTGAAGGAGGGGCTGATTTGATTGAAAAAACGGCGATTTGTTTGAGCCGACTAGACCCAACCTTTGGCGAATATATTCGAATTATGCGGGAAATGGGCCATTTCGATGTAGAATCTCGTCCCGGAAAAGCACCCGGAGGCTACAACTACCCCATGGCCGAAGTGGGGGTTCCGTTCATCTTCATGAATGCCACGCACAGCGTGCGGGATTTGGTGACGATGGTCCATGAAGCAGGCCACGCGATTCATTCGTTCTTAACTAAAGATTTACCCCTTGGCGCATTTAAAAATCCACCCTCAGAAGTAGCAGAACTGGCTTCTATGGCCATGGAGTTGATCTCCATGGACCATTGGGACGTCTTTTTCCCGGATCAAGAAGCTTGCCGGCGGGCAAAAGTTGATCACCTGCAAGATATCTTAACGGTGCTTCCTTGGATTGCGCAAATTGATGCTTTTCAACATCGATTGTATGAAAACCCCTCGGCCTCTGTGGAAGAGCGAGAAGCGATTTGGTTAGCTTTATCACACGATTTCTCTGATTCCACGACGGATTATACGGATTTTGAAGCGGCTCGTGCAAGCGAATGGCATCGGCAGCTCCATATTTTTGAAGTGCCTTTCTATTATATCGAATACGGTATGGCACAACTGGGGGCCATTGCGTTGTGGCGTCGATTTAAGCAAGACGCAACAGGAGCGCTGGCAGGATATCAAGCCGCGCTTGCCTTGGGGTACCAAGCGCCAATCGGTGAAATTTACCAAGCGGCGGGCATTCAATTTGATTTTTCTGTAGGGTACATTCAGGAGTTAATGCAATTTGTATTCGCCGAACTTCGGCTTTTGACCGAAGATTTGTAACAAACGTAAATAAGATGAGGTTGTGGTAACAACCCGGAAACGAAACACACATGAAATCGTATTTTCTTCAAGTCAAAGAAGTCATCCAAGAAACAACAGACACCATCACCATCACGTTTTGGCATCCGTTGAATGAACAAATAAAATACAAGGCCGGGCAGTTCCTGACCTTGATAGTCCCGGCAGACGAGGGAAAAAAAGTGCGGCGAAGTTATTCGATGTCCACTTCACCCGTCACCGATACGGCAGTCGGTGTTTCGGTCAAGCGCGTGGTTGGGGGACTGGTTTCCAATTACTTAAATGATCGCGTCAAGGCAGGAGATTTCATTGAGGTGATTGAACCTATGGGTCATTTTTACGTAGAGCCTGATGCCGAAAAACGCCGGGAGGTTGTTTTGATTGGGGCGGGGAGTGGAATAACACCCTTGTTTTCGATGGCCAAAACCCTTTTAAAAGCCGAGCCAGACACCCGGGTGGTCTTGTATTATGGAAATCGACAGGAAAGCTCCATCATTTTCAAGTCGGCTTTGGATGAATTGGAAAAGTCATACCGAGATCGATTCAGCGTTCGGCATATTTTAAGTCAACCTAGTATAACGTGGGTAGGCGAAAAAGGCCGCATCAGTCAAGGTGGGCTAATTCACTTTTTGAAGGATCATCAAATCAACATACCTCAAGCCGAATACTTTCTTTGCGGGCCGGTCCCTATGATGGACGATGTACTGCGTGTGATGGATTTATACGAAGTACCGGCATCGCAAATTCATCAAGAGAAATTCAATGCCCCGATGTTGGGTGAAGAGGCGGTTGCGGCTGCTGAAGTTCCCGGGAGTCAAGCCTACACGGTAACCATCCAGTATGAAGGAGACACCCATGCAGTATTGGTTGAGCCGCACCAAACTATTCTCGAAGCTGCGCTTGCGTTGGACATCGATTTGCCCTACTCCTGCCAAGCGGGGATGTGTACTGCTTGCCTTGGAAGGTGTACACAAGGGAAAGTCACAATGGATGAGGAAGACGGCTTAACGGAAAAAGAGATCCAAGCAGGGTATATCTTGACCTGTGTCGCCAGACCAGCCTCCGCCGATGTGGTGCTAGAAATCGAATAACTCTGAGTATATTGCGCGAAAAACAGGCAGTATGTCGTCCTCATTCTTGACTCATCATTCCCTCACGTCTTTGCATACGTTTGGCTTTGCCGTGAAGTCGGCGCAATACACCGAGGTGTTTTCCGTAGCGGAAGCACAAGCGCTCATTCGGTCGCTCAGCGGACAAACCCATCCTATTTTGTGGCTGGGTGGAGGAAGTAATGTGCTCTTCACAGAAGACTATCCTGGACTCGTGGTGCGTAATCGACTCTATGGGGTTGAAGTTATCCACAAAAATGAAGATTATGTGTGGATAAAATCGCAAGGTGGGGAAAACTGGCATCAATTGGTTTTATATTGTGTAGCGAATGGTTTTGCAGGTTTGGAAAATTTAGCGTTAATTCCCGGGACGGTCGGCGCTGCCCCGATGCAAAATATTGGGGCTTATGGGGTAGAAATCAAGGACGTCGTGGAGTCGGTCGAAGCACTTTCCTTGGCAACAGGTGAATTGACGACCTTTTCCCAAGCGGAATGTCAATTTGGTTACCGAGATTCTATTTTCAAACAATCGGCCAAAGGGCTTTATTTCATCACGGCTGTTACCTTCAAATTAGCTCGGCATTCCGAACCGAACACCTCGTATGGCGCGATACAGGAGGTTTTAACCGAAAAGGGTATTTCACGACCCTCGATTCAAGATGTTGCGGAGGCTGTCATGTCGATACGGCGGTCCAAGCTTCCGGATCCTGCCGAGCTGGGTAATGCGGGAAGCTTTTTTAAGAATCCAGAAATCGAGGAAGGGCAATTTCACGCATTAAAAGAAAAATACCCCACCTTACCTTCTTATCCTGTCGGTGCTGGACGGGTTAAGATCCCCGCAGGTTGGTTGATCGAGCAAGCGGGTTGGAAAGGAAAGCGGGTTGGGCATGTTGGCGTACACGTGCGCCAGGCGTTGGTGTTGGTGCACTATGGCGGTGGTCATGGGCACGAGATCGTGGCTCTCTCGAAGCAAATTCAGACGGACGTAGAAGCAAAATTCGGCGTTAAGCTCCACCCAGAGGTTAATTTTATAGGCACGATAGTATGATTTTACCCCATCCTGAGTTGATCCTCTTTTTTTTCTTGATTGCCTTGGTTTATGCTTCCGTAGGCTTTGGCGGCGGATCCAGTTATCTATCCATCCTTTCGTTATATCCTCTTCCTTTTTTATACATCAAATGGGTCGCGTTGTTGTGTAATCTGGTGGTAGTCTCTCATAGTTCTTGGCAGTATGTACGGCGTGGCTTGATTCGCATGTCCACCCAATGGCCCCTATTTGCCTCGAGCGTCATGATGGCGTATTTTGGCGCACTCATCCCCTTGCGTGAAAAGGCTTTTTTTTTGGTCTTAGGCAGTTCGTTAACCCTTGCGGCGGTGCTCATGTGGTTGCAACCTGCGTTATCCGATGTAAATCGGCGAAATCCCCCCGCCACTTGGGCACAGCTGGTTTTGGGCGGTTTGATCGGTGGGTTATCGGGCATGGTAGGCATTGGCGGGGGAATTTTTTTATCCCCTGTTATGTATCTTCTCAAGTGGGATCATCCGCGGGCTATTTCCGCCACCGCTTCGGTCTTTATTTTGGTCAATTCGATTGCCGGATTGATCGGGCAGCTCAGCAATCGGACGTTTGATCCGTCTTGGCCTTTGACTTTTGCCCTGTTGGGGGCTGTGGCGTTCGGTGGGGCGTTGGGGTATTACTGGGGAGGAATCAAATGGTCTCCGCGTCGGGTAAAACAGGCGACATCGCTCTTTATTTTCTACATCGGAATTCGCATGATATGGCAGCAACTATTCATTTAATTTGTTACGGGATTACCCGAGATATTCTAGGTGGCTCACGCCTGAGCATCCGTGTGGAGGAACCTTGTACCGTGGCTTCTGTGCAGGGGGTGCTTCAAGCCCAATACCCTATTCTTCGTCAATTGGCTTCGCTTCGCTTTGCTTACCAAGAAACGTATGTGGGCGAGGACTTTCCTTTGCCTGACCAAGCCGAATTAGTGCTCATCCCGCCGGTCTCAGGAGGTTAATCTACGAAAATCAAGGTATGGATATACAATTACTCATGACCCCATTATCTCCGGAAGACAATCTCGCGGCGGTTTCAGGTCCCGATTGCGGTGGTGTAGTGCAATTTATAGGATCTGTCCGGGATCAAACACAAGGAAAAGAAGTACTTTATTTGGAGTTTGAAGCCTACGAGCCTATGGCGATCAAAGAAATGGAGAAAATCGCCCAACAAGCCAAGGCTCAATTTGGTATTCATCGCCTGTCCATTCACCATCGGCTAGGTCGGGTTGAACTTGGTGAGGTTGCTGTCTGCATCGCCGCCGCCGCACCTCACCGAAAAGCGGCTTTTGCGGCCTGTGCGTTTGCGATTGATACCTTGAAGGAAACGGTCCCAATCTGGAAAAAAGAATTTTTTACTGATGGAGCCATTTGGGTCTCCGCAACCCCTTAATGCAATGAAAATAGTCTTTTTAGACGCTTTTACCTTGGGTCAGGAAATTGATTTGTCGCCTTTGCATACGCTAGGGGATTTTGTGTTGTATGATCGGACGGCTCCTGATCAATTGCTCGAGCGTGCACAAAATGCGGAGATAATTCTAACCAATAAGTGTGAAATCCGGGGTGATATGCTCGTTCATTTGCCTGACCTCAAGTATATTGGGGTTACGGCCACAGGGTACAATATCGTGGATGTTGCGGCGGCTACTGCCCGGGGGATTGTGGTCACCAACGTGCGCGATTATTCTACTGCGGCGGTGGCACAATTAGTTTTTGCCCACATCCTCCAATTTACAAACGATTTGGCCACGTATCGATCGCCTGAAGCGTGGGTCAACTCCCCGGATTGGTGCTATTACCATCATTCGCTGACGGAATTGGCGGGTAAAACGATGGGCATTGTGGGATTAGGCACTATCGGAAAGCAGGTGGCTCGTATCGCGCTGGCTTTTGGCATGCGGGTGGTGACACTTCCCTCTGAACGTCCACGTCCGGAGGGCATCGAAACGCTCCAAGTTGGACATTTCTGGCCTGCATGCGATTTCATTTCCTTACATTGCCCGCTCAACGCAGAAACTACTCATTTGATTCGAGCTGAGGTTTTACGGCAATGCAAACCCACGGCGATTTTAGTGAATACAGCACGTGGTGGGCTGATTCAGGAGGAGGATTTGGCTTTTGCCTTGCAATCGGGTTGGATCGGTGGGGCGGCTTTGGATGTTTTGTCGGTGGAGCCTCCACCCGCCTCGCATCCTTTGCTTTCTGCGCCCAATTGCCGCCTGTCCCCCCACATTGGCTGGGCGAGCTTGGAGGCCCGTCAGCGTTTAATCAAACAAGTCATCGCCAATATCGAAGCATTTTTGGCGGGTTCACCCATACAAACAGTATCCTAAATGGCACGTATTTTAGCTTTAGATTATGGGGGAAAACGGACAGGCATCGCTGTGACTGATCCATTACAAATTATAGCCACGGCCTTAACAACGGTGGAAACGGCTACATTATGGCCATTTTTGACTACATATTTACAGCAGGAAGACGTTGAAAAAGTGCTGATTGGTTGGCCTATACACGCGGATGGGCAAGATACGCACGCCACACCTTTGGTTCGGGCTTTTCAGGTCGAATGGGAAAAAAGATACCCCAACCTTCCGTTGATTCCAGTTGATGAACGATACACCTCCAAATTGGCTGTACGGGCCATGATCGATGGCGGCATGAAGAAAAAAGACCGGCAAAACAAAGGGAATATTGACAAAATGAGTGCCGTTATTCTTTTACAAGATTACCTGATGAATGCTTCTTCTGGTACGTCACGTAGGCCATTTTGAAGGCTAAATATGGCTTGGTTTGGCCGATTCTTTCGAAGGCTACTGGCGGCGATTTGGCTCCGTGACCCTCCTAAGCAATGGAGGACAAGGGGTTGATCTTTGGGAATTTCGTGAAGACGATCTTGAAGTTCATCCATCGGGATGGAGAGCCCACCGATGTGTTCCTCTTCGTGTTCCCAAATCTCCCTCACATCAATCAAAATATAATGTGATGGATGCTTAGCGTAAGTTTCCCATGAAATTTCATCGGTTGTCAGGCCACAAAACGCCTCATAATCCATCAATTCGTCAATTACCGGCCGATTAAGTTGTTTGGGGATCCGAATTTTTCGGTATTCTTGTGTAAGTGCATCGACGAGCAATAATTCTCCATCCAGGGGATTTCCAAGGTTGGCGACCACCTTGATTGCCTCCGTGGCTTGCATTGTCCCGATAATCCCGGCCATTACCCCCAAGACCCCGGCTGTTGCGCAATTCGGGGTTAGTTCGGGCGGCGGCGGGGTAGGGAAAAGGTCTCGGTAATCAATGCCTCGTTGGTGGTTGAAGACGGCGACTTGCCCTTCAAATCGGTAAATGGCTCCATAAACCCACGGCAAACCCAGAATAGCACATACATCATTCACGAGATACCGGGTAGCTAGGTTATCGGTTGCATCCAAAATGAGGTGGTAGTCCGCGGCAATTTCAAGGGCGTTGCCGGCCTGAAAGCGTGTCGGGTAGGTGTTGATGTGTACGTTAGGATTCAGGGCACGCAATCGGGCCTCGGCTAAGACGAGTTTGGATTGTCCAATTTCGGGGGTGGTGTATAAAATTTGCCTCTGGAGGTTGGAAACATCGACCACATCCGTTTCCACCAAACCCAGGGTACCCACACCCGCTGCGGCCAAATACAATAACGCGGGGCTGCCGAGCCCTCCGGCGCCAATCACCAAGATTCGGCTATCTTGAAGCCGTTGTTGTCCCTCAATTCCGAAGGTTGGAATGGCCGTTTGGCGGCTGTAGCGTTGCGTATTCATGTTAGGAAAATAGCCATTCCACAGCTTTTGGAAATTCCTGCCCCCATCTTTTTTCTTGGTGTTGTCCAGTAGGGTCAACAGCCAAGTGTACTTGTAACTTGGAAGAGTCAAATCCTTGCTGGGCAATGGTCTGTTTGAGTTTTTCTATATTTTCAACCATATAGCTTCCCTCTTTTCCGCCGCCATACAGGTAAATTTTGGTATCTAAGGGATTAAAAAACTCCATGGCATCAAAATAGATTTTAGGAGAAACCCACAAGGATGGGGAAAAGACCAATAATCGACCGACAACATCGGGGTACATAAATCCGGCATAAATACTCAACAATCCACCCATTGAACTCCCCCCGATGCCCGTATTGGCACGATCTGGAAGAGTCCGGAAATGTTGATCGATGTAGGTTTTAAGTGTTCGTACGAGGAAGGTAGCGTATTTCATTCCTTGTCCCTTTCCTTTGTTTTTGTACGGGGTATATTCCAAAAAACGGTCCTCCTCTCCGTGATGGACGGCCACAACAATCAGATCGCCCTTACCTTGGGCACGCAAAAGAGATAATCGCTTGTCAATTTCCCAATTCCCAAAAGCAGATCCTTCTCCAAATAAGTTTTGCGCATCCTGCATGTACAATACGGGGTATCGTTTGGTTGGATTTTCATGATAATCATGGGGCAGAAGTACTTGGACTTTCCGGACACGATCGAGTTGAGGGATATGAAAGTCCTCGGCAATAAGCTCTATTTTAGGTAAATAACGACTGATTTGGGGTGTTTTACCTTGATTTCGCCAGTACGGAACAGTATCTTGCCACGCTGATGTATCTGGTGTTGGCAATTGACGGTTTTGCGAAGGGTTTCCTAGTGAGTCAAGCTCAACGTGATCCCAGCCTCCCTTCGTGTATTTGTATTGAAAAGGCTTTCCCATCCACTCCGTTGGGATTGGAAATCGATAGCATCCTGGCTTTACTTTTTCAAGTAGATAATCAGGAACATCCGGGTACCAGTTATTAAAATCCCCAGCAAGAAAAACAGGTCGATCATCATCCTGCGGGGTTTTCAGTTCTATATATTGCTCCATGCGGTTAGTCTAGTCTCAGTAAACAGACAAAATTACGCAATTTTGATGGGATAATGGAATGTATCCTGTTTTCCTTCAGTCTTCCTCTCGAGGCTATTCGACTGGTTTTCAGGCACCTGGCTATCTAGCTGAAGGGTATTTTAACCAAGTAAAGAATCAAAAATCTGTAGTCATTCCGACTGAAAGGAGGAATCTTTTTCTGGTTGGGCAACGGCCTCCCCTATTTAAGTACAATTTTTAATTAAAATAATTCACAATTCCCTTCCCCTTGACCCAACTCATCTCTCATCTCTAAATTACATCATGCATTGAATATCCTTCATAAATAATTTCATACCCTGTAAATGACCGCAACAAACCCTGTGACTTTTCCCTTAGTTTTTCCATACTGATATTTTTATCGTTACGCTTAACCTCTGCGAATAAGATAATTTTTTCCAGTTCATTGATAGCCACAATATCGATTTCGTTCTGATTATTCCGCTCCCAATACGTTCCTATTTGATTGTATTTTTTTTCTGCTTTCAATTTCTCCACAAAATACTTTTCCAATATCTTGCCACTGTATGTAGCGTAGTCGCGCGCTAACATTTCTTTGATATATGTCAGATTTCCTACCTCGACGGCGCTGCGGTATTTATAGATAAAACGAAACCAAAAACGCAAAAAATTATCTTCGATGCTGTACTTCAATAGTCGGCTGTTCGGCTTCGAAAAAATTGGTTTGACTTTTTTGATTAATCCAAAGTCATTTTCCAAACGATCCAAAAATCCACCTGTCTGCATTTCCATGATGGATTCTATTTCGACTCGGGCTGTTTTGCCTGAAGCAATAAGAGACAATATCGAGAAATAATTCCCATATTCTTTGCCAAATTCATCGATCAATACGTTTTTACCTTCTTCCAAGAAAAGTGAGTTTTCCGCCAACAGAACATCCATCATTTCGTCCCGTGTAAAGGCTTGGGCGTGGACCAATAACTCGACATACTTGGCCACTCCTCCCGTAAACAAATAAAAAGCTAGTAAATCTTCCGAAGTGTAGTGAGGCGAATGATCCTCCAGAATAGCTTTGAGGGTCGCTATATCAAATGCTTTTACCTGTATTTTCTGGGTGGCTCTCCCAAACAATGGCTCTTTTGCATTTTCAAAAATCTTGGTCATCAACGAATAAATTGACCCGCACAGAATCAGATGAAGTTTGCTGTCTCGCTTGTTTGCATCCCACTCATTCTGCATATCTGAAAATACGGAGGAATTAACCGAATAAAACTCTTGAAATTCATCGATGATCAAGGTAAATGGACGCGTTTTGGACAACTCAAGTAAAAAGCCAAAGAGTACTCGAAAGCTCTTGATCTCTCCAAACACCGGAACTTGCAGTTTTTGTTTTATTTGTTCCGTAAATTCTTCACACAACAAAACTTCACTCTTCTTTGCAATGAAAAAGTAGAGAGATTCTTTGTTTTCTGTCGCCTTGACAAGCAAACTTGTTTTTCCGATTCGTCGCCGACCAAGAACGAAGGTCATCTGGGCTTCTTGGCGAGACAACTTTTCTATCTTGTCCAACAAAGCCAATTCATTTTCTCTATTGTAAAATTTCATTTTCCGTAATGCAGATTACTGTAATGCACGTTGCGATAATGAAATTACGAAATTAATTTGTTTTCATACCATGCTGCTCACTTTTGGGTGGTGCAGAAGAAAATTTCAAGATGTGGTTGCTCGTGGGGATACAATTATGGGATGATTTTAGTGCTGAAAGATGAGTGGGGCATTTAATGATGAATGATGAATGATGAATGATGAATTTCGGGGTGAACTTAGAGATGAGAGATGAGAGATGGGTGATGAGAGATGAGTGTGGTCAAGGTGAATTTAATTATGAATTGATATAATTTAGATATATATTTTAACTAAAATAATTCAAAATTCATAAGATGTTTTGACGACAAACGGCTCCATCGGAGCCCACCGTTTGTAGCTAATGAATCGATGGACCCAAGGCCGGACAAGCTCCGTAGGTGCGAACTGTTGATAACCCGTACCTTGGCGATTTCGCCCGGTAGAGACGGAGCACTGCTACGTCTCCACACGGTGGAAAATTGGACAAGTATTTATTTACCTTGAGATTCTTTTTGGATAGACAGAACGAAATCCGTCGTAACTCCAGCCATTTTAGCAATTTTTTCAATGGTAAAATCGCTTTCTGTCAGCAGGTTTTTAACAAACTTTTCTTGACCTTTTTCAAGCCCCTTTTCAATGCCCTTTTCAAGACCTTTTTCAAGGCCTTTCTCAATGCCCTTTT
>Ga0209812_10000050_pt1 | contig 103842 bp, 73 predicted proteins | sample JI71714BDNA_FD_187502 | JGI IMG/M metagenome (GOLD analysis project Ga0209812, IMG submission 187502) | Wastewater effluent complex algal communities from Wisconsin, to seasonally profile nutrient transformation and Carbon sequestration -... | ecosystem: Engineered > WWTP > Effluent > Algae... | reverse complement strand
ACGGATAACAACTGCGGCCGCAGGTTGACAGGTCGAGCTATCAATGACGCCATCTTGCCGGACATTCGCAACCTTGCAAACAGGGTCTGGCGAAGGTGAGAATTAACGAGCATCGGATTGCGCCTCAGCATAGCTTTCGGACTTTTGATACTGCGCGGGCAAGAGCTCCGCTAAGCGCACAAATGCCGCTTTGATGGCGTCGTCATAGCGCACTTTGTCATTGTGCACTTTGTCATTGTGCACTTTGTCATTGTGCACTTTGTCATTGCGGGTATCACCACTGCGGCTATCACCAGTGCGCTCGGCCGCTGTCAATGCGGTTAAGGATTGATACAAGGTGATGGCTTGCTCTTCAAACGGATAGGCTTGTTCTTCTAATAACAAGTTGTACTGCTCCAATGCCATCTCATCCAATCCCGTCGGCCGCTCGGATTGCAATAAATCACTGGCTAACTGCCGATATAACTCCGCCAATTGATAAAGCGCCTGAGTATGTACACTGGCCACGCCGTAGCGACTACTGGCTTCAAAATGTTGTTTTGCCGCCAACAAGCGTTGGCGTTTTTGCTGCAAACTGCGTTTGAGCGGGTGCGTCAGGCGCACTTGGCTAAATTCATGTTGCTCCGCCAAGCCAAGTTTGAGCTGCGATTGTGCCGCCAAGTAACGACTACGATCACTTTGATGTAAACCATCACGCGCGATAATTTCACGCCACCAGTCCGCGGCACTGGTCAGTGCGGTTTTGGCCGCGGCGTCGCCTGTTTTGCGGCGTGAAGATGAGCGCGTCGATGCCTTTTTGTGTGGTGGCTCGCGATGAACGGCGGTTGGCGTTTGCTCCGCCATCAGTGCCAATTGCCAGCGCGCCTCTTGGGCCAGTTCATGCTGCTCCACCGTAGTGGCCGTGCCAAACCTTTGTAAATAATGCTGATAGGCATCGCGCGCAGCCGTGGTGCGACCTGAGGCCTGAAATGCTTGGGCCGCTTGCCACTGTGCTTGCTGTGCCACGACCGGATCAGATTGTTCATCCGCCATTTGTTGCAGCACATCCGCCGCCAAGCCAGGCTCTGTGGCTTGATACGCTTGCACTAAGCGGGCTTGCACCACGGCACGCCGTTCCGATTGCGGGTAGTCACGCAAAAAGGCCTGCAGCTGTGCGATATAGTCTGCCGACGTCGGCGCCGCGGCATCCAAAAGTTCAAATGCTGCGGCTTCATGGTACGGCGACAGCGGCAACGCCAATAAACGTTGCCGATGACTGTTGGCCGTTTGCGGATCGCGACTGGTTTTCGCTTGCTGATAAATACTGGACGCTAGCTGCAAACTCAGCTGATAGGCTGGCGAGCTGCTATCGACTGTGGCACTCGCACCCGGCTGACGGGCCTGGTTTTTGCTCTCGCGTTGCGCACTGACGGGTATGGTCAGGGTGGCTACGGCGGGCAACGCCATGCGGGCTCGGACTTGTAACAAACTTTGCTCGGCGGCGGCATAGTCATCCATCGCCAACTCGGCTTGGCTTTTTAATTGCCAAAACGCCAGGGCGGTTGGACCTTGCAGCTGTGGCAAATCCTTCGCCATATCGGCCAGTAATGCCGGATATTGCTGCGCCATAAACTGCAACTGCCGCTGCAGCAACAACATAGCGCTAGCCTGCGGATGCGACTGATGCTGCTGACTAAATTGTTGCATGCGCGGCCACAGCGGTGAATGGATCACCGCCATCGCATCGGCGACCGACAGCTCACCGGCAGCAGAACTTTGCGGTGGCGAACTTGGCTGTGACGAACTTGGCGGTGCCGAGCTTTGCGCACCTGATGCTGCGGGTAATACCACCAACGGCTGCAGCGCCGGATAGCGTGCTAGGTCGAGCAATAACGCTTGGTAAGCAGCATCTGCGGGGGTAAACAACCGACTCTGATAAGCCTTGCTTGGGTAGGCCAAGGATTCATACATCGCGATCGCAGGCTCTATCTGCCCAGCCTGCGCCATTGCTTGCGCAGTGATATAGCGAATATCCGCCTCTTGGTATTTGCTAAGTAGTAGCGACGTTGCCGGCTCCGCGCTGGTCGATGCTGCCTCGATGCTGGAGCGGTGATCCGCCAACACCAGCAACAATTGCTGCCAATATTCAACCGCACCACTAAACTGCTGCCGCTGATAGGCATCACGGGCCGCGTAATCTAAATATTCAAGTAGCGGGGCATGCAGGTACGTTCGCTGCGCGGCACGCCACTGCGTCCAACTGTCGCTGGCGGGGCCAAACCCTTGAATAAACGCCTGTTGTTCCTGCACCGCGCCTTGCGCATCGGCACTGGCCAATAGCTGTTTGATCAAGGTTAACTGAAAATGCGCGGCCTGTTCGGTCCCAACATGTAAGCGAATAAAGGTGCGATAACTTTGCAGCGCACTGTCATAGAGCTGTTTACTTTGTAAAAAATCCGCCAAGGCTTGGAATAACGCCGCTTGTTGTGGCAACGGCCGCTGTGGCGCAGGCCCTTGACGATAGGTGGTGGTGGCTAAAAGCTCCGCCAAACTGCTGGCTTGCTCTTGATAGCTCAAGGAGGTACTTAAAATTGTACAGAGTTCATGCCATTGCCGTAATTGCTGCTGTGCCGTGGTATCGGCGGATTTTAGCTCGGAGGTCACAGCCGATGCCCGAGTTGTTTTATCAAAACCAGTCGCAGGAATATTCTCCAGCGATAGCTCATCCAAGGCCTGCAAAAAGAACGGATCCGCCTTGGCAAACTGCTGCTGTTTAAACAAACTCCAGCCGGTCATGTATAACGCATGTTGACGAAGTTCGGCCACGTTTTTAGCAAGCACCGCCTCATAGGCCTGCTGTGCTCCCTCGTATTGACCGCGACTATAAAGAATATCGCCTTTGCGAAAATACGCTTCGGCGGCAAACTCAGAGCTTGGGTAGCGTTCCAGCAATTGCTCCAACTGCTGCAAACTGGCATCTTGCTCGCCCAGTAAATCGTAGCTGCGTGCTAACTGGTAGCGGATCAGCTCATTATCTGGGTCCTGCGGATAATCCTGTAACAGTTGCACATACTGCGCCACCAAGGCGCGCAGGGCGGCATGCTCTTCCGGCAACGGCAAACTCTGATTGGCCAGTTGGGCCGTGGCCATTTGCGATAACCGATAACGCACCTTTTGCTGCACAGCTGGATCTGGCGCTAAGCTTAATAACGATTGATACAAACGTTGCAACTGCTGTTGCTGTTGTTGCGGCTCTTGCGGTAAGGCGCTGCGCTGCAAGCGTGATTTATCGTAATCGGCCAAGTCGGCAAAGGTGGCTCGGCCATCGGTACGCTCAGGAGCGCTGCTACAACCGGCCAGCAACAGCGCTGACGTTAATACGCTATAACCCAGGTGAATCATCTTCATGGCATCACCTCACGCGGCACCTGCTGCTCTAAAATCCGCGCCAAGGCTTGTTTGGTTTTCGCGCTCAGCTGCTGTAGTTGTTGTTGATCATGCGCCGCTATGGCCGCAAAGCGCTGATTCACTTGCGTGATCAGTGCCTGTTGCTGGACGGCAATTTGCGTGGCTTGCTGCTCATACGCCACTTGCAACTGCGCTAATTGTTGCTGCTGTGCCGCCAAGCGCGGTGTTTGATCGGTATAGCTGGCTAAGCGCGTTAAGCGTTGGTGTTGCTCCGCCAATTCAGGGCCTAAGCTGGCATACGCCGCTTTGGCCTGTTGTCGCAGCTGCGCCGCTTGGTCGACAAAACGCCACTGTAACAGTGCGGTTAATCGTTCTACCCGTTGCTGCTGCGCAGGTGTGGCCAGACCTGCGGCGGATAAATCGGCCAATAACTGTTTACTTTTATCTAAACGCCGCTGCAACACTTGCTCCGGCTCCGCCCACAGCTGCGCCGCATAGGGTGCCGCCAGCGCTTGCGCCAATTGTGCAGATAAGTTGGAAACCTGCGCTTGCAACGCGTGATGTTGCTGCTGCAATTGCGGGCGTAAGGTGGCAAATAGCTGTTGCTGTTGCTGCTGTTTCAGCGCCACTACCTTTTGTAAATGCGCAATCCGCTGCTGCTGGGTCGGTAAACGCTGTGCTAATTGCTGCAACGAAATCCATTGGGAGAGCGCGAGCTGCAAACTGCGATCGTGCTGATAATGCCAGCGCTGCCATGGGCTCCAGCCCTGGGTTAAGCGCTGCGCTTGTTGCGCCGGCGCGAGATCTGCTAGGCGAGCCGCTGTGCTATCTTGCTTAGCTGTGTGATCTGCCGCCGCGGAGCTATCTGCCTCCGCGGAGCTATCTGCCTCCGCGGTACTATCAGCAACCACTGTACGAGCCGCCGCCGTCGAGGTGGGCGATACATCCATCTGCATTAGCTGGTGCCATGTTTGACGTATGCCGGCATCATCCAGAGGCTGCTGTGCGCCCAGTCGCAGCAGTTGCTGTTGGTAAAATTGATCTGCCTGTTGATAAGCGGCAAACGCTGCGGTCGCATCACCCTCTCGCTCGAGCTGTATGCCCATCTGCAGTGCTGCCGGCCAAGTCTGATTGACCTCAGGGTATTGCTGTAATTGCCGTTCCAATACCGCTAACAAGGTAGGAATTTGCCGCAGCTCGGCCAAACAGAGGGCGTATAACTGCAGTGCCGTTTGGCTCAGTACACTCTGCTGCGGGAAATTACGCAGCACCACCAACGCCGCGCTGTAGTCCTTTTGGCTAAGCAGCAACTGGGCTTGCAGCAGTTGCACATAATCGGCCATGGCGGCTTGTTCACGCGCATCGGCCGCCAGCCATGGTGGGGCAAAACCAAACCAACGTTGCCAAAACGCCGGTTGCCGGGTGTCGGCAATTTTTGCACTTAATGCCGTTAAAAAATTCAGCGCTTGCAGGGTTTCGCCTTTGGCATGCAGTGCCAACGCCTGATTGGCCACGATATAGGGCATTTCAGGCGCATCGGCGAGGCCGGTAAAATCCGGCGCAGCAGGAATACTGATCTCTGGCCATTGCAGCAACTGGGTTAATTGTTGTTGTGGCCCTTGTAACAGTTGCTCGGCGAGCTCAGAGCCTGCCGGCACTTGCTGTGCTTTGGCTAAGCTTTGTTTGGCACCGGCGATATCGCCTTGCTCGCGCTGAAAACGCGCATACTCAAGCCATGCCATTTGACGTAGTTGCCAAGGTAAACTGTCATCGGCATTGTCGGTTAACCAAGGTTCCAGCTGCTCGGCCGCGGCATTGGCCAAGCCCATTTGCAACAACAAGCCTGCGCTTAGTAGCGCGGCTTTGCCATCTTGCGCCGCCGGCAGCTGCAAATACAGCAAACTTTGATAAGGATCTTGCAGGTAAAAATAATACGCCGATATTTTATAGGCGTGTGCTAACGATAAGCCCATCGATGCAGGTGTTGCAGATGATTGTGCTGGATTTGCGTCCGCATGCGCTGCTGGTGCCTCGATACCCACCCCAGCGTTGGCTCTGCCAAGTTGCGGGGCGCAGCTCAACAACAGACCGGCCAATACCAAGCGTTTCATCATTCTTACTTGGGCTGTTGCCACGGCTGCACCACAAACTCAGGTTGAAAGTTTTCACTGCGATCGCGAACTTGCAGCTCTAAACGCACGGCTTTATCCGCTTTGGTGAAGCGATAATCCACCGCGCGACGATAATCCCGCTGATCCGGCCCTTTGCCCACAAAGACCACCGTCAGCTGATGATCACCGGCAGCAATATTGCCGGTATACAGTGGTTGAATCGCCCCCCGCACTAAAGCATCGCGTTGACTGGCGGTATATAAATGTGCGGCGATCGGCTCATCATTTAAAATCAGCTGCACACTATCGAGCTGAAAAAACTGTCCAGTATCAATGGATAAATACAGTCCGAGCTCCGTCTCAGGCGGGAATAACAGCGCTTGCTCTAATAAAAACAGTTCCCGATTGAGCGCTATGGCTTGTTGCTTGGTGGCCGCAATCGCTTGAGGTAAGGCTGTTGGCGTGCTTGCAGGCGCTGAAGCTGCCGCCGTGGTTGCGTTGGCCTTAAGCTCAGTGGCCATCACCGGCATAGTGGCCATCACCGGCACAGTGATCATGGCCAGTAGCAGTAATGCCGGCCACGTAAAACTCGGGACGGTTGCAGCATGCTGCATATTGTTCGCCAGGGCGCTAAGCGGCCGGATGCATTCGCCTTTCATGCGAGACCTCATTTAAAAATACACACTAAAAAATGCTCGAATGACATTCACATCAAGCTGATACAACGGCTCTGCACCGACCCCTATACTTGGGGCGTCAGGGCTATTGCCGAGGTTGCGGTGCACGGTTACATCGCGAAAATTGGCATAATCAAAGCGAATGTGATCCCACTGCAGATTCAACTCTGGCTTCGCACTTGGCCAAAACGACCAAGATGGCAGCTTGTAACTGGCGCCCAGACCAAGCGTGACATTACGAAACTCACTCAGTTCTTTATCACGCGCCATAAAGTTAAATTGCTTTGCATAATCAAACAGATCACGATAAAACTCAGCGGCACCTTGCTGATAAAACCGCAGCCGTGCGTCCAGCGTGAAACGCTCATCCAGCGGATGGACATATTCCAATTCGGCGTCTTGCGCTTGAATGTCCCAGCTATCTTGGTAATACCGCAAATTCAAACTAATCGCCGCCCGATAGGGCAAATGGTATTTATTGATCACCGCAATCGCTGAGGTGTTGCGGGTTCGTGGGTAAATTTCCGCATGATAATTAAAACCACGGCTACTCTGCGCATCACGATAACGCACGCTACGATAAGGGTTATTCAAAAACCCCTCTTCCAAATCGACCTGCGCGTTCAATGCGGCGATCCAGCGCGTGCTGATAATTTGGGTGACGCCAAATTTGTAGTTATAACGCCGAACTTGCTCGGCAAAGTTGCTATCGCCATTGCGGCCAACATCATCGTTGCCAACGCCGGCTTCCATACTGAGGGTAGTGAGGCCACCAAAAGTATCATGTGCCACACCAACCGACGCCGACTTGGCGTTGTAGTCGTTCTCGTCACTTTGGGCATAATTCATGCTCAAAATGCTGTTACCAATTAAATAATCCGCACCTAATCGGCTTTCGCGTCGAGTCTCGGAATACGCTGATGCGGTGGCAACCACATCAATAGATGCGCCCGATACGGTATCGACATAATGAAAACCTGACACCGACCACTGCTGGCCGACATTATGCCGCAGCATCACCGCCGGCCCATCAATCGATACGCCCCCGCCTTGGTAACTATGGTGCATGACATCCCCGCGATTGGCGGGTAACACCGACGCGTGGCTCAGTGTTGGCAGCAGTAACAGCAGCGCCATCACAGTACCTAAGATGCCACCAAGTTTTTGGCATACCGCTTTAGTTACAGCCACAACCACCCCCGCCACTGCCATTGGCACCTTTGGCTGCTTCCCGCGAGTCACGGACATGCGCTTGATGCTGAATAGCCACTGGATGACGGCCAAACGCCATGATGGGATCGGCTAGTTTTTCTCGCTCATAGGGTTTCACCCATGGCTCGATAGTGGCACATCCGGTCAACTGGGTTGTAGCCAGCAGCGTCATCAGCAGCAAGCATCGGCTGGATGACATCAAGCTGGATTTATTCCGCCAATAACGCATTGATGTCGTCTGCATATTTTTTCTCATACCCTGGTTGGTAACCCCGATGGATAGCGCGAACCTTACCGTTTTTATCAATGATCACTGTGGTAGGCATGGCTTCCACGGCGTAGGTTTTTGCCAGCTGATTGGTGGTATCAAACATAATCGGGAAGCTCACCGGTACTTGTTGTAAAAAGGTTTTGGCTTCGTCGTTCTCGGCTTCCACATTCACACCCCACACCTGCACACCTAGCTCGGCATATTCGGCGGCCATCGTATCCAGCAGCGGCATTTCTTGCCGACAAGGGCCACACCAGCTGGCCCAAAAATTAAGAACTACGATGGAGCCTTGCTGCTCTGCCAAACGTAAATTGCTGCCATCACGGGCTTTTAAGGTAAAGTCAGGCGCGACCGGACTGGTCGCAGCCGCCAACGGCGCCGCCAATGTCGGCGTAGCCACATACAGCAAGGTTGAAGCGGCAAATGCCAACCAAAATGAACCACGTTGCATCATCATTATCACTCTTAAAGTTGTGCCCAACCGACGCCGTTACCGCATCGGTTCTCGCTTTCCACGACATCTGGTCGTGGCAATATCATTTGCAGCCGCACTGCCGTTTAAAATAAGCCTTCGCATGGGCGCTCAAAAATACCAAGCGACGCCAAGCATCATGCTGAGGTTATGGTCGGTTTTTTGTTCGGCTAAAATGGAGGTCTCAAACACATAGTCGGTGACCACCAGATCGATCGCTAAATAATCTGTCACATACAACCGAAACTGCGACCCAAATTGCGCCGCAAATACCGAATCTCCCGCAAAATCAACGCTGCCACCGCCGGCAAACAACGACCAGGCACTATTCATGGCAAAGTCAGATCCCACGAAAACTTCACCTGGCAACAGCACATACCCCAGCTGAGCCCCGATAAACCGCCATTCGCGCTGCGCATCGGTTAATAACGGGGCGGCGCCACTTAATTTTTCAAACGAGGTCAATCCGGCCTTGGCCTGCGCGATGTCCGCGGCAAGGTAGAAGTGTTCATTCCAGTGGTAACTCAGCTGTGCTGCCACAGTGCCACTGCTGCCAAAATCAGTTAAACCGATCACACCACCACGCACGGTGATGGCCATACTTTCATCATCCAGGCGCTGCTCTTTAAGGACACGACGCTCAATCTGTGGCGTGATGGTCGGTGTGGTTTGCAGGCCCAGCACGCTTGATGGTGTCGCAAACGCGGGACTTGCGATCATCGATACAGCGCCAAGGCTTAGCACCGTCAGCCACGCTCGTGCCGCACGCCATGAGCGATGCATAAGGTACCGGCACGACATCGGCGTGATACTGCGAAGGCATGACGTCGCCATCTGTTTTAGAAAAATACGCTGATGCCCAGTTTCCATGCGCTACTCTCTTCGTTTTCGTTACGATCCGTGCTGATCACACTGTGTCGATAGGCCACTCTGGCGATAAACCGCTGCGATAGCGGATACACCACGCCTAACTCCGCACTAAATAAACCATCGCGCCGATCGGGCGTTTGCACCAATACGGTTCGAGGGTCGGTATTCATCATACCGGCACCAATACCAGCATAAGGCAGTAATATCCATTGCTGCCAAGGCGTTAGGTATAAGCTCAGCTCAACCAATTGCTGGTCCGCTTGTGGGCCATGCGCTTGACCTGCACTTAACTCGGCATGCACATGCCCATTAAACGCATAACCTACACTGAACTCGGTTAAACTGGCGCCGTTGAAGTCACCATAGGCCAACCCCAAGGTCCAATCTCGCTGCAAAAAAGCAGCAAGCGCATCGTCGGTGAGCACAAAACCCTCACCTTGTGCATTGGCTAACATGGCTAAATCGGTGTGTGCCAACCATAAATCTTGCTGCTTGTAACGCACGCGAACCCAGTTACCGCGACGAAACTTCAGCGTCAACCACTCCCCTTTTAGTGCCACTTGCACCACCGGATAACCCGCACCGGGCCCCGTATGCAAATTGACAAAGGTCGATTTGACTTGCATGGCTAGATCGTCGGCATCGCTGTGTGCGCTGGCTGGCGGCGCTACGTTTGCTAGCGCCGCTGTTTGTTCTGGCTGCGCTGTCTGTTCTGGCTGTGCTGTTGGCCCCAACGGTTGCAAGGAAGCTGCCGCATTTACGTGGCTGGTTACCATCAATGCTGTCGCAACGAAAGCAACGCCAAACCACTGTCGCGCCCAGCTCATTCGCGCTAGGACTGTTCTAGCTAGGACTGTTCTAGCTACAGCGGAGTGACGTGGTGCGGCTAGACCGCTGGTATGTGATATCAGTGTCATGCAAATGCGTTTCATGGTGCAGGGATCGCAAACGGCGAGTTGTAATACTGGCCACCCAAATCCAGCCAATCGGCAATTAAACGCAGCTCGGCGGCAGATAAATCCCCAGCATGGCTACCACCGGCCGCAAAATGGCGGAAAAACGCACTACCACGCGCATTGCCAATACGCAAACTAGGAGCGACCGGCACCGCCACTAAAATCGGTTGCGGCTGGCCATTGGCATCCAATACCAATTCGCCATTGGCATCACGGACAAAGCGCGGATTGCCGTTGGCATCCAACGCTGGCACTTGCAGATCCACCAAAATCCCTGCTTGCAGCTGCTGAGCATTGTCGGTACTCACCAACTCACGATAACTGGTCATATGCCGCGCTTGCAGATCCGAAGCTTGATCGGTCAATTCTAATTGTCCCGCCGGCACTTGCGCATTGCCATTGGCATCACTGCGATTATGACAACTGATACAGGTTCGCACTTGCTGCTCACCGGTGATGGTATTTAGCTGCACCCGCTCGAGTTGCCATAACGGTTGAATGTGGGTGGGATAATCAATACGTAACCGACAGATCGCTTGCCACTGACTAAAACAACCTAACCCCTCTGGCGCTGTCGTGTTTAAATCACGATAACTGATGGTGACAGGCACACTTGGCGTGCTGGCGGGCCACAGATCGTCATAATGCAAATCCGCGCTCAAGGGTTTGTCACCACGCAGTCGCGCTAAGGTCTGCGCCATAGTCTCCCCTTTTAGCGCAGGGTAGGCCGTATTGGCATTGACGTAGGCGCCATCCGCGGCCGCCCCCGCATATGCCGGAGGGGCCATGCCACTTAAGCGGCCATGCGGCTTGGTGCTGGTTGGCGTATGGCAGCCTTGGCATTGTAAGGTTTCGCCAGGACGAACACTAAACCACTGCTGGTGTTGTGGCGACACACTTTGTCCGGCGCTATTGAGTAAACTGATCGACAACGGCACGTTGGCTGGAACTTTCACCCGTACCGATCCATCCGGCTCGACCGGCGCAAACCCCACCAATTCCCGCATCAGTTGCCGCGCACTGACACCAAACGCAAAATTAGGGATATCCACCACCTCTTCTGGTGGCATAGGTACGCCACGATAAAAGCGGATATAGTGCACAGCTCTCGTGCTGGCCGGCGTTTGCGCAGGGTCCATTTGTTTCGAAATATCAACCGCTAAGGTACCGTCAATATCATAGACATTACGAATATCTATAATGGCAGCACCCTCAGCCGCCAAGCTACGGTTAAGCGATGGATCTGCCGCTAAAAAGGCGGTTTTGTTGCGTTTTTGCAGCACCACCGGCTCCATCACCATCCGACCTTCTTGGCCAAGCCGAACCGGTTGTTGCGTCTGTTTCACGCTATCAAAGAGCCATAAACCGTATAAAGGTGGCGCCAATGGCGTCTCATCAGTCGCCGTCGATAGCTGGGCGCAGGTGACCACACCTTGTGGTGTTTGGTAGCGGCACGGGCTCCAACTCACTAAAAAACGACCACTGCCATCGTGCAGGGAAAAATAGCTATGCACGGCGCCGGCCTTATCGGGCCGCGCACCATTGTGAAATGGCCAAGGCAACACCGGCTGCTGCGCCCCGGTGCTCGGCAAGGATTTTTCGTGCAGCGGTTGCTGCACATCGCTGGCGCTATCTAAGGCCAACTGCTGTGGCCAGCTGTTGTAATACAGCTGTGTCTCACGGCGCAGTAATACCGCCACTTGATCGTTAGCCAACACATGCGGACGGACAAACTCCACCCGCGAATTGTCTTTCCCCGTCAGATGCGAATGCCAGCCGTACACCAACTGTAGCTGGCTGCCATCTGGCCGCATTTGATACAAATTGATCATGGAGCGATCGCTTTGGTTGTCCCAACGGCTAAATAAGATATGACCGTCGGTTAACACGGTTGGGTACAAATCGTGACTCAGGTTAAAACTTATCTGTTGGATATTGCTGCCGTCCGCATCCATCACATGAATATTAAACGCCGGCGATTCACGATCTTCATCGAGCGCTGTGTATTGCGGTTTAAATTCATCAAGTAATATTTGCCGCGCTTGCCGTTGTCGCGTTGAGCTAAATAGAATCCGGCCATCGGGTAAAAATGCCGGCTGGATATCATGCCCTTCGGCGCGGATGTTGGCATCGGCAATCAGCGGCGAAACCGCTTTGCTTTTCACATCATAGCGATACAAGGCCCACTTGGGTTGTTCATCCTCATCGGCATTGGCAATCTCTGGCGCGCGCAGCGCAAACACCAGCTGCATGCCATCGGGCGAGACGGCTAAATCTTTCACATCATATGTGGCATCCGCGGCAAACAGGCTGCTGGTGACATCGGTTTCCGCCGACTGCGCAAACGCATTTTGTTTGATAACGAGCCGTGCGCCGGTATTAAACTGCTGCGGCATAAACTCGTCGGTGGCAAAAGGCTCGGTGTCATCATCACGGGTGATTTCTAGCGGGCGCTCAACAAAGGCTAATGGGAATTCTTGCACGACAGCATCGGTCGGTTGCGGCTGTACGCTGACATCAGCCTTACAACCCAACAATAACCATGGCAGTAAGAGCACCCAGCACAAGCGGCGACGCTGAGGTAACACACATTGATTTAAACCCAGACCTAACACATGCACTACCTTGTGTTTGATTATTGTTGGTTAACTCGATATTGCGAAAAAGATTTTGCGCAACAAAACAGGCTCGTCGACACTATTTCGTTATTCATCATGCATGTCATTGGCGTGAACTAGCGATATCTAGGCAAGTACCGAAGCCACGTCTCAATGTGCATGAACCCAAGGCCATAGAGTGTATAGCTCGGTGATGGTTTTAGGCAAATCAGTAGCTTTTTAAGTTAACTATTGTTTTTGCAGATATTTTCTCAAAAATACTACAAAACCATAGTTTTTATGCAAAAAAATTACATAAATTTACCTAAAATCGCAGATGCTAAAGTTCCGTTTCAGGCCTTATGTCATACGCGGGCCAACAGGCCCTAATCACCAGGGAGGCTTTACGACATCGCTCGTGAAAGAAACCCGCCATCGGCATGACTGGAATGGCTCCGGGCATCCTGTTCCGAATGAAAAAGGCGCTCTAGAAGCGCCTTTTGTCGAAGATAGTGCATTTGAAGCACCGCACGTATAACGATGGTTACACTGGTAATTTCACTTGGTAACCAGGTTGGTTTTTCGGGTGATTTTGGTTCACAAACACAGCGCGATCGTTTTTCAGCACAATGACTTCAAAGAATGGCTTAAACCGCTCTTCGGTAATATTAAAGGCACGTAAGAATTTACCGAACAATTCCTGCTCTTGAGGCTCTGGTGTACCATCGGCTAAAGAGGAATCAATTAAATTCACCAAAATACACATTTTTTGCGCATCGGTCAGTAACGGTGCCGCTTCTTGTAAAAAAGTATCTACGGAATTTTTACGACGATATTTCACCGCGTTATCGAGCATTTTTTGGTTTTGTGCACCAACGCCAATCACGCCATTGCCTTGATCTTGGCCACCCAGTACCGATAATAAATGCCCCACTTCTTCACTATCAATTTCACCATCGGCTGACATCATGTACAGCAGCGAGGTCGCAAATGCCAAATGTGGCGTCATTTGTTCGCCAGCATCGCTTTTAAACATATCGAATAAACCCATAACATCCTCCAAGGTTTGAAAAAAATAGCGGTAAATGCCTGTTGCATCCCATCGCAGCTCGCAGTGCTGTGTTTGGCTTTCAACAACATGGTATCTCGCGCTGAAATGTAAGGCAGCATGTAGACAAACGCAGCCGATATGCGATGAACAGGCAAAAATCACTGCCAACCCGCGACGGGTGCGCATGGAGTGTACGAAAAAAAATTTATCGCCATGCAGACCCACTACGCTGAAGATGCAATATGGCGTCTTGATCATCTATTCTACGGAGCTTGCTGTGGTACGTGGTAGCGTAAGTGCGACCAAGTGCATCAAAACATACCACAACACTGGACTTCCTCGGTCGCGCGACTAAATCCATCACGCCATATTCTATCTGCCATCAGTTATTGCGGATGTTTAGTGCGGAACCAACCTGTCACCGAATAACGCAATTCGCCCGCAAAAGGTGCGACGTAACTAACCGAATGTGGATGATGCACCTCAAACAGCGCCATATTATTAAAACGGGGGACCCAGCTTTGGGTGGGAACACCGTCTCGACTGTAGAATTGCAGCAATCCCCCCCAATCAGGATGCCATTGCCGTGTGAATCCCATCACATAGGCAAATCGACGCCCCTCGGCTTCAACAACATCGTTATGCCGAGTCAAATAGTTGCCAGGGACATAACGACTTGCTTGCGCCGATACAAATACTAAATTTGGCTCTCCGGTTAATTCCCGCACAAAGCCCAACATTGCGGGGCTATTTAGCAGTTGATGGACCTCATTCAGCAAGGCTGGAGTGGCAGATTGTCGTTGCGGCATGCCTATTCTGTGAGAGCCATATAAAAAACCGATACCGTTTCTGGCCTGCTGATACAAATGCGTCATCAGTTTTTGTTGTTGTTCCGCGGACATCTGCCGTAATTCCTGATCATACATCGTCTGATTACGACCATCGGCAAAAAAAGCGTTTTCGTACAGGGTATCGCGCTGTAAACACTGCAAGATCTGTTCAGCACTTTCCGGTTGCCAAATATCGGAGAGGTTAATTTTTAAATCGCTGGCGAATTCAGCTCGCAGCTGCGGCGTTACGTCTGGCAAGTTTAATTGCAACATCACAAGTTTCCAGAATAAGGATCCATCACCGAAATATGCTTTCAGGCAACGCTTTCGTAAAAACAACAACGCGAACATCAGATGTGATTTTAACGGTCAGCCGCGCCATCGGAAAATAAACAGCTAGGAAATTCATAGGTGTAGCAGCAGTATGCGGATTTCAGGTCGAACATTCAACGTGCACAATTTAAATAATGTTGTATGACCCACAGCCACAGATGTCCCTATGTAGGACGCATGCCGGTTGCAAGCAGCACGCTTTCGTTTCGCTGCCTGCCGCCAAGTTGCAGATTGTCTGTATGGTTCACGCTGATGTAGTTGTCCTCACCGCGGGTTGTTCGCGTTAGCCCTAACAGTTGAGTCTGAGAGCCGGCATCTCTAACTCTGCGTCGGTAACCGCCACAGCATCCAATTGGAAAAACGCCATCGCGTGCGTCAAACTATCGGCTTGTGTTCGAAGCTGCTCGGCAGCATAGGACAGTGCGTCCGCCGCACTGGCATTATCTTGGGTAATGCTGCCCAGCTGCGCCATGGCGGTATTCATCTCACGCGTACCGGTCGCTTGCTCGGTGGATGCTAGCGCCACATCGGCCACCAACTGTGCGGTATGGCTGATGGTCGGAATAATGGCCTGAAACAAGGTCCCGGCCGATTGTGACAAATTCACACTATGTCGTGCGGCGGCGCCAATTTCTTGCGCTGCCGCTTTACTTTGCTGCGCTAACCGCCGAACCTCACCTGCGACGACGGCAAAACCACGCCCATGCACTCCCGCTCTGGCCGCTTCAATGGTGGCATTGAGCGCCAAAAGATTGGTTTGGTAAGCAATCACATCAATCACCCCCACCTTTTCGGCAATCCCCTGCATCGCCTGTACTGTTTGCTGCACAGCTTGCACGCCTTGCCCAGCTTGTTGCTGCAGCTGCAACGCCATCTGCTCCGATTGCTGCGCATTTTCAGCATTTTGCGCAATAGACGCGGACATTTGCTCAATTGCCGTCGAGCTTTGCTCCACACTGGCCGCTTGCGCGCCCGCGGCTTGACTCAGCTGATATGCGGTGTGCTGCACACTTTGCACCGATTGATTTAAGGTGAGTGCGGTTTGATTGACGTGATGAATACTTTGTCGAAGTTTTGTGATAGTGGCATTCACCGCCAGTTGCAACGCCTTTAATTGGCCATGAAAGTGCGTTTCAGCTAATTCACAGCCAAGATTGCCACGCTGTAACTGCTGCATCACCTGGTTGATCGCGTGGATAGGCGTCGCAAAGGCCTGCATCACACCATTTAATCCAGCCACGATCTGACGAAAATCACCATGGTGAACGTGCTCCTGCGCACGCACATCCAATTGCCCGGTAAGCGCGGCGGCCACTAAACGCTGACTGTCCGCAATCAAGTAGTTAACGTTGGCGCGAACCTGCTCAATCGCTTGATTCATGTATGCTTTTTCGCCAGGCAATACCGACATTGATGCACTTAAATCGCCATGTCCGATGGCGGCAATACAGCGGATCACCTCAGCTTGATCATCCAATTGCTGCTGCACCATGTGATTGACCCCTTCGGCCATCGCGCGATAAGCCCCACCAAATTCAGCTGCACTGACCCGCGCCGAAATCTGCCCTTGTGCGTGTTTTGTTGCCATGCTATTCATCTCTACGATCAAGCGCTGTAGCGTATCTCGCACGATGCGCAGCGCCGATAGCACACTGTGATTATCGCCTTCCACCACTCGAATCGGCAGATCCAGATCTCCCGCCGCAATACGTCGCGTCAGTTCCGCGGTTTCACGAGGTTCGGCGCCGAGATCACGTAAGATACTGCGGCTGATTTTAAGCGCGAATGCAAATGCCATCAGGGTCGCTAACAAGGCAGCCAATGCCATCGACCACAGCGCGCGCTGATAACTTTGCGCCGCTTGCGCCGCTTCCGCATCAATCTGTGCCGTTAACTGATTGCCAATATCATCAATCACGCTGCGCATCGCATTAAATTCTCGATCAATACGATTGAGCGAATCTTGGATCAATGCATCACGCGCTTCAGCCTGTGGTTCGGTTTTTAAATGGGCAATACTAAAATTGCTGCTGTGTCGCCAAACCTGCTGCAGTGCTTGATATTGATCGAGTAAGGTTTGTCGTTTGATATGCACATCGCCAGTGTCAGGTATCTGTGCCATTAGGCTGGCATAATGGCCAACTCTGGTATTCGCTTGTTCAATATTGTCCTGCAGGGTATTTAGTTGCGTTTGAAAAGCGTCAGCGTGAACGGGTAATTGATAGAGCGTGCGCTCAGCCACCAGCGCCTGCTGCAAATCGCGATCTGCATTTAATAAAAAACCTTGCGCAGGCGCATAAATATTCGACACTCGGCTGACTTGGCTGTTAAATAACCATAAATTGACCGCACCAATGGCGGCAATGATCACCAAACCAATAATGAGCATACCAAAACCCATGCCCAAACGAACACTGATGCGCAAGTCATTGAACATATCAACATCCTTTTGATGAACCGTTAAAATCAGCTAACCATGACCAGTATAGCCAACACCGCCTAGATGCAAGGCGGCTTGTAATAATTTTCGGAAAATATCTAAGTTTGGCGGGACTATGCAGTTAAAAGTGGGGAAATAGCGATTAAATGATAATTTTAAACCGAGGATTACGCCCAACGGCAATCATCAGTACAAAGCAACACGCTGAGACAGCCATCCAAACACTCGAGTAGCGCCATAACCACCATAATTCAGGTAATACCGGACTTTGCATAATGTTGCTGTAGCTGGCGGCTGGGCTCAACCACACCGCGAGGCAGTAAAGATTTAGCAGCAACACAAAACGCTGCAACCATACTGGGCTGAACTTCAACCAATCCGAAAGCGGCGGCCATTTAAATTGCGGCGTCAAACTATAGTGATGTAAGAGTAAGCATAAAAATGCCATGACCATGACAGCGCCATGGAAAATATGATCAGAGAACCAGGTTAACACCGGCGCATTGGCGTAGCAGCCGACATGCACAGCGGCCGCCAGTAGTAAGGTCGACATGGCCGCCGCTGCAAAGATCATCGCTAAAATGCCAATAATGCCTAAGCCCATTTCATACCCCTATGTAACATCAACGACCATCAAGTTGGGACGCAGCACCGAAGTGCTGCCATAACCATTGCTGACCAGGCGATTGGCAAGGCCGCACTGAGAATGTAAACCCAAGTGGCGCATCAGGCTTAGGGGTGATAATGAGCACATCCCAATCCCCAACTGGGATAGCATGTTCATCACCGCTAATTTTACAGCTTGATTTACTGTGGCTTTCAACATGATACAAAAATTGCGCTGCGAGTGCTTCATACCAATGAAAACCATGTTGCTCCGCTTGCGCGATGCGTTGATTTAAATAAGTGCTGGTATTTAGCATAACGTCGTCGTGGTCGGTCGTGCGCTGCGTTGCCATCCCATGGCTCGGTAATCCTGCCGTGGTCACTGTTTTCGCTGCGCTCGCTGGAGCAGCACTGAGCGGTGCGGCGTCATTGGTACCACCGGATACAGACGACGTCGTATCGGCGACCTTGCGCCCAAGGGCAGGTAATTCGTTTGGCAACACCGCAAGATCAAGCGAGATTTCGTCGTTTTTGGTCTGCCATGTCACATCAGAATGCCCAGTGAGGTAAGCATCCATCAGGTGTGCCATCATCACGCAAACAAAGGGCATTAATAATAATCGAATGGCTAAAAATGATTTTGGATAGGCTTCATCATCGAACAATTGCCGACTTCGGATCCCCAACGGCCGTAATACCAGATAAAGCATTATTTTCAGCATATGCAATATCATATAACCGAGCATCACCACCACAGTGGCGCCAAATAGCCAGGCAGGAGCTAACAGCATCGCCACCAAATTCACGGTGTAACGCATGAGATCAGGCTTGATGCCGGTCATGTTATTGACTGTAGCTTCAGCATAGGCCAACACAATATTCAAAATGACGGCATAGAGCGCGATAATAAAGGCTTTACCGTACAACTGATGCCAAACACGTTCAAACGCAGGCCATGCGTCAAGCATAAAGGCAGATATCCCCACCATGGCTGCCAGCGTAATGCCCAGATCGACCGAGAACACATCAAGACTGGTGAGGATCAATAGCAACAGCGATAGCAAATACGCTCGCTGTGCCGTACTAAGCACCAGCAAGATTCGATGCACCTGCCGTTGGTATTGCTGCGATGTTTGTTTCAGCCGAGCAAGCCAAGGTTGCGGCTTTGGATCAGCCGCATTTGCCGCCGCGGCGCCCTCTGCGCGTGCTGAATGTGGGTTCTCTAATTGCGGAGTCGACATGGTCATATCCTTGATGCACTGAGACTGACACATTAGCGCGTAGCGATTGAAACGTCGATATTTTTATATCCAAAACAGAAGCTTAGACAGATACCGCCTGCAACTACGGTGCTTAACCTGCTGACGCAGCACCTTGCAGGCGATTCGGTCGACATCATCTAACGATGGCGCGTGCTCTGCTTACCTTATGTAATGCACGACTTATTTTATTGCTCTAACCACATCCGCGCACTGCGCGCTGGTATGCTTAGATTTAGCCATTGTGAGCTGACCGAAAATGACTGGCCAGAAATCACGTCCACGTAATTTTTGTACCAGTTAAATTCGTAAGTGTAAGTATTTACACTGTAATTTTGCGCGCTACCGCATTTATTGATCGCCACCACACCTTTTTTACCACGTTTAAACAGCAACAAGCATTGATTGCTGCCGATCACTTGCATCGGCTGGCCTTGTGTACTGTTATGAAAACGCACCATGCCTTTAATGTCATTGCGTTTAAAATAATCGCGCCAACGGAAACCATCTTTGGCCGCAGTTTCACCATTATCGGAGTAAATCATCGGGGTGCCGCCATCACGGCCCAAAATATAGGCATTCGCCAACAACTCATCCGTTGGATCCATGATTTGGCCGCGGAAAATATCATTGGTTGGAATATCGTGCGTGACGGTGAAGGTGACGGCTTTGTTCCATGGCAACGCTTGCCCACTGCCCGCCGGATTGGCCAGTTGGCTCATGCTGCCACTAAAACTAAAAGCACCACGAATGGCGGAGAACAACGGGAAATCATAGGCGCTGTGGCTGGTATTATCTATGTAGGGCTTGAGGAATTTGTCGTATTCACTGTTACCTGCGCCACCACTGGTGATCACCTCACCAAACACATGCATGCCCGACAAAATGGTGCTGTTAAATACCGCATTCACATGTGCTAGCGGCATATGTTTCACAGCATCGATCCGGAAACCTTTGATGCCCATGTTTTTCAGCGCTTGCAGATACGCTTGCTGCTGACCAATCACATAGCTACTCCCGTTCAGATCTGGCAAACCACTATCGCCATTGCCACCACAAAGCCGATGGTTTTGCACTTTCCACACATCGTTGTAATCGTTGATACAGACCGCAGGGTTAAAATCAAAGCCCGATAAGAAATTTTGCGTCAAGGTTCCGTATAGTTTTTGCCGTTCAAAATAAGCACTGTTGCTTTGATACTGATTCAACACCAAGCTGCCAGGGTAATTTAAATCAGATCGCTGCCAACTTTCATTGGCCATGTGATTGAGCACAATGTCGGCATACACTTGAATGCCTTTGGCGGTCATCGTATTGATTAAAGTCTGTAGCTGCTCTTTATTACCCAGCGGATGATCAATCACGCGATAATCTTGCGGCTGATAACGCGCCCACCACTCGGAACCTGCTGACTTGAGCGGCGGAGCTATTAACACTTTTTTATAGCCTGCCGCTCGAATTTCTTCGGCTTTGGCCGTGATGTCGGCATATTTCCAGTTAAACGCATGCAAAATAACATCCGCACTGGCATGACTGGCAAATAAACTGGTCGCCAACGCGACCGTGGTCAATCCTAATGTTTTCATGGTCCTTATCCTGTTGAAGCACTGGAGTGACAGCAGTGGATATGGCCATATCCGCGCTGCACCAAAAGTTATAGTTATGTACAAAAATGCACCGGTGCTGTGCAAAGGTAAGCCGGACAGGTTATTTTGCAACCACATTTACCTATATAAGGTAAACATACATACGTATTCATTAACCTGCTGCCACATTTTCTAACAAAACCAGCATTTTAGCGCACTGTTTTCGCGCAATGGACTAGGCATTGCCTATGGAAAAATCCAGCAATTGACGATGAAAAAACCAAATATTCGTTGCTAAAAAAAACACAAAACGGCTAGGCAAACCGCATACGAATAAAATAGAATGAACGTTCACTCTATAAATGGATACACCAAATGCCTTGTATTGAGACGTCATTGAACCTGCGCCGCGCTAACGCCTGGCGATTGTTGTTATCTATAGTGCTCCCATCGCTGCTGATGCTGACGGCTTGCGGCCCATCCACGGCCTCGGACCACAGTAGCGCCTCCCAAGCCAGCACCAACCAAAGCACTAAAGCGAGCCCAAGCAACACGAACGCCAGCAAAACTGTGCCGGCCAATACCGCCGCTGCGTCACAAGCAGCACCCCTACCTCAAGTGACAGTCGCCACCATGCAGATGCAAAGCGTGACCTTATCGCGGCAATTACCCGGCCGCACCCACGCCTATCAAACGGCCGAGATCCGGCCCCAAGTCAGTGGTATTGTGACCAAACGTTTGTTTATCGAAGGCAGTCACGTCAAGGCCGGACAGCCGCTGTATCAAATTGATCCTGCGCCATTTTTAGCCGAAGTCGCCAGCAGCGAAGCGGCGATTGCCAAAGCACAAGCAAGTATTGCCACCAGCAAAGCCCGGGCTGACCGGCTTGGCAATTTGTTGCAGCGCCAAGCCGTGAGTGCGCAAGATCTCGATGATGCCAATGCCGCCTATCTGCAGGCGCAAGCCGAACTTGCCGCCGCCAAAGCACGGCTGCAAAGTGCCAATATCAATCTGGCATATAGCACGATCAAAGCCCCCATTGATGGCATTATTAGCCGCTCCAGCATCAGCGCAGGTGCCTTGGTCAATGCCAATCAAACGCAAGTTCTGGCGACTATCAGCCAACTTGAGCCTATTTACGTCGATATCACGCAATCCAGTAGCGAAATGCTGCACATAAAGCAACAAATTGCCAAAGGTTTATTGCAGTCAGATACCTCATCGAACACCGCTGTCGCGCTCTTTTTGGAAGATGGCAGTCGTTATCCACACGCTGGGCAATTGCAATTTAGCGAAGTGACGGTCGATCCTGCCACCGGAAGTGTCACGCTTCGCGCCAAATTTCCGAACCCTGCGGCATGGTTACTGCCGGGGATGTATGTGCAAACCGAATTTATTGAAGCGGTACATCCTGCCGCGATCCTAGTGCCACAAAAAGCGGTGATGCGCAATCATCAAGGCCAAGCCGTGGTTTGGTTGGTGAACGCCAGCGGCGTCATTGAAACACGCATCATTGAGACGGATCGCAGTTATGGCGCACATTGGTTGGTGAGCAGCGGTTTAGCCGCGGGCGATCAGGTGATCCTGGAAGGTTTACAAAAAGTGCGGCCTGGCATGCAGGTGATGGCGGTCGCCGCTGCCACTACGCCGGTCGATACAGCACTCACTATCCATGAAGCCGCACCAAACACCGCACCTCAGATGAACGCCACGATGACGAGTAACATTGCCAAAAGTATGGTGGCCGGATCGACCGCGAACACCCAAGGAGCTCGTTAATGGCGCGTTTTTTTATAGATAAACCCATTTTTGCCTGGGTGATTGCCATCGGCATTATGCTCGCCGGTGTTTTATCCATTCGTGGGCTGCCCGTGGCGCAATATCCCGCCATTGCGCCGCCGGCCGTCAATATCACCGCCACCTATCCAGGTGCGTCGGCACGGACGTTGGAGGATAGCGTCACGCAGGTCATCGAGCAAAAAATGAAAGGCTTAGATGGCCTGATGTATATGTCCTCCACCAGCGAGGCCAATGGTACCGCCACCATCACCCTCACCTTTGATGCCGATACGGCGGCCGATATGGCGCAGGTGCAAGTACAAAACAAACTGGCGTTGGCAACACCGCTGCTACCGGCAGAGGTGCAGCGGCAGGGCGTCACCGTTGCCAAAGCGGCACGTAACTTTTTAATGGTGGTTGGCTTTGTCTCAGAAGATGGCAGCATGACCAATATCGATATTGGTGATTATGTCGCCAGTAAAGTGCAAGACAAATTAGCCCGCGTCACAGGCGTGGGTGAAGTGCAGTTATTCGGCACCCAATATGCCATGCGGATTTGGCTGGATCCGGCCAAGTTACAAGCTTATCAGCTGATGCCCAGCGACATCAGTGCCGCCATTCAAGCGCAAAATGCGCAAGTATCGGCTGGGCAGCTGGGCGGCATGCCGGCGCGCGCTGGTCAGCAGTTAAATGCCACTATTACCGCGCAAAGCCGCTTACAAACGGTCGAGCAATTTAATGCCATTTTACTCAAAAGTAACAGCGATGGTGGCGTGATCCGCTTGCAAGATGTCGCCCGCGTCGAGCTAGGTGCGGAAAACTATGGCGTGATCGCACGCTTTAACGGTAAACCAGCAACCGGTCTGGGTATTCGCTTGGCCAGTGGCGCCAATGCGCTAGACACGGCAGAAGCCGTCAAGCAAGCACTCAGTGAAATGCAGCCTTACTTTCCTGCGGGCATGAACGCCGTCGTACCGTATGACACCACACCTTTTGTCGCGCTCTCGATTGAGAAAGTGATCCACACACTGCTCGAAGCTATTGTGCTGGTGTTTTTAGTGATGTATCTGTTTTTACAAAACTTTCGCGCCACACTCATTCCAACGATTGCCGTACCTGTGGTACTGCTTGGGACCTTCGCGATTTTGGCGGCGCTCGGTTATACCATCAACACATTAACCATGTTTGCCATGGTACTGGCCATCGGTTTATTGGTGGACGATGCCATTGTGGTGGTTGAAAACGTCGAACGCGTCATGACAGAACAAGGCAAATCAGCCTATGAAGCCACCCATCAATCGATGCAAGAAATCACCGGCGCCTTGGTAGGCATTGCCTTGGTACTATCGGCAGTGTTTATTCCTATGGCGTTCTTTGGTGGCTCCACTGGGGTGATTTATCGGCAATTTTCCATCACCTTAGTGTCGGCAATGGCGTTATCGGTGGTGGTCGCGATAGTGTTAACACCGGCACTTTGTGCCACCTTGTTAAAGCCTGCTCATGCGCCGGCCCAGACCGGATTTTTCGCCGCTTTTAATCGGCTATTTGCTCGCAGCAATCAAGGCACGCAACATGTGGTCGCGCGCATGATCAAACAGCCCAAACGCTATCTAACGCTGTATTTAGTCACCATCACGATCATGGCATGGAGTTTTGTAAAACTGCCCTCGGCGTTTTTGCCCGATGAAGACCAAGGGATTTTATTTAACCAAATCAGTCTACCGGCGGGTTCCAGTGCGGAGCAAACCTTAGCGGTGGTAGAAAAAGTCGAGCAGCACTTTTTATCAACGCAGCAAGATGCCGTGGCGTCCATTTTTACTGTCACCGGTTTTAGCTTTGCCGGGAGTGGGCAAAATACCGCGCTGGGTTTTGTTAGCTTGAAGCATTGGGATGAGCGGCAACGGCCCGATCTCAGTGTTAAGGCTGTGACAGGCAAAGCCATGGCATATTTTATGAGCTTAAAATCTGCCTTTGTATTCGCTTTTCCTCCGCCGGCGGTGGTCGAGCTTGGCACCGCCAATGGTTTTAACTTGTTCTTGCAAGATAATGCCGGACTTGGTCACGCCGAATTATTAGCAGCACGTAATCAATTGCTCGGGATGGCGGCGCAAGATAAACGCTTAATGGCGGTACGGCCGAATGGGCAAGAAGATACCCCTGAGCTACAACTGGATATTGATACCGCCAAAGCGGCGGCGCTTGGTTTGCGCCAAGCCGATATTAATCAGACCATAGCAGCCGGTTGGGGCAGCAGTTATGTCAATGATTTTATTGACCGCGGTCGCGTCAAGAAAGTGTTTATCCAAGGCGATACCGATGCACGCATGGCGCCGGAAGACTTACAAAAATGGTTCGTCCGTAACCAACAAGGTGACATGGTACCCTTTGCTGCCTTTGCCAGCGCACAGTGGCGATACGGCTCCCCGCGGTTAGAGCGCTACAACGGCGTCTCCGCCATGGAGATCCAAGGTGCCGCCGCCCCCGGTTTTAGTACCGGTGATGCCATGCAGGCCATGACTGAACTGGCGACAAAATTACCACCCGGCATTGGGATTGAATGGACTGGCGTGTCTTATCAAGAGCGCCTTAGCGGCGGTCAAGCGCCACTGCTGTATGCATTATCGCTACTGGTGGTATTTCTGTGTTTAGCGGCACTCTATGAAAGCTGGTCGGTGCCGGCGGCCGTCATGTTGGTGGTACCTTTGGGTATTTTGGGAGCCGTGGTGGCGGCATTAACCCAAGGGTTGGCCAATGATATCTACTTTCAGGTGGGATTACTCACCACTGTGGGGTTGGCCGCCAAAAACGCGATTTTGATCGTCGAATTTGCCATAGAACGGCAGCAGCACGGCTTGGATTTACCGCAAGCCGCATTGGCGGCCGTTAGGCTCCGGCTGCGCCCGATCATCATGACCTCGATGGCATTTATCTTCGGTGTGATCCCGCTGGCGCTGGCACATAGTGCCGGATCAGGCGCGCAAAATGCGCTTGGCGTCACTGTGATTGGTGGTACCTTGGCATCCTCGCTATTGGCGGTCATTTTTGTGCCGCTGTTTTTTGTGTTGATTAAGCGCTGGACCACAAAAGCGTGAACACTGACACGAATAATCCATAAGTGAGCAGCAACGCTGATGATGCACACCTTGCGGTGACCTGCGGGTCGCCCCAAGGCCCTATCGGTGTATGCACAATGTTCCTCTCTGTAGGGCACTCGTGTTGGGGGGCATCTTACGCATAGGCAGGCATTGACAGCACCGCTTAATCTCGACCAAACCGTCGGATGCATGTGCCGACTTGCACCAAGACACTGTTGCGCTTAAGATCGCCCCATCAGCAGCGAATATCATCATCCAATAGCATGGCAGACCTGTGATTGCAGGCTGCATGGAGTGTTTATGTCCATCTCGTCATCCGCGCCATCATCATCTGAGCAAGCGTTATTCGAACAGGTGGAACCGCCCGCCACTGTCACGCGCAAGCCCAGTAAAAAACATGCCGATGCGGAACTGGCACAAGCGCGACGCACCCAAGTGTTAAATGCCGCCGCGGACTGTTTTCGCCGCCGCGGTTACCATGGCGCCGGCATGGCCGAGATTTCCAAAACCGCCGGCATGAGTGCAGGTCATATCTATAACTATTTTGCCAGTAAAGAAGAAATCATTGAGGCCATTATTGCCCGTGATATGGATGAAATGTTTTCGGTATTTAACCAATTAGAAGCCGAACCCGGCGCCTTATTGGACGTGATGGTCAACTGTGCCGATAACGGCGTCGCGCGCAAATTAGACATAGAACGCGCGGCGCTGCAACTGGAAATGCTATCCGAAGCCGCACGCAATGATAAAGTCGCGCGTTTATTACAGCACAACGATCTCATCGCTCGGCAACGCATGAAACAGCTGCTGCGCTCGGAGCGTAGCTTGTTACGCGAACATAGCGAGCAGGAGCTTGATGCCCGCGTGAATATCATTTTTACCCTGTTTGGTGGTTTATTGATGCGCCGCGTATTGGATCCTGATTTAACCGTAGAAACTGCACTGCAAGGACTGCGGCCAGCACTAAGGGCCATGTTACTGCCTTAACCAAGTTTCGCGGAATATTACACATGCCACTGTTGTCCTTGATACTTGCTGTAACACCCTTTTAGCGGATCACCCGCAGTCGACTAAATTGCAGCACCAAATCAATGCCATCCCAAATCGGGCCAAACTGTAAACTTTGCCCCAGCGGCACCATGCGCTCCACTCCGCGTGGACACTGTCCCAGCCAAGCGGCACATTGCTCAGGTGTAAAACCGACATAACTGATGGTTTGATGAGCTTGCGCCAGCTGGGGTAATAATTCATCCAGCGTTGCCACGGTCAATTCGATAAACAAGCCACAGCCCGGGTGCTCCAGTGTGATAGCCTCATGTAAGTGCGGTACTTGCAATCGCGCAAAAGGGGCTGTCCACTGCAATGCTGGGTTGGTCGACGTCGCGTGCTCCGGCGACATGCGATCGGGCTGGGTGATACTGGGCTGGTATGGTTCCACCACATCACCTTGCGCAAATCCTTGCATCGCAAAATACTGTGCGGCTGCCAACGCCTGAAAATGTTCGGTACCCTGCAGCGATGCCACAGGATGCTCTGCCACATAAGCAGTTAACGCCGGCCAAAACAACTGCTGGGCGGTGACACACTCGAGATCGCTACCCTGCCATACCAGCACTTTGGCCGAACTGCACGCTTGCTGGGCAAAGGTTAAATGGTCGCGCACAAACAGCGCTAACATCTGCTGTGCATTCGCGCTCGTTTCTGCACGGCTAAATTGCTGTATGACATAACTCGCATTCAGTACACACAGCGATAATTTGTGATGAAAACAAAGCTCGCGCGCATGCGCCGGCATCGGCAGTTGCCGCTGCGCTAAAATGGCATCGTCACTGCCCCATAACACGCGGCCATCGACCTGCGCCAGTAACGCGGTAAGTTCAGCATCGTGATGCGGACAAGTGATCAATTGTAAACGTGCACACTGGCTTGGATAATCTGCGGCCAATTGCTGAAGGGCCGTTAATACCAGGGCACTGCTCCCCCCGCGCGCACTCGACAGTCGAATAATATTCTGGTTACCACAGAGCAAACTCAAAATCGCCGCATACATAAACAAACTATCGACATTGCGCGGAGCACTGTGAAACCACAGGCCTGTCGGCTGTAACTGGATCTGTTGCGCCGCATAGAACGTCTGATAGGGTTGCAACATGCTGGTGAGTTGCGCGCTACGCAACCAAAAACCAAGCGCAATCACATCCGGAAACTGACGCGCCTCGGAGTGGCGTAACAACTGCTGCGACAGCGCCTGACAAAATAGCAGATCGTCGGCATTGGCAAATGGCGGCTGAGGAAAAAGTGACCTGGACAATAACGGTGAGCCCGCTAACGGTGAGGTCGCAGGCTGCATTGTAACGTCGTTGATCTCAGTACTGGTCAGCGGATTTAGCCACTGCAAACTCATATCGTGGTTCCTATTGCGACGTCGCTAGCCAAAACTGTGGCGGCAGTGCCTTTATTAGCCACCACAGCTGTTCCACCCTCGACGTTAAAGGTATCGCTACAGCCCCGCACCTCGGCACGCGGCAAACGCCCTAAGATGGAAAAATAACGCCCTTTGCGCCCGCAGGAACAATCATCCACCCCATGGATCACCGCTCTATCCTCCGTCAAAATACTAAAACCTGGGTAACTGCGCGGCAAGGTGGATAGTACCTGCAACACGCCAGCTTCACCCACATCGGCAACTTGCCAGCTGTCCGGCCGCCGCACTATGACATCGGCTTGGCTTGGGGCATGTAAAAATCCATGCTCACACTCCACAAAAACCGCACCGATTTGCTCCACCAAACCATAAAAATTATGTACCCGCGTCAGCCCCAACGTCTGCTGCACCTGCTGTTTAAACTGCTCTGGCGCTACCGCTTCTTGTTCTAACTTTTTCCAACCGCCACTGTGCAGCAAAATCCCCTGCGGTAACGACAGCTGTTGTTGCTGCTGCGCCAGCGCTTGCACCACATAGCGCCACACCATAAAGGTAAAACCAAACAATAACACCGGGCCTTGGCCATGCTGCTGACAAAACTGGTTGATAGCCTCCATATTGAGCGACATATCATCATGCAGAGCATAACAATGATGACGCCCCATAAACGACAACCCCTGAATGCCAGCTCCACGCGCAGAGAATTGCTGGCGGTTTTTGATCACACTTGGATGATCTAAAATCAGCATGGGCAACCGTGCCTTGCCAAGCCAATGCTGCATGATATTCACCAAGACCCGCGATTGTAATGCGGCAGCGGCACTGTCTAATACAATGCGTGAAGGCGGGCCCATGGTGCCACTGGACTGCAACACCTTAAATACATCGGCATCGGCTATCGATTGTAATTTCAGTTGTTTAAATAAGCGAACTGCCACAAAAGGAAGATCTTGCACCGCAAGATCAAGACCAGAGATGTGCCCTTCGCACCACAGCTTGGCATTGGGCGGCGGATGATCGATTCCCGTATGACATGCAAGGATCTCGTTTGGCTCAGCTCGGGTGTGAGCTGATGCGCTGGCAGGATTTGTAACACAAGCGGCAGCCTTGCCGAGTGCCGGCCACTGCGCTTGCACCAAAGCGGCATAGGCCGGGCAATGCTGCCAATGATGACAATGCAATTGCCAGAGTTGTTCGCGGAAATGACGTTCTTTTTCCGCTTGGAACATCGCATAAGGTGATGCGGGTTCGCCAAGCATGGTCGCGGCAACGTGATCAGAATGGGGATGGACTAACATGCTGCCTTTTGCTCCAATAAAGCCATCAAGGCTGGATAATCAATTTTGCCAGAACTTAGCCGAGGTATCGCGATATTGCTCGCCACAACAAAAAGCCGAGGATGCAGTTGCCATTGTTGGCGCAACACAGACGTTAATGCGGCGACCGGCTCCGCCCCTGATGATGCCTGTACCACCACCCCTAACCAATCATCACGACCACAGAGCACAACATCAAAGCCTAAGGTCCGCAATTGCTGCTCGGCTTGATCCAGCTGAAAACGTTTGCCATGTAATTTGATCAGCCGATTCGCACGCCCCACAATTCGAAACAAGCCGTTGTCTAACCGCTCGGCAATATCCCCCGTTGCCAGCGCATCTAACAACGGCATTGGCTGACAAAGATCAAGGTACTGATTGGCATACCCCAGCATGACATTGGGTCCGCGATAAAATAGCTGGCCATATTGGCAGATGGCTGGCGTGTTTGGCTTGGCTGCGCTTGGCATCATGTTCTGCGTAGAGGGTACCGCCTGCGACGAAGACAATGGACTGGCAGCTGTAGCCCAGTCATCGCGCTCAAGCGCTTCTAACCAAAGCTCACCTGATGGAATCGCCTGACCAATACAATCGGCATATTCAGCCAAAAGCGTCGGTGGTAAATAGGCGATACGCGCCGTGGCTTCCGTTTGGCCGTACATCAGGTACACGGGCCACCCCTTATCCTGACTAAGTTGCTGCACGTAAGTGCGAAGTTCTGCATGCAGGGCGCCACCGGCTTGGGTGAGATAGCGAAGATGTGGCAAGTTCATCCGCTCCAACCGCAATTGTCGGAGTAATTGATAACTAAAAGGGACACCGCTGATACTTTGCACCTGATGCTGTTTAAACAAAGTCCAAAACTGCGGCTGCAACACAGTGTAATCACTCAGCACGACAGTCGCACCACAATGCAAGTGACTATTTAATACCGACAGTCCATAGGCATAGTGCAATGGCAACATGGTCATAGCCACATCCTGCGATGTGATAGGTAAAAATTCACTGATGGATTGCGCATTTGCCGTGAGATTGGCATAGCTCAACATCACAGCTTTGGCAACGCCAGAACTACCGGAGGTGGTCATCAGTAAGGCCAAATCGGGACGACATGGCTCGGGCGTTGGCCTATCAAGTTCCATCGGCAACAGCGCCCCCGAATCGACATCTATCAGCGCCTGCACGTTAAATTGGTGCAAGACTGGCCACTGTGACAACATAGCCTCGGTACAGTTAGCATCGGTGTCAAGTTTAAACCGCTGCGCATCGAGTAATAACAAGGGAACGCCATATCGAAGCGCCGCTAGATACGCGATCACCGCCGTGAAACAGGCTTTAAAGGGCAGCGCCACCACGCTACGCTGCCAAGGCTTTAAATGCACACCATAGGTATCAATGGCCGTATTCAGCTGTTGATAGGTCAGACGATGACCTTGTTCATCAATCAACGCAATTTGCTCTGCACGCGACGAATGCGCGATTCTTGCTACAAATCCGACATCCATGACGGGGGTTGTGACGGCGATGTGGCGGCTCTCAGGGCTTTGGGTCATAGGGGCATCGCTCATAACGTTAGATCCTCGCCAGCAAAACAATGATGATGTGCCTTGTCATACCATCATCGCTACTTTTGATGCATAACATGTCGTCGTTTACATGCCGTTCCTAGTTGTTGATACAACATTCAAATTCAATGATTTCATGCATGGGTACCCGGATAAAGGTGCCTGGATAAACGGTGCCTGGATAAACGGTGCCTGGATCAACATCAGGCACAACAAGCACAGCTAAACACCAACAAGATTGTGATTAGACGACAAAACCACCATCGACCGCGATAACTTGCCCCGTCATATATCGTGCGGCGGGAGAGCATAAAAATACAATCACCCCAGCCACGTCATCCGGCTGCCCTAGACGCCCCAAACTAATGCGTTCGATCAGCTGCGCACGTTGCGTATCGCTATAACTGGCGGTCAAGTCGGTGCAAATAAAGCCAGGAGCCACGCAATTGACCCGAACATGCAATGGACCTAATTCTTTGGCTAATGCTTTGGTAAACCCACTGATGGCCGCTTTACTGGCGGCATACAGGCTCTGCCCTGCAGCACCGACCTCACCAATTTTGGATCCCAACAGCACTATGCTGCCGGCCTTTGCCGCACTTGGCTTGTGCCGTAGCATCCATTTACTGGCCAGTTGAGTCACGCCAAATGTGCTCTGGACGTTGGTCTGCCACAGCAGCTCCATGTCGCTTTGCCGCGTCATGGCCAAATGACCTTGCGGCATTATGCCGGCACAATGAATAAAATTCAGCAGTGGGACTGTCATGTAAGGTTGCAGCGCACTACGCACGGACGCTTGATCATTTAGATCTTGCGCAATACAGGCAACATCGGGCGCGTCTTGCCGCGGCTCTGCGGTCACGGCCGCAGGCAACGTCTCCGTTACAGTATCGATGCTCGACATCACATGCTGAGCACGCTGCTGTTGTTGTAACGCGCGGCACAATGCCGCAACATCAGCGAGCGCATCCGTATCACGTCCCATCAAGATTAACGCCTGACCTTGCGCCGCCAGTTGCAAGGCAACAGCCCGGCCGATGCCCCGACTAGCGCCCGTGATCAGACTATAACCTTGATTGTTCATCGCTTTTACTCACTAAATTCGATTTGATATTTCTGCAAAATTTGTTTGGCTTTCGCCACCGAACTCATATCAATAATATCGTCCGTGTCTAGCATTACATTAAAACAATTTTCTAACTCGGCAATCAGTAACATATGAGCGGTAGAATCCCAAGCCGCGATACTGTTATACGTTAACTGATCCGTCACCTGACTAGGATCAATAACCAGAGCTTGCGCAAAGGCATTACGTAACAGTTCAGCATTATGTAGTGATGTGGTCATCGTGATAGTCCTCGGTCAGCTCGCACGACGATCTGCAAAACGATCATCCCCAGCGACAGTAAATGGTTATATGCAAACTTGATTGTAAATCAATGGGATAAATTTTTTTAGCTTTATTACCACCCTAGACGTCATCTTATCGGCAATGTTGGTCGTCAACGATTACGCGCTCATCTTACATGCCGTGATGTCAACCCAGACTGAGTCACGCAACTGAACGTCCAGCATGACCCATTGCAAGACTCAGGGTAAGCGAACCGACAACATCGATGTTCTGCGCTTTACCTGACGATGACGGCTGAATGCCGTAGCTTGTGATAGCCACACTGCTAGGTGTGTTTCCATTTTAAAAACAAAGACCTAGCACTTCGTTTTCTCATGACAACACCCCAAACACACTGGCACAACGTTATTCTGGCACTACACTTGATATGGCCAATCAAACACGGCAGAACTAGGTTGGCATTTAGAGTACAAACGACTCGTCACTGGATGATGTCATCCAGCATTGAAACATTGCCATATAAACGCCATGACGGCAATGATGGCAGCCCCACGTTCTAACCTATGAAATAAAGGCTAGCGCTATGAATGTCATAAAAAAACTTTATCTTGGCTTTGCGTTGATTTTGCTGTTTATGGTGAGTATTACGGTTTTTGGCTTAATAAAAATAGGCATTGCCGATCATAATCTCACCCTATTGTCCGAGCAAACCGCCGTAGAACAGCGTCAAACCATTAACTTTCGTGGCAGCGTTCACGATCGCGCCATCTCGCTGCGCGATGCCGTCTTAGCCGGCTCGGCCAACGCGGCAGAACCCCATTTAGCCAACATTCGTCGACTGGATAAATTTTATCAAGACAGTGCCCAAGTTTTGGATTCGATGTATCGCACCATTAAACACAGCAGTATCGAAGAGCGCTTACTGCAAGATATAAAAGACATCGAGCGTACGACCTTAGCCAGTACCGATACGCTTTTAAAACTGCTCAGCGCCAACAATACAAACGACGCCAAAACGTTATTACAAACCACGGTGGCCCCAGCTTACAGCGAGTGGCTGCTGCGGATAAATAAATTGATTGATGAACAAGAGCGTTTAATTCAGCTCGAGGTCAAAACCGCGCGCTCGCATACGGATAGTTTTCAGTGGATCATGATAAGCCTCACCCTTATCGCCGTTGTCATTGGTGCGCTGCTTGCGTTTAATGTCGTCACCCAGCTGCTCAAGCTACTTGGCGGAGAACCCGAGTACGCCACCAGCATTATCCAACGAATTGCCGCCGGAGATTTAACGGTCGATGTCAACACACATGCGCCAAATAGCGTGCTGAGTGCACTAAAAGAGCTGGTCACCAATTTAGCCGGTATCACGCGCAACTCCACCCAAACCGCCGCCGAGTTACTGGATGCATCACGCTCGTTACTCGATACATCTCGGCATAACGAAGATTTAATTGGCAATCAAAAAATCGAGACCGAACAAGGTGCCAATGCCATAAACCAAATGTCATCCACCGTGATCGAAGTCGCTAGCCATACCAGTGCCGCCGCGCAGCTGGCGCATACCGCCAAAGATGAATTTAATGCTGGTCAGCAAGAAGTCAGTAAAACGCAAGCCAGTATTAATGCTCTGGCCAGTAAAGTCAGCGAAGCCGCCGAAGTGATTAATCATTTATCCGAAGATAGCCGCCAAATCGGTACTGTTTTGGAAGTGATCCAAGGTATTGCCGAACAAACCAACTTATTGGCATTAAACGCAGCTATTGAGGCGGCGCGAGCAGGCGAGCAAGGCCGCGGTTTTGCGGTCGTGGCGGATGAAGTTCGAAATCTTGCCCGTCGGACGCAAGAATCAACACGGCAAATTCAAACTGTGATTGAGAAAATGCAAAGCAGCTCCGTGCAAGCCGTGAATGTGATGACCGAAGGCAAGTCGCAAGCCGAACTCAGTGTACAGCAAGCACAGCGGGCTGGCGAATCACTCAATGCCATCAATTTATCGGTCACTCGCATTAACGATATGAACATCCAAATTGCCGCCGCTGCAGAAGAGCAATCGGCGGTGGCCGCGGAAATTAATCGCAATTTTGCCCAAATCACCCAGTCGGCAGTGCAAGCGGAGTTTGAAGCCACCAAAATCACCAATGCCAGCCATCAGCTTGAAACGCTTGCCAAAACATTGGAAGCCAACGTCAGTCAGTTTAGAGTTCATCGCTAAGCTGTACTTGCTAAGCAATGATGACAAGGCGTTACACATCGGTATTATTCGATGTGAACGCCATAACTATGTCATGTACCAAGCATCTCGAACGAAAGACGCATCACCGTCGTAAACCTTGGATGACGCGTCTTTTTCATAAGCATGCGCTGCGGTATTGCAATCAACACCCATAGGTTCCCTACTATATTCCCTGCGATGATCGTCCCTAACCCGCCTTTTGTGGCCGTCAGCATACGATTTTTCACATCACGGGTTTTAGCCGCCTTTGCGCGGAACCAGAATGCAAGTATTGTGTCATGAAAGAATGTCAAACCTATGCTGCCAGAGCGGGTTGCCCAGACAAAGATATGTGACGAGGTTGCCAAATGTCACGGCGGATGGCTTATTTAGCGTTCCGAGAAGGTATGGGCATACAACACAAAAAGCCACGGAACATCAGTCATGATGACCGTGGCTTGTGCGGTATGCGGCAGTTCGAATATCGCTCAAACTGCACATCCGAATTGCTAGAATCTGTATTCAACACCCACATTTACAAAAGATGTACTGTATGGCCGACTATCTATGTGATTATAATTCAATTGCACATTCCAGCGTTCAGATAACCGGTATCTGACCCCCGCCGCTGCCAACATCCGGATATTGTAATCCTTGAATTGATAGTTAGCCTCAGCATTATCAAGTAGATAACGGCTATCCATTTGCATGCCCCCAAGCCTAAATGTGGGTGTCAAATCTGAGTGCTCGGCAAATGTATAAATCAAACTCAATTCAAGACCGCTACCACTCTCTGTCATAAAACGCCGGACATCAAGCGGTGTCACATTCGAAGGTAGTTGAGTAAATCGAGTCTGGACATTGGCTAAGTCAACCCACGCTAACTCAGCCGCAATGCCATACCCTAAAGATTTTCCAACATACAATCGATGACCAGGACGTGAATCATTGTGTAACGCAGCTTTACCACCAAAGCCTGCCATTGCCAGAGCTCGCTCAATATCTAGTGCGGTTACATCAGTCACAACATTGCCTGATTGTAACCCCATGTAGCTGTCATTCGCCCGAGATGCGCCACAATAAACAACAAGCAACACCACAAGCATTGAACTCAGCACGCGTTTAACCTTCATAACGCGCGTTAAACGATAAGGTCGCCGCAAGGTCAAATGCTGAGTCAGTCGTTTCAGCACTGAATGCCCACTAAAGCTTACACGGCGCCCGACCAATAATGCTAAGCCAACTAAACCATACCAGAAACTCAAGGCGCCAGCATTGCTGCTGGTGTTGTACTCGCTGATGGTCCATGATGCTTTGACGGTTAGATTTGCAGCCGGCATTTTACTTGGTACCGCCGGATTCCATCCAGCAAAGGTATACCCCTGCCGAGTCGGTGCGCTAGGTAACGTAATAGGATTATCAAAGGCAACCGTGATGTTATTCACACTACTTCCTCCGGCACTATCAAAGGTAATGACGTAATTGTTACGCTGCCACTGGGCGACCAAAGTTTTATCCATCGCCGGCATGGTTTCAGGCATAGCCTCGCTCCAACCCGTAAAGGTAAAGCCCGTCCGCGTTGGTGTGCTAGGCGCCGTAATCACCGACCCAAAATCTTGTTTGATCGCAGCGACACTGCTGCCGCCCGCACTGTCAAAGCTCAAGGTGTATTGATTCACCGTCGCCAATACCCCAGGATCTCGAATCACACTATTCGCGGTTTGATCATCATCATTGGGGCCGCCATCTTGAATGGTCAAACGCACACATTGCATGCCTGCAATCAAACCTGATTGCCACACATTGGATGCCACTGTTGGACATAGACCTTGGCTATCTCGCATGGCACTATCCACACGGTTGGCACTGTTGCTGACAAAGTTCTGCCACTTCCCAGCAATTAACTTACGCCATACCGCATTGCTTGGCACCACGACCCCATCCGGCAGCGGGATCACCACAGGGACTGCTTCTCCTGGATTTTCAAGACCTTGCACATCAAAGTTCACTCGATAGCCGCGCTGCGTAAAGCCAGCATCTGGTACCGAAGTTTCCGTTAAGGCACCGCCAAATTGACCAGAGCTCCACGACTGGGCGTCCGCCACACGACCTAAGCCTAACAAGTAACCCGCCGGCGCTTCAATAAAGTCGGATTGTTTACCTTCACAGCTTTGCACGCGGTTGCCTTGGGCCTGTTGCGGACACAGAGGTAAGCGCTCCTCAAACTCAGCCTGAGGGTTCACTTGCGTTGGAATACCTACCGCACTTATCGCATCACAAGATGCCAGCGGACAACTATCGATAACACGTACACTGAGCTCTGTCACGCCAACACGGCCATCATCACTCTTCGCCGACACCTTAATGTTGTAACGACCGGCGGCAAGCAATGATGGATCAAATGTTGTGACACCCGCTTGCGTGACAAACGAAATCCCCTCTGCACTGAACTCATAGCTAAAGTTACCCACCGAGCTGGTTTGCGTCAGCACTTTGACCTCACCAGCTTGTTTATTCACCACCAAGGTTTCGGTCTCATTTTGTGAGGTCATGGCATTTAAGGAGATAGGCAACACCGTAGTTTGCATCACCACAGTGTGCACCGCCGGCGTACCGACAATGGCATTCTGTACCGTTTTTGCTTGTAAGCTTAGTTTGTTTTGCTCTGCACTAATCGGTGTAAAGCGGTAGTCTTTACGACGCTCATCCGCAGCTTGAATCTCAAATACGGCAGGAACGCCATCCACCCCTAAGGCTTCGACACTAACCGTCACAGGGTATTCAATGGCATCATCACTGAGGAATACGCCAATTTGCGCCGCGGTTGTCAACTTACCTGGTTGTTGACTGGAGCTAAACGCTACATAAGGCAGCACATCAAAGTTGACACTAACGCGCTCGCCACTGACGGCATCGACAAAATCGAAACTGTAGCGTCCGGTGCGTTTGGCACTAAAACGATAACTGCCATCGGCTTGCTTGACCAATACCCCTGCCGCTTGTTCGTTGGTTAATACCTCACGCTGCCCTGCTCGTGTCACCGCGGCCATTTGCATGGTTTTATCGCCGGCCCCCCCACTTAAACGCAGAGTTCTGGTTTCATTGACCGTCGCGGCAGTGCTGTTTTGCGCATCGGCAACCACACTATCAAACGCGGTTAAGCGCACCTGACAAGCCGTGGTAAGTGTTGGAATAAACAGCTCTCGGCCTTGCACAGACGCCTGACAATTACTAGCGACTGTCAAGTACTGATCAGAATCCGCGGTAATAGCGATACGTGCCGTTTGGCCATGTTCCACAGTGAAATTCGGTGAACTCACCAACGCTTTTCCTTCGACCGCTACCGACACGTTATAACGGTTGATTTGCCACTGCGCGGTATAGCTGGTATTGGCGGCTGGCACTGTGCTTGGTAATGCCGGATTCCAACCGGTAAAGGTATAACCTGTGCGCGTAGGCGCGGCAGGAGCCGTCACATTAGTACCAAAGTTGGCATTGATGGGGCTCACACTCGAACCGCCATTGCTATCAAAACTTAAGCTGTAGCTGTTGATTTGCCACTGAGCGGTATACGTAGTGTTGGTCGCAGGTAAGGTCGATGGTAGCGTTGGATTCCAGCCGGTAAAACTATAACCGACGCGGGTTGGCGATGCCGGTGCGGTTAAAGCGCTGCCAATATTCCCTGTGATTGAATTTACACTGCTACCACCATTGGCATCGAACGTTAGTGTGACGGTATTTATGGTCCATATTGCATACAATGTCGTGGCTGACGATGGCATAACAAAAGCTGAACTGGCACTATAATTTGTACCTGTTCCTGCACTATTGGTGTTCCACCCCGTAAAAGTATAATTCGCAAGGGTTGGCGCAGCGGCAAGTGTAATAGTTGCACCACCAATATCTGTTTGCGACGCAACCGCCGAACCACCTTGCGTATCATACGTTAGGGTATAGGTGGGTAAGTTAGCGCAACTAATACCGATATTACTTACATTAGTCGTACCAATATTGCCTGTTGCATTGGTCAATGTACATTCTTGACCAACCGGCTGCTCAGATAATGTCACTGTATAAGCTGTATTGGCATCAAGCGCAGTCGTTGACGTAAAACTGCCATTGGCTGAAATGGTGGTTTCGGTACCACCATTGACACGAACTTTGGTGGTTTTTCCAGCGCCTAAACCACTAATGGTCCCTGATAAGGTATACACCAAGGTTATTGCAGGTGAGATTCGATAGCTACCAGAGCCATCTTCGTTGGTTCCACTATACGCATTAAAAGACGTTACAACCCCTGTATAAATACTCCCTGTGGTCATATTGGTGCTAAATTGAGCCCACCGAGTGTTACCTTGTGCGCCACCATCGTCATTACAACCTATGACATTTGATGTCGGCGCTTGTGGATTAAATACCCCACTATACACCGCAATAAAATTATCCCCCCTCATCCCAGTTAAACTCAAGGTACTCACATTGTGATTACCGGAAGAATTCACCCTAAATGTAACCGAATCGTAGCGATGTAGACCTGCTCGAATATTACACCCCGCAGGACCTAAAGTACTACTCGCTAGCGTAAAACTGGGTGAACTGGCATTTACTGTAAATGCAACATCCGTATTGGCAAAAACTGCAGCACTTGAAAACAATGCCGCACCCAACGCCAGTATCTTCGCGATCGAGGTTTTAACAATGCTTGTTTTTGGGATTATTGACTGATTATGGAGTTTTTTTTGACCATTTGTCTCAGTGAGATCTTCAGCAAAAAGCCGTGCATCGTGATATGGAAAAAGTGGTAGTTCCATTGGCAAAATCCTCAAAGGACAACAGTGATGGGGCAAACAAAAAATGTTTGAAATGTAAAAGATGAGCCCATTAAGCCTAATCGCTATTCGTACCTTGTCAAAAACATCTTATAGGCTGATTTGGAACCAAACTTGCGGGCAATACTATGGCTGAGAGCACAACCATTACCTATACTGCCAAAGTCACATCAACCAAGGATCCTGTTGATGCGCAATGTGCCATTCCATGAGGTTTCTGTGTCTACGCTTAACGAAAACGCCCCTAAACATTCGCTGGTTCAGCAGCTTACACGGCAAAATTTGCAAGTGCTGTGGGGCAGTATGCTGCTGAGTTTTGTGTTGATTGCACTGACGCTCTGGTTAACAGCGCGCGATCGGCAAGCCAGCGCTGCGGAACTGGCGGCGATACAGTTGGCCAATAATGTCAGCGCCATGTTGGCGTTTGATGATCCCGTGGAAGCGCATCGTGAGTTGGCCCTGTTGGCAAGCCATCGCGAACTCAGTGCGATAGCGCTCTATCATGCCGATGGTCGTTTATTTGCCAGTGTGCGTCAGCTCAGTACCCCGGCGAAGCCTTTTACCGATGCCGCCCAACTGCGCCGCCTCACCACACCGCAGCGCGAATTTTTGGGGCTAGAGGTTGAACTAACAGTTCCTATTTTGGTGCAAGATAATGTTGAAGGCGTGCTGATTTTGCGCGAAAAAATGCACAAATTACTGCGTTGGTTTTTGCAAGGTGTGCTGCTGATGTCGGTCTTGATGCTTGTTATTTTCTTTATTGCCGCCCGAATTTTGATCAAAAAACAAAAACAAGCGCTATCACCGCTGTTAACACTGTCTGCCTTGGCGGAACAAGTCGCGATACAGCGCAATTTTCGTTTACGTGCCCCTATCATCGCGGATGATGAAATAGGTCGGTTGGCGCAGCGTTTTAATGAGCTGCTAAAACGCGCCGAAGTGTGGCAAACCGAGTTGCACGATCAAATACAGCAGCATGCCGAGCAAGGTGAAATGTACCAACAGCTCGCGCTCAATGATAGCCTAACAGGCTTAGCCAATAGGTACGCTTTTGGCTTGAAACTACAACAGATGCTAGAGCGCACATCACACCTTATTGACGAGCAGCATCCAAACCAGCCTCCAAACCAAGCGCTGGATGATCAATCACAACCTCTTATCAGTTCCGCCTTGTTATTTATCGATTTAGACAATTTTAAATACGTCAACGATAAGTTTGGCCACGACGCAGGTGATGCGGTATTAATTGAGGTCAGTCGTCGCATCATCCAAGGGATCCGCCAACAAGATACCCTTTGTCGCTTAGGTGGTGATGAATTTGCGCTGTTAGTGCCAGCCCCGATGAACGCAAGTATGGTCACTCAGCTGTGTGAGCGATTACTTACACTGATACGACAGCCGCTGTGGTGGCAAAACCAACAAATGCCGATAGGCTTAAGTATTGGTGTAGCGCTTTACCCGCAACATGCACCTGATAGCGCGACACTGCTAAATCGGGCGGACGAAGCAATGTATGCGGCAAAACGAGCAGGAAAAAATGGCTATCGAATTTATCAAACGCCTACTCCGTAACCCCAGCGGCCAGCATCACCTTCATGACGGTGGGACGGGGGCGTGCACTTGCATACCACCTCATCAAAGACCTCAGCGTTCGATCCGTAACCTTACAACCCACGCCTTCGCTTACGCACTGCGCCCCCTGCTATGCGGTGCAAGTGTTTTTGTACTTCCGGCATTGGCCACGCCAAGCCCTGCACAGGATATGTTGGCATCCACCGCGTTGAATTCACAATTAGCGGCGCCAGCGTGGTCCACAGAACCGAATGCGCCGCCAAGCCTTGAAGATTTATTGGGCCAGCCGACCATCACAGCCCCCGAACAGGTCGAGATCAGCACCGCAGCGCGCTATGCGCAGCAAGCTGGGCAAGCATCACAACTGACCTACATGATGACGGCTGAGGAAATCACGCGTTTGGGGCTGCGTAATTTAGGCGAGATCCTAAGCTTCTTACCCGGCTTGCACGTCAGCACCGATGGTACTTACGGCTATTTAACCGCGCGTGGTATTGGCAGGCCTGGGGACTATAACGCGCGCTTGATGTTTTTGCTCAATGGCTCGCGCGTCAATGACAATATTTACGATGCTGGTTTTATTGGTAGCAATTTTTATATCGATAGCGCCTTGATTGAGCGCGTTGAGTACAGCCCAGGTTCAGGCTCTGCTTTGTATGGTGGTAATGCGCTACTGGGTATCGTGAATGTCATCACCAAAACGGGGTATGATTTACAGGGCATGCAGTTATCGGCGACGCACAGTAATCAGCATTATCATGACCTATCGCTCAGTTATGGCGCTCGCGATGAGGAAGGTCATGATGGCTGGTTGGCCTACAACCATATTCGTCGCGATCATATAGGTATTAGTAATAGCCAAACCGCCGAATTGTTTCCCTTTGTCCATCTAAACCAAGATCAGATCCATAAAATCGCCGCAAGTTATCGTTATCGTCGTTTGCAGTTGCAATTGGCAGGGGTGGATCGGGAACGCGCCGAACCCAGCCTGCTCAGCCCTGATCAGCAGTATGCCCTTGCTACACAACTGCATAACCGTAACGGCTTTATCGCACTGTCGTATAGTCATCCGCTAAATGAACAGCTGCAATGGCAGCAGCAAATTTCTACCAATCGCTTTGATCTGCGTAGCAACACTCCATTTTGGTTCGATGGCAATGCCAGGCAAAGTACCACCGGGTTCGCCGCTCTCGATCACAACAGCGACAAAACGCAGATGCTGCCGTCGCCAATACCTTTGACCATGGACTCCGCCGCATCCGCAGCGCCTGTGTTGCCACCGCTTGGATTTTATCGGTTTAACGTATTGGGCAAATGGACCAATATCGATCAACGTTTTAGCTGGCAGCCCACGCCCGAGCAGCATTGGTTAGTTGGACTGGATATTCAGCGCGATCATCACCAAGCGTACCAACTCAGTATGGATGGGTATGGCGTGTTCTCTGCCGCCGCCAGTGATAACTTACGCCAAGGCATGTATGTGCAGCACGAGTGGCAAATTCACCCGCAGCATCGGCTGGTGACGGGCCTACGGCATGATGCTATTGATAATTTTGGCGAAAAATTTAGCCCCAAAATTGCGTGGTTATGGCAACGCCAAGCTACACAGCAATGGCGTCTTAGTTTTGGCAAAGCCTTTCGCGCTGCCAACGAATATGAGCAAGAAACCAGTCGTTATTTTCAGCTTAACGAGCCCAAAGCTGAACTGGCCAATACCGTGGAAGCCAGCTTGCTCCAACAGTTACAACCGCAGCTGCGATGGCAACTCAATATCTACCACGCCTACTTGGATAATTTAATTACGGGTTTATATCAACAGCAAACCCTGACCGGTTTTTATAACGATCTGCCGATCCGTAGCCGGGGTGTTGAAACGCAGTTGGATTACAATGTCAATCACAATACGGCGATCACCCTGACATGGAGTTTACAAGACGCGCATTACCAACCGGCCTACGACACGGCCTCTCTGCCGCCGCGGTTGTCGCGCGATCTCACCAATAGTCCGCGCCATTTATTCAAAGCCCAAGCCAAGCATGGGTTTGTCCTGCCGTGGTTCACACATAGCGCAGCTAAAACACTTTCGCCAGAGATATGGTTGTATTGGCGGCTTTATGCTGCCAGTGAACGTCAAACCTCGGCACCACATAATCAACTATCGCTTGGCGGTTTTGTCCGGCAAGATCTGCTGCTCTCATGGCAAGCAACTGCACAATGGTATTTCAACGTCGGGGTGAAAAACCTCACCGATACGGCGTACCAAGACGCCCCACTGGCCGGTGGCATTCCACTGTATCAGCCAGGTCGCAGTATTGAATTCAGCCTACGCTGGACGCCCGAATGAACAGCGCAAGGATGCATTTTTATTCCCATGTTGTGGGTGCAAATGCCGATGGCTTCGCGAAAACTGGCCAAAGCGATGCGCCAAACCGGACGGCCGCTCAAAGCTCTGCCGCGTTCAACATGGTTTCATACCCAGTCCGTCACCACACACATAAAACCTGGGTATATCTGTGGTGGCGCTGGGCAATGTTGCCATGCCTTGGGGTGGCAACGCTCTTATTGTCCCCCGCTCTACAGGCGCAAACCACATCTATTGCATCAGTCAAAGCAGGTCTCATTTATCGTTTTGTCCAATTTACCCAGTGGCCACGCCCGAGCACTGTCGACAACCAGCCCATGCTGTATTGTGTGGTGGGCGATGCACAGGTATTCGATGCGCTTGGTTTATTATTTAGCGATGCGAATCGGCAACAAGGTATCGCAAGACGTTGGGTGACCACGCCGGACCAACTTCGCGACTGTCATGTGGTGTATTTCTCCTCACCTGCGACAACCTCAGCATTGTCATCACAACATCCAAGTGTCACGACACAAAACCCAAGTGTCACAACACAAAACCCAAGTGTCACAACACAAAGCGCAAGCTCAACCGCAAAAGAGCACGGGGTGAAAGCCACGGCGATATGGCGGCCTTACCTGCAGCAAAGCCACGCCATTACCATCGGTGATGGTGCCGAGTGGTTTCGCCAAGGCACGTTATTTGGCATTATCACTGAGCCTAATCGTCTATCGTTTCGGGTGAATTTAACCAAGGCGCGCGAGCAAGGCTTTCATTTGAGTGCACAAATGTTAAAGCTGGCCAAAGAAATTCATTAACGGCCCTTCTGCAGATCCGCCAACTCGACTGGCCCCAACACCGCGGTCACGTTACTCGAAGGTGCCCTTCACCAGCGCTTGCCCTGCCGCAACCATATGCCGCCCTTTGGCAAACACATCACTAATTTGTAAATCGTCCTGCCGTAATAACACCAGATCGGCATCCGCGCCGACACGAATATGTCCTTTGTGTTGCAATCCCAAGATCGCCGCCGGAGTGGCACTGATACTGTGGATGGCGTGGGCCAACGGCACCTGATAACACTGTACCGCCGCACGCGCCGCCGCAAACAAGCTACGCACTTGCCCAACTTGCAAGCCCTGCAGCTCACCTGCAGTGTCGTACAAGGGTAAACTGGCATTACCATCCGAACTCATACTGAGCTGGGTAATGGCAATGCCCGCATCGAGTGCTTGCGCCAGCGCCGCCGCCGCCGCGACTTCGCCGGCAGCTAAATCAAAGTCGGTGGTGCTGGTGGTAAAGTCAATCACGCCACCGGCGCGTGCAAACTCAAGTCCTGCCGCAAACACCGCCGCATTGCGATTCATATGGGTGGGATAAAAGGCTTTCAGCGACAACTCTGTCCCTGCAATCGCTTCATAGAGTGGTTGTAAACAGCGTGCGCCGGCCCCGACATGTACACTCACAATCCCTCGCTTGCCCGCCAACATGCCTCCCACCCGTGCCGCCGCCATCACTTTTCGCAGCTCATCACAGGTTGGCTGAGAGGAGCGATGATCGCTGATGGCAATCTCGCCTACACCGATACATTTATCTAATAAAATCAAATCATCGGTAATAGAACCCAGCAAGGTGCGACAGGGGATTTCATACGAACCGGTATAACAATAGGTAGAAATACCCTCCACCTCTAACGCGTGCGCCTTGGCAAATAAGTTACTCAAGGTCCGTGTGGTGGCATCTGTGCCCAAGGCTCCAATCGCCGTGGTGACACCGCCCAAAGTCGCGTCCGTGAGTTGCATCTCTGGTGTGCGCGTAGCAAAACCACCTTCACCACCACCACCGATAAAATGCACCAAGGAATCGACAAAGCCCGGCGTGAGGTAAAACGCTCGCCCATCAATGGTTTGATAAGGGATGGCGCTGGCTGCCAGATTAAAATCATGTCCTATCGCCACAAGTTTGCCACCCGCAACCACCACATCACAACGCCCAAGCGGGCTAGGTGCCAGCACGGTAATATCTTTAATCAAGGTTAACGCATTCACTATTCATTCCTTCATCACAAACCATGTCACGGTCTGACGTCACTGCCACAAAGCGACCCACGACTGTTATTGATACTGTATCGCGACCGCAGCAACCACAAAGAGACTGGCCAAACCAAATAACCAAAGCTGCAAGCGCCACACAAAACGTAGCCAAATCGCCCAGTCTAACCGCACCGCACCTAAACAACCGATCAAGGCGGCTGAGGTGGGAATGATGCAGTTGGTTAAGCCATCGCCTAATTGAAACGCTAAGACCGCAATTTGCCGAGACAGGCCGATCATATCGGCCAATGGTGCTATTAAGGGCATGGTCAGCGCCGCTTGACCGGAGCCAGAGGACACAAAGAAATTGATCACCGATTGCATGACCAACATCAGCCACGCACTGGCGTACACGGAAAAACCGTCGAATTGCAACGCGGCATGATACAAAAGGGTATTGAGCACCGATGGACGATGTGGATCATCACCACCCAGCAACAAGACAATGCCCTTGGCCATGCCAACAATAAGCGCGGCCGGCAATAAATCAGCCGCACCTTGTTTAAAACCATCGGCCACTTGATTAAGACTTAAGCGCTTCCCCAGCACTGCGATAGCACCGACCACAATACCGATGGTAAAAAATTGGCTCGCCAACTCAGGAATGTAGTAGTGCTGTGTGGTCACGCCCCAAATAATCCAGCCTAAACCGAGAAAGAACGCCAATAAAATCAATTGATCGAGCCTGGAGAAATGCGACTGTTCCATACTTGGTTGCGTTAAGCGTTGCCGCTGATCGGATGCAAAGCTTAACGATAACATCGGGTTGGCACGCACACTGGCGGCGTATTTCAAGGTGTACGCCATGCCAAATAAAGTGAATACCAACCACATCAACAGCCGAAATTCGTGCCCCGAAAACAGCGGAATACCGGCAATACCTTGCGCAATAGCCACATTAAATGGGTTCATCCACGAGGTGGCAAAACCAATTTGGGTCGCCACATAGGTCACCAGCACAGTGGTAATAGCGTCATACCCCAGAGCGAGCATCAGCGGCAGCAAGATGATACAAAAGGCAATGGCTTCTTCGCCCATGCCAAATACGGCACCACCTAAGGAAAACAGCAAAAATAACAATGGGATAAATAAAAAATCAACCCGAGCGGTATGCTGAATCAGTGCGCAAATACCATGATGGATAGCACCGGTTTTGAGCAAAATGCCAAAAGCCCCACCCGTCAATAAGATAAAAGCAACCACCCCAACGGCAGAGCCATTTTTATCGCCGGAAACCATGCCTTCAAAGGCATAGTTAAAAAATCCCACGCCGCCGCCAGCCGCAAACCAGCTCACCCCTTGCGTCGTGGTGGCGCTATCTGCATAACGAAACTGGGCAGGATCTAAGCTCGCAACTTTTTCGGTGGTGCTATGGGCGGAAACCGTTGCCGTATCGGCCGCGGCAGTCGCCATGGTAGTCGCCGCATGACTGGCCGATGGCGTGGCGGCAAAGAAGCCGGCCGGGACCAGATGCGACAGTACTGCAGCAAACAGCATGATAAAAAATAAAATCACAAAGGCGTCCGGCATTTGCATAGCGCGCGGCGCCGTATCTGTCGGCACGGTCAAACCTTCGCCGGTAGCGAGAGGCGTTTCTAGCGCGGAGTGTTGATGACGATCAGGAGGTGTTGTCATGCCAGGGTCCTTACCTCTTCAGCCTTGGTTGCGATAGAGCTTTATAACCAGCTGATTAAATTAGAAAAGTTCTAAAGTGTGTTTACTATCTTTTCGCGTCTGTTCCGTAACCTGTCGCCAATGACGCAGCTTTGCAGTGAATCGACATAAGGGCGTTGACATCAAGAGCTCGACATCAGGCACACTCATGGCATTCGCGATGCGACAACAGGGTGTGAGCCGAAGCTACACCGGTATCACCGCACGTTTGCGTGAGAACTGCCTGTGAGGCCCCAAAAAGCCATCAAGCCGCCATCAACAAACCGATGAAACAAAAGAAAAACAGACACTTAAAAAACAGCTATACGAATAAATCAGGTTCCGCAACGCGGATGATCTACTCGTTGAACCACTCCGACAGGTAGTAGGACGAGTAGTGATATGAAGCGAGCGCAAAGGCATTTTTTAACATATCGCTACCTACATGAATGGGGAAAGTGAGTTCCAACCTGACGTTGCGACTGGTCATGGCAACATCGTGGGTATTAACGGAACCTTATTTAGAAATACAAAGTTGTGACGAGGCTGTCAAGCATCCCATGCAAAATTACGTGGCAAAATTACGTGGCAAACACTGACTAAACGTCGACACTGACGAAGCGCCATGCACTAAACGCTACGCCAGATGCGCACAACATAACGCCAACCACACGAATAGCGCTGCGATGAAACGCCAGTTGACAGCCGTACTGAAGGCCGCTTATTAGTAAAAAAAGGGCCAACGACAAGGATCGATTGATGCACGACCAGCGAACTCATACCCAGCAATGTCGCCGCGACGCATGCCCATGGCGGCGGCGCGCCCAGCAAACCATCGCATTTGCCGGCCTGTTCTGGCTTGGATTAGCCTTTGCCACCTTCGCGACCGCTGCCACCTTCGCGCACGCACGGCATGCCATTTTTACAACTTCGACGACAAACACCGCGACGACAAACACCGCAATATCCCCGATAAAATCAGACAAATCGCCGACAAACGCCGATTTTACACCTGCGGCAGAATTGCTCCTCATTGGCGGCGGTATGTCGACATGCAGCTCCATGTCGCCCACGCATTGCAATATCCCCAACAACACCCGCTCGATAGCGACGGCGGGGCAAGGCCCCACGTTGGCAAAGCGCCAATCATTGATTGCCCTTGATGATGCCCGGATTGCGCGCGCCATAGCACCAGAGTATTGGTCGAGTGAGCGTTTGCACATACAGCAGCAGTTGGCCTTACAGTTACGTCGTTTACAGCAGTTATCCATAAAAAACCAGCCCCCGCAGTCTTCGGACTCGCGCTTACAACCGGCACCGCTGGACATAGCGCAATTTGAAACATGGTTTCGCCAATTACCGGCGCTTTCCCCCACAGCACAGCTCAGCACAGCACCGCAAAGCTCAGCTCAGCTCAGCACAGCACAGCCGGCTGAGCACGCGCAAAATAGCGTTGGCAACAGCGCCAGCCTAAGCGGTGACGCGCTGTGGCAACAGCTTGCAACGGACGAATTCGATCGAATGCTGGATGCGCTGGAGTACATTCCATCCGCCGGCGGTCAACGCATCAAAGAACAGGTCTGGTTAAGCGCAAGTCGCGATCAGCACAGCATGGCGATTTACCAGCACATGATTAGCGCCGCACTAGCGCGGCCTCGCCATCAAGAGCTCCGCCAGCCAAACGGCGACAGTCAACAAAACAGCGACAGCCAGCAACCTCCTCTGCGGATTTTATTTTTAACCGTGGCCAGTCGCGATCCTTTTGCCGCGGTGGATTTTTATCAGCAGGCGTTAACCCAAGCGGCACAGCGGCAAGGTCTGCCGCCACACAAAATTGAGGTACGTTGGTTACCGCTCTCCGCCGCATTGATGCAACTGCAGCACGACAAGCGTCATTGCGATCAGTTAGCCTTGGCATTGGCGGCATATCAAGGCAGTTTTTTCCGCCAGCACGCCTATCCCGATTTATTTGCGCAGATGCAGCAACTTTGCCGCGCCGGTATGCCACAGGCGGTGGCAGAGATCGAGGCTGCTGATGTGATTTTTTTTAACGGTGGCGATCAGCAACTGAGCAAAATGGCATTCTACCAACCCATGCCGAATGGCCGTTGGCAACCCAGCCCGGCGCTGATGGCACTGCAACAACGTTACTGGCAAGGCGAGTTGCTGGTCGTCGGCACCAGCGCAGGTACCGCCGTGCAAAGCGGGGCCATTACCGCGCATCAGCCATTTTTTGCCACTCATATCCCCCGGCCTACGCTTACGGCGCTCACTACGCTAAAACCTCCGATGATCCGCGGCGGCGATAGCGAACAAGCACTGTGGCAAAACACGATCGATGTGTCGCAGCCAGCTCTCGATGCGCCACCCAATGCGTTCATCTCCGCACCACAACTGTGGCAACCTGAGGAATCTTATCGTCCATTAGAGTACTTACGTTCACAACAATGGCGTTCACAACAATGGCATACCCAGCAGGCATTGCATCAGCTCAGTTTTGACCGTTCGGGGGGGTTAGGCTTATTTCCTTGGGGGATGCTGGATACGCACTTTTCCGAACGTGGCCGCGAACTGCGCCTCATTCGGATGCTGCACGATAGCCAAACAGCGCTGGGATTTGGCATCGATGAAGCTACCGCGCTGCAGGTAAAAAGCCGCATTCAGCTGGCCGATGATACCGACCTTGCCGCTCGAATTGATATGGCGGTGCTGGGCGCCGGCGGCGTATTTATCGCCGATGTGCGACATACTCATGCGCCACTGCAACAGGTTCAAGTGCATTACCTCCCCTCAGGTGCGGCGTTTCATTTGGACATCGCACACAATACTGCCGCGCAGTCGCCAACCTTAGCGCTTAGGTTCGATATGCCCACTGTTACATCGGCACCGCAACCGGCACCGCAAGTCACCGTTTTGCCAAAACCCAGCGTGACGGCGGTCGACGCGGAACAGTGGCTATTTGCGGATGGTTTTCGTCAATTCTCGCAGCATTGGTGTCAACAGCAGGCGCTGCCAGCATCCGCGTTCAGGCCATGGTTGACACCCGCTGCGTCCTCAGAAGCACGTATCGCTGTCGTGTCGCCGCAACAAACATCATCATTGCATACGCCAAGCGCCTCCCCCCCGCCCACTCAGGCCGTCACGCAGGCGAGTAACCACTATCAGCTAAGCCTGCGAACCTCGCCACAGGTGCCATGGCAATTGCCAACCACCATCGCAATCGTGCACCCACCGCATGACGGGCCGCCGATACGTCCACGTTGCCAGTATCAACATGGCTGGTTAAGCTGGCAATTGACACCGCTGTAGTGAGGCTTTATGGCATAACATCACCGCCATTAGCTGCGGTGATCTATCCAATCAGGTCGCCACGCTTTGTTTCATCAACGCAGGCCATCGCCAGCATGAGGCGGCAACATACGGTGGTAAATCGCACCAAAACTTGGCAAAAACAGCACCGTCATGCACCAATATGTGGCAATCGAACCTTATTGGCGCAGGCGCAAAAAACGAGCAAAAATGCGTAAAAAAAACGCTTGACACTGATCACAAAATCAGGGAATTTGAATACAAGACATAGGGAGCCGCCAGCAATGATGGCCATGCAGAGCGCATGCGAGCTTCCTACAGTTTCCATCCAATCACCGTTACAAGGAGGAGAGTCATGCTGAAATGTGCTGTTGATCTTAGCAACTATCGCTACTCCCCCTACTACCTGTCTGAGTGGTTTAATAATTAGATCGCCCTCTGCTCATCGCAGAGGGAGTCCAACACGGCAGCACCACGTCAGCGTTCAAACATTGAACCATACGCTGAGCTATGTACACAAAATCGCAAGCAAAACCGCCCGTCACTACGGATTGTTTTGGCATGGTTTGTTTAACATGGATTGTGTTGCCGCTGTATCCTCGTTGTGTTGCCGATGTGACATTGCAATGTGTTGATCATGTGGTATTTGCGCCAACATGGACACATGCTTAGCCTGTCGTATCGAATATCACCTTGGACATACTCCCGCTGTATTGCTCGATTGTTTTCAGTGCTCGACAGAACGAGCGACAACATCAGATTGCCTCAAGGCAACATTGCGATCCCAGAGGAATGAGTATGAACGCACCCGCAGTTACATTAAATTCGCCATCATGTGTGTCCGTCACCCGCCAATACAGCCTGATCGGCGCCGCCATTTTATTCGCGCTAAGCAGCGCTGCGCATGCACAAACCAGCACCGCCGCCAACAGCACCACCGCCAACAGCACAGCGCCAGCTAGCGAAACCAACGCGGAATCTGTCGAAACCATCGAAGTCACAGGTTCGCGTCTCAAAGGCGTGGATATGGAGGGCGCCAACCCGCTGCAAGTGTTCAGTGCCGACGATCTGATCAACAAAGGCTATGAGAATGTCGCTGGTTTTTTACGTGATCTGCCCCAAGCCGCAAGCGCGGGCACCTTCAGTGAAAACGGCAATGTCGCAGGTTCTGATGGTACGCCGCCAGGTGCCGCCGGGGTCAGCCTACGCGGCTTAGGTTCCAGCTCCACCCTGGTGTTGGTCAACGGTCGACGCGTTGCTGTTGATTCCTTTGCCAATGGCTTTGATGCCTTTGTGAACGTCAACGCCATCCCGATGGCCGCGATTGAGCGTATTGAAGTGTTAACCGATGGCGCCGCCTCGGTTTATGGCTCGGACGCTATCGCTGGGGTCATCAACTTTATCCTAAAGAAAAACTATGTCGGGCATGAAATGAGCGCCATGTACGGCGATGACAGTGCCTCAAGCGATTTTCAGCGCTACAACTTTACCTACACCGGCGGTTTTGCCACGGACAACAGCAACACCACCTTGGTCTTGGATTATTACGACCGAGATGCGCTGATGAATAGCGATAGACCCATTAATGTCACCTTTTTATCATCCACCCGCGTGACTATTGATGGCAAAGATTACGCCGAACCTTGGTGTGGTAAGGCCACCAGCAATGGCGGTAGCCGCTGCCAATATGACTATGTCAAAGAGCGCGCGATCCAGCCCGATAGTAAAAACATCGGCGCCATGCTCAGTCATAACTATCGCTTTGATGACACCGAACTGTTTGTTGAAGCGATGCTGCAACAAAACAGTGGTCATTCCTATGATTCCGCTGGCGCCTTTGATGTGCGCGTCCCCGGCACGCTGAGTACAGTGCCGCAATGGGCACGCGATATCGATGCTCTAAACGGTAGCGCCGGTACCATTCGCATCCGGTCACGTTTTCCAGAAACGCGGCAACAATCCTACGATACCCAAAGCATGCGACTGATGGCAGGCCTGCGCGGCGAACTCAGCCAAGGTGTACTGCGCAACTGGCAATGGGAAAGTGCGCTCAGTGTCGGCAGCTCAGACAATGAGGTGCAGCATATCTCGGGATATTACCAGCTTGATAGGCTAGCCGCCGCGACAGCTGCGGGTCAATTTAACCCCTTTAATCGTGGCCGCGATACTGCGTCTGCCGTCATAGCCGGCCTACGCGAGCTAGCCCCGCGCATAGGCGAGTCCAACGTAGAAAGTTGGGACTTTAACCTCGCCGGCGATGCTTTTGCCTTGCCAGCAGGCGACAGCAAAGCGGTCATAGGCGGCGAATGGCGCGCCGAAGATATTCGCGATACCCCGGCACTGGTTGCTCAGCAAAACCTGGTAAGTACCCTAGGTGCCACCGAAGCGGCCGCCGATCGCAGTCAATACGCCCTTTATGCTGAACTTAACCTACCCATCACCAGTCAGCTGGATGCCATCACCGCCTTGCGGTATGACCATTACAGTGATTTTGGCGGCGATGTAAACCCCAAACTATCACTGCGGTTTAAAGCCAGTGACGCCCTGATTTTCCGCGCCAGCTGGAGCACAGGTTTCCGCGCCCCATCCTTATCAGAACTCGGGGCCGGTACCTCGCTTGGGTCGAATTATATCGACTGCGGCAGTGGCAAGCCCTTTGATGGTCTCTGTGGCAGTTTTGGCGCGCAAACCGGCGAGTTAGAATTTGATCAAGAAACCATCGGCAATCAAGGGCTGGATGCGGAGCAATCCGAAGCCGTTAACCTTGGATTTTCGTGGGAGTTAGCGGAGGGTCTGAATCTAACCACCGATTACTGGCGCTATGAACACACCGATATCGTCGATGTTGATGCCAACACCACCTTAGCCGGCTGCTTAAATGGTAGCGCTCAGGTGGCGACTAGCATCGAGGCACTGCAAGGTCAATTTGGCTGCGTTAAAGATAGTGGTGGTGACTTAGTATTTGTTCGCACAGGCTTTTTTAACGTCGGCGCGCAAGAAACCGATGGTATTGATATGAAACTCAGCCATCAATTCGATAGCAGCATCGGCCGCTTTCATAGCAGTGTCGCCGCAACACGCACCTTAAGTTATGAACGCCAATTAAGCCCGACCTCGCCACGGCAAGACTTGTTGGGCAGACTCAGCGGCGCCAGTGAAATCGCCCGTCCCGATTTGGTTGCCGATGCTAGCGTGGATTGGCAATGGCAACAGTGGTCAGCCAGCGTCAGCCTGCATCATGTCGATGCCTTTGGCGATGGTGATTTTAAAGCCAATAACGAACAGGTTGCCGCATGGCGGACGTGGCATAGCAGCATCGGTTATGACATTAATAATCAACAATTTGTACAATTGGCGGTACGCAATCTGACCGATAAAGCGCCCCCCTACGCCTCATCGCCCACCAATGGGTACGCCAGCTCGATTCATGATTGGTTAGGCCGCACCTGGACGCTGCGTTACACCATCAAGTTTTAACAACGCCATTAACCGCAAACGCGAACCGCAGCGCTTCCCGAGCAAAGGATTGCCACCCGAAGCGCTGCCCCTTCATGCCTAGATACCTCAGGTATCACATTTAGGCCACCACGAGTTATCTTAGCCTCACTCCGCCCAGTCTAGCTGTACCTATTTGCGCCATTTTTGTCATCTGTTGTTCATCAACTACTTAGTTAAACTTCATGGCACTGACAAGATCAGCTTGATGCTCTGCGCTTACTATGATGTCAGAACGTTGTGATGATGCTCGCTTCCAGCAGGTGGTTGACCTACATCCGAGCACACACGCGGCTTCGCAGCTTTATGTAACTTTGCAAATTAAACCTCAATAAGGAAAACGCTATGACAGCACTTAAAGCAATTCGTAATTCAGTGGGTGTAACTCTGCTTCTCTGTGCCGCCATTCCGGCTTACGCAGCCAGCCAGGTGAATACCAACATCACCGAAGCGGATGTTGAAGCCGCGCAACAAGCATGGGGCAAAGCCTTAATTCAAATCAGTAGCGACTACGCCAGCGGCGGTTTAGAAAAAGCGACCACCACCGCTAAAGCCGTATTGGATGCCGCTTACGGTTACAACATGGGCCCGGTACTGTTTAAACCCACCCTGGCCTCAGGTGAGCAAACCTTCCGCACCAGCTATGATGGCGCCTTGTCGTACTTTGTTGGCAATAATCCAAGCTTTAAGCAAGACAAGGGCTTCGCTTTAAAAGGTTGGACGCAATATCAATTCAAAAACGCTGGTGTGTATATCAACGGCGATATGGCGATTACCATGGGTAATGTGATGCTGACGGATAAATCAGGCAAAGTGACCACGGTTGACAAAACCTGGGGCTTTAAAAAAGATCAATATGGTAAAGTCCGCATCGTATTGCACCATTCATCATTGCCATACGCGGGTTAATTCAGCTATATCGTGCATGCTGACTTGGGCTATGTCCACCGACATAGCCCTTTTGCTACTGGTGATGTCATGACATAGGTCGGAGAACCAAGCTCTGTCATAGGTCAAAGCATTGTCAAAGGATCTTGCGAGGTTCAGCGCCATCTTGATCAGCACGATCTTGTGCAATGGTGGTAAAGTTACGGCGATAACATGCGCAGGTCTCACGCAACGAGCGCCAACGGCAAGGGGGTCACACTGTGTTTCGAACCAAACTGTACTTGGCATTTTTCACGCTGGTACTGATTACCATTTTACAGGCAGGGTTGGCCAGTTGGGCCGGTCAGGTCGCCAGTGTACAAGTGGAACGCGGTCGTATTGCCAACCAAATGCTGACGGAGTTTATTGCGTTAGGCGCTGATAAACAGCGGTTAAAGGTGTGGCTGGCGCAGGCATTGTTAACCAAAGAAGCGCCCCTTGAGCAGCGCGATCATTACTTAGCCCGCATGCAGCAAAACCTGCAGCAAATCCATAACTTACTGTTGCAAGACCAAGGGTTAGCGCAAAATGCCAACGACTATCAAGTCATAGCGCAGCAACTGAAAAATCTGTCCATTCTTGAAACCAACGTCGATGCTCTCAAACGCAGTTTGCTGGCCAAATCAAGACAGCAACAAATCGCCCCGCGCTCTGAAGCCGATATTTGGCGGTTATTGATCCAAACCTTTGATAATCTGGAAGGCCTTGACCTAAAAAAACTAATTGCTGAATCCATCGCTATTCAAAAGCAGCGCTCAGCCGCGGCTGAACAGGCCGCCAGCAAAGCCTTACAACAAACCAAAGTGCTGTTAATCGGCTGCGGCTTATTTGGTATTTTGGCCGCAGCGATCTTTGCTTTTTTACTGGCCCGAACCAGCTACCGGCCATTGCAATCCTTGCTCGAAGGTACGGCGGCCATCAGTCGCGGCGATTTGGCCTATCGCTTGCCCGAACAAGGCAACGCCGAATTTGCCTTGCTCTCGCGCAGTTTTAACCAAATGGCGGCCGCGTTGGAGCGGGCACATCATGCCGAAACCGCACAAATCCAGCAAACCGAACACATCGTGCATGAACGCACCGCACAATTGCAGCAAGCCCTGCAAGAACTGCAGCATGCCGAAACACAGCAACAACAATTTTTAGCCGACGTCAGTCATGAACTGCGCACACCCGCAACCGCTATTCGTGGCGAAGCCGAGGTCATGCTGCGCGGACATGACAAAAGTTGTGATGAATACAAAGAGAGCCTACTGCGTATTGTCGATACCAGCGTACAGTTATCCAACCGTATTGATGAATTACTGATGTTGGTGCGAGGTGATCGCCAGCTGCAGATCCGCTTTAAACAGTATCGCTTGGCGCAATTATGGCCACAGTGGCAAGCCCTCGCACAGCGCATTGAACAAAGCAGTGGCATACCGCTGCACTGGCCCGCATTAGACGATGCCACCTTGCACGTTGCGCTTTATGTCGACGCCGAACGCTGTTTACAAGCGCTGCAAATCGTGCTGGATAACGCGGTTAAATACGGTCAAGGCCAACCGATTTGGGTCAATTTGGAATCGATGACCACCGATCGGCTCTCGCCACAATTGGCGCTGCATGTGTATGATGTCGGCATTGGCATCCCGGCGGCAGAACAACATCGTTTATTTGAACGCTATTATCGTGCCAGCAATGCCCAGCAACAGCGTCCGGATGGGCTCGGTATTGGCTTATCCTTGTGCCGCGCCATTATGCAAGCGCAACATGGTGATGTGCTGATTGTAAGCCATGACCACCCTGGGCAACCCGAACCAAGTCGCACCACGCAGCATGGCACCACGCAGCACGGCATCACCTCAGCCTTTATTACACGCGTCAGCCTCATTTGGCCACTGGTCGATACCGACGATGACGTTGACGCAGCCGAGCTCATCGAGCCAAGCCGCGCTGATGACGCGCTGATGAATAAATGCGACTAACCAAGAGCTAGCCTGTATGCAACAGATCCTCATTGTGGAAGATGATAAAAAAGTCGCCGATTTTTTAGCGCGCGGTTTAAAAGCTGAAGGGTATTTCACCACCGTCGTCAGTGATGGCGATGCCGTGATGCCCACAGTACAAGCGGTGCATCCGGATCTGATAATCTTGGATCGGATGTTACCCAAGCGTGATGGACTGAGTATTTGCCAATTAATTCGCGCGCAACAGCTGCCGGTTCGGATCTTAATGTTGTCCGCGTTGGCCGATACCAAAGCGCGGGTCGAAGGTTTAAAAAGTGGGGCTGATGATTATCTCACCAAGCCGTTTGCCTTCGAAGAACTGCTGGCCAGAATTGAAAACCTGTTGCAGCGCCGCGGCTTTGAACGCAGTGGTCGCAAATTGCAATTTGCCGACTTGGAATTGGATTTAGAACTGATGCAAGCCAAGCGCAGTGGCCAACTCATCAACCTAACGGCCACCGAACTGCGCTTTTTAGAACTGTTGATGGCAAACCCTCAAAAAGTACAAAGTCGTGAACGTATACTCACCAATGTGTGGGGACTGAACCAAGATCCACAAACCAATGTAGTGGATGTTTACATCAAACGGCTGCGGCAAAAAATCGACGCCGACTACCCCATCAAATATATCCGCACGCTACGTGGTATTGGTTATTTTTTATCCGAAGATACGTAAGCGTTTAGTTATCGCTAGGTGTCTGGTCAGCTGATTGTAGGCCGAATGCCATCGAGGTCGAACCATGGCCATGATATGGTCAGATCGCGGCACAACGCCAAAGCCCGCCCCGAATATAATAAAAAAACCGGTGCTTCGATGTGGTCATACACAGCGAAGCACCGGCGAGTGTGCAGTCCGGTACATCCAGCCCACATGGGGTTGCACAGGGGGTATGGACGGTGGTCTATCGTGCACAGCCAGCATCACAGTGCAAGGCCTTCCTCACCGACGGACTTACCCGTTGTAGTCAGACGATGAAAGGTTTGTGCTATTGACCAACAGCGCAATACACCAAACCGATTAATAGTCTAACGAGGCAATGGATTCCTCGTTTTGTTTAACGCCGACGTAGCGTGCCATTCGGCCCGAGGCATATTGCTCGGCGAATTCCATGTAGGACACGTTGTTGCATTTGACAGCATTACGCACCGATTCTAAGCGTTCTTGGTGCTGGCGTAACAACGCCTGCAAACCTTTCACATCGCCTTTGGCTGTGGCCACACAGACTTTGGTTTCAAAACTCTGATCGGTTTCCACAAATTGCAACTCCGTTGCCTGTACTGCGCCCATGGTGAAGATCGCCACTAACCCGAACATAAACTGTTTCATACCTGCTCCTTTAGCGTTAACCTTGCTGAGATTGGCCCACCCGAAGAACAAGCCTCGTTGGGCGCGGACATAGTGGCGATTTTTGGTGACAATGCGGTGGCAAAACCGTTTCGCTTTGGGGAAACTTTGATGAAACATCGATGAACCTAGGGTACAAACTGGCTGCCTCGCCGCAATGGCAAACATGCGGAGATCACCTTACGTGGCCATCGCATTGACAAAAATTTTCGCCATGATGTAACACTTTGAATTTTTTCCCGACTCATCAGCATAATCACCATAACATCAGCACAAGGAACGAGGCCCTGTGAGCTCCACGCCCCTATTTTCCAGCAGCATGACGGCTGAGCAGCACCTTATGCAGCTGTGGCAACAGCATCAAGGTGCCATTATGCGGACCCTGCTGGCCTATGAAGTCAATGCCACGGCGCGACAAGATTTAAAACAAGATATTTTCTTGGCGCTTTATCAATCGGCGTCGCGTATTCATACCGCCGATAACCCGAGGGCGTATCTGTTTCGCATTATGCACAACGTGATTGTCGATCACATTGCCTGCGCCACTCGACACAAATGGCAGCCGCTGGATGATGCACTGCAAGATGAATTGATTGCCGACACCAACCTAGCTGCCGATTTAGTCGCGCAGCAACAACAGCAACGCCTGTTAACCGCCGTTCGACAATTAAGTGCGGCAAATCGCCAAGTGATGTTATTGGCGATGGAAGATCTATCCGCGCCTGACATTGCTGATATTTTGCAAATCAGTCACGGCGCCGTGCGCGTTCGGTTAAATCGCGCCAAAACTGAACTTATGGAGTTAATGGCAGATGAAAAATAATGAGAAAAATAATGACACCCAGATCATCACGACGATGACGACCCAAGCGGGCCATGGTATGGGGCAACCTCAGCACGTTCAACGCAGTTCGGATCAAAGCGAGATGAATCAAAAGCGCGCAGACCATGACACAGCGACCACGCCTGAGGATACAGATCTGGCTGTCTTCGCAAAATTTTGGCAGCAACAACCGCTCGCTGTGGATGCGACATTGCCAACTGACGCGCCACCAAGCCGTGCTGAAAAACCTAGTCCCGCAGAAAGCAGTCCAGCAGAAAGCACACCTCCACTAACCAAGGGCAGCGCATTACATACCAAAAACACCGCAGCCAACACCGACAACCGCTCGACGGGGATACCTTCAACAGCCGGACAAACTTGGCCCCTGCCCGCGGATATACCGGCCATCACATCGCAATCATCACTGGATCAACCATCGCTACAGCAAGCCAAGCAAAAACAGCGGCAACAGCGCTGGTGGTTATTGTGGGATGCGGCAGGAGCACTGGTGATGGCAATGATGGCACTGTGGTTACTCATCACGCAGAAAAATGCCATCGGCTACAGTGCCGCCGCGCTATTAAGTCTGGGGGTGATGGGAAGTATTTACAGCATTTGGCACGTTCACTTACCGGTGCTCGCTTATGCGCAGTGGAACAGTTTAGGCATTATCCAATTTCGCTATCGGCGTGCTTTACTGGCGATTCGCTATAACCGTATCAACCAAATTGCGGCCGTCTTGCTGGCATGTTTTGCCTGCGGGCTTTGGCTATATCAGCAGTTTCAACCACAGCTGTTACCCGATCTGCTGGTACAGATCTACCTCTTCTGTGGCTTACCATTGGCTGTCGCCATCTATTTTCGCTGTGCGCAGCGCATTAAAGTTCAACAAGCGATGCTGCCGCATTTACGCCAGTTATTGGCCGATTTTGCCGAGCACGAAGCGCCTTAATATTCAATTATATCAACCACGTAAAGCTTCAAGCTGAAACTACGCCAGCCCGCTGCGAAATCATATGATCTCGCAGCTATCCCCCGACGTAAAACTAAGGGAATTCCATCGTTTGATTGTTTTTAGTTTCACAGGCCCTGATGATGAAAAAATCACTGACTACCTTGTCGCAGTATTTCTCGCTAGATACTTTAATTATTCATTCGTTGGATATGTGTTTGTACCAAGCATCCGTCTTGATTGAGCCCGATGGGGAAGAGTGCTGGGTTTGTGACAATCACGGTAAATTATTAAAAACCCACTCTATTATTGAAATGCAAAAACATTGCAGCGTGCTGAAGGTGAAACAACAGCGACTTCGGCAACGCAGTGCTTATGATGAAATGGTGGGCGGCCCCACCAAGTGTGACAACACGCTTGAGGTGCCGCTGTCTGATCAAAAGCTGTATTAGCGCAATCAACAACCCTTCGATGCCAACATCTCGGTACAGCACCACCGGTTGGCCGATTTAATTACGGCTGTTGCGCCGTCTTTTTTATCGCCGGTGGTCTTTATCACAAAAGCCGCTTTTCATCCGCGCGCATTCGCTTTATGCTGAACCTAACACCTTACTTGATGCATTCCTAGCGACGGCAGTGGTTCACACTTGTAGTTTCAGGTGGCGTCATAGCGGTTTTGAGCTATTTGTGGGCGCTGACTACATTATTTTATATCTCGGATGGCGCGCATGGTCGCCGTTTTATGGCGTATTTCACGCCAACACGAAAAATTGCATATTCCGATGGTGGATGCTAACGGTATTCGATGAACACTATGATGGAGATTGACGATTGCCTGCGGCGTTTGATTTATGGACCGAACAACAAGTGCTGTTTGCCGTTGTTCGCGGCGGTTGGAATGAATTGACAGCCCGCGATTACAGCCTCGCCTACCAAAAAACAGTAAAACCACTGTTGGGGAACGATTGGGCACATATTGTGTATTTGGATGATTGGGGCCTAGGCAGCCCTGCGATTGAACCTATTATCAGCCAGTTAGCCACTTGGGCCGTGAGTCAGCGCTTACGTTATTTTGCCCAAGTCTATAGCCCAAACATGGTGAAACAATTCCAACTCGATCGAATGCTGGTGAGCCCAATTAAAACCTGTGAAAAACAGCTATTTGCAGAACAAAACGAAGCTTTTGCTTGGCTGGCGAGCAAAGGGTTTTCCACCAACTCAAACAAAATATCGTATACATTGGAACTTCAACAGTTCGCTAGCACATCGTGAAAGAACACTTGGAAAAGACGATGACGCTTACCTAAACGCATGACTCACCAAGCGCCAACTCCACAATAAAACAATCGTTGTCGTTAATGTCCCATGTTACGCTCACCTGATGAAGGCTAGCTATTTTTTGCACAATAGAAAGCCCCAGTCCTGAACCAACAATATCTTGGTGCACAGCAGCTCTGAAAAAACGTTCACCAAGGCGGTGTAATTCTGGTTTTGAATTTTCTGCTAATTGATTAGTAATGCTCAAGGTCTGCCGTATTGGGGTAACGGTATATTGGACGCTAATCACAGTATTGGAACATGCATACTTTGCCGCATTATCCAGCAAATTGCGCAATACACATTGGAACAACGCCGGTTCTACGTTTATCGTTGCCTCAGCATTTACCCGTATGTCCCAACTAACGTTGTCTAAATGCTTACTCTCAATCTGCCCCATCGCATCGGAAATTAACCCGAGCAGGGACATCTGTTTTTTCTTAAGCTGGCTGAAATGCTCTAGTTTTTGCATTTCCATCAATTGAAACACCAGATGGGACAGCCGTTTTGTGCTTTTTTGAATCGCTTGGTTGGCCAGTTGGATCTCATGAGCCGACTGCGCTTTGGCTAAGTTATCCGTGTGCAGCTGCAGAATGCTCAGCGGCGTGCGAAGTTCATGCGAAGCATCAGCGATAAAGCGTTTTTCTTTGCTGATGTAAGATTTGAGCTCCGCCAACAAGGTATTCACCGCATGCTGAAAAGGCTGTAATTCCCGGGGAAGTTCCATCTGCAAAGGTTTTAAATCGGCTGGATCTGTGCCAGCAAGTTTTGCTGACAATTCGTTGATTGGTCTTGTGCCCCAATAGACGGTCAGCCACACCAGTATAAAAATCGGGATCAAAGCGAAGCTAAGGGGAACTAGCTGGTCGATGGTCAGATGAAAGCTCAGCTCACCCCGGACATCCTCCCGTTGCGCGGTGAAAACCCAGACCTTTAAATCTTGCGCATATAAACTAAAGCCAACCCACTCATACCCATCGAAATTCACCACATGATAACCAGCGTCCATCGGTTGCAGTGGGTGTGTACCGGCATTGGCAGAACGCAGCAATAATTTGCCGTCCTGGCTCCAGACTTGGACAGCAATTTTACTCTCATATTTATGCCCTTCCGGGTGTCGCTCCTGTTCGGATGTGCGTTCTATACCATCTTCAATGATCCGCGGGACTTCAATTACATTGTCAAATGCCGGTTTTATCGATGAACTTTCAACTATAAGATGTCGCACCAGTCGGGCATACTGTGCAAGTTGGGCATCAAACAACTCATCCAATTCGTGATGCGCACTGTAAAACGTACTCACGCCGGTTACAGTCATCAACAGCAAAATCATACCGTTAATACTCAGCAGCAGCATGCGCCGCAAACTTTTAATTTTCATCGTGATTCTTCAGTATGTAGCCAAAACCACGGATTGTTTTAATCACATAAGTGGCGGTTTTCTTGCGAATATTGTGAATATGGACTTCCAATGAGTTGCCCTCGTTATCACCATTCCAGCCGGTGTTGATTTCCTCCAAATGCTGTTTGGAGACAATTTTACCTTGATGCAACATTAGCTCTTTGAGTAACAAAAACTCACGGCTGGTCAGGTGGACCGGTTTATCTTGAAACGTACAGGTATGTCGCTGGATGTCTAACAAGAGTTCGTGGCTCACTAGAATGTCCTGATGTCGTTGCTGATGCCGTCTCAGAATCACCCGCAAACGTGCTTCAATCTCCCTGACATCACAGGGTTTCAGCACATAATCGTCCGCGCCGGCATCCAGCGCTGCGATTTTAGTTTCCAGATGGTCCCAGGCGGTTAAAACCAGAATGGGCAGCGCTTGCTGGCTGGCTCTCAGTGTTCTGATCACCGGTAATGCCAAGCCGTCAGGTAAACCAAGGTCCAGGATCATCACATCAAAGCTGCTGCTTTGCGCCGCTTGTAGTGCCTGCTTCCCCGAGAGACAATGCTCCACGCGATAGTGCAATCGCTCCAGGGCGACCATAAGCCCCTGAGCCAATAATTGATCATCTTCAACCAACAGAATACGCATAGAGCAAGCTCCGGTTTAACAAAGGATAATCAACCACACGGATACCGCAGCCACCAGCATGGTTAATACTGCCGCCGAGCCGATATCTTTGGCTTTGCCGCTAAGCTCGTGATAGTCAGGTCCAATCCGGTCGACCACAGCCTCAAGCCCGGTATTCAGAAGCTCCACAACCAACACTAGAAACAAGGTTAATACCAGCAAAGCCCTTTCCATTGCGCTGACGTCGACCCAAAGGGCAAAAGGCAGCAATACGAGTAACGCCATCAGCTCTTGTCTTATAGCCGCTTCAGAGTGCCAACTGCTGACAAATCCCTGTTTTGAATAATTGGCCGCACTGATAAGCCTGCGCCAGCCCTGATGATGATTTTTCATATTTTTTTACCTCCAATTATTCTATGTTAAATCACCAGCCTTAAGGAAATCTTAAGTTTGGCTATTTAGGCTACCTATAGTTGTAAAAAAAGGACGAAATGAATGCAGCATGGTGTTTTTAACAAATTGATGAGTGCTTCTATCTGGGGGCCTTATGTGCACCTGGTCCGGATGATTTGGATTGGATTATTCAGTTTAAGCGTCAGTCGGCTCGCATTGGTGCTATGGCAATATGAGCGGGTGGAGCCGACAAAATCATTCGGTATGATCATGCTGCAAGGGGTTCGGGCCGACTTTATTTTGATGTGCTTATTGGCGGCTATCCCCGTGTTACTATCGTTGTTTCTGGCCTGGTCGCCGCTTAAACGCAGTTGGTTCCGTTTTACCTATGGCTGGAGTCTGGTGGCTTTAATTGCTGTTGTTTTTCTTGAACTTTCCACGCCGTCATTTTTATTGCAATACGACATCAGGCCTAACCGTCTTTACGTTGAATACCTGAAATACCCCAAAGAAGTGTTTTCGACATTGTGGCATGGATTCAGAGTCCCCCTACTCCTTGGGATTGCGTTCACCGTAGGTCTAGCTCTGCTGTTTCGGCGCTTACTGCGCGTTGCTGATGCGGATCTGCAGTTATGGCCGGTTAAACTGCATACATTAATCTGGCCGTTGGCTGTCTTTATCGTTTTTGCCGGGATCCGCTCGACCACCCAGCATCGTCCTGCTAATCCGGCAATGTTTGCGATCACCGGGGATGCCATGGTCAACTCACTGGTGATCAACTCTGGCTATTCGGTGCTGTACGCCATCTACAGTCTTAAGCATGAAGCTCGAAGCACTGAGGTCTACGGTAAATTGCCAGACGATGTGATGATTGCCCAAACACGTGACTGGCCATGGCTGAAAGCTTACCAGTACACCAATCAAGATTATCCGACATTGCACTGGCAGCAAGCACACGTCAGCCGGCAAAAGCCGCTGAATATCGTTATTGTGCTGCAAGAAAGCTTAGGCGCGACTTTTGTTGGCTCGCTCGGTGGTGCACCGGTTACTCCACACCTAGAAAAACTGAAAACCGAAGGGATGTGGTTTAATAACTTATACGCCACCGGAACTCGTTCCGTCAGAGGCATCGAAGCGGTGGTCGCGGGTTTTATGCCAACACCAGCCCAGAGTGTGGTGAAACTTTCCAATAGTCAGCAAGGCTTTACCACACTGGCATCGGTATTACAGCAGCAAGGTTATCAGACACAGTTTGTCTATGGCGGGGAAGCCCATTTTGACAATATGCGCAGTTTCTTTACTGGTAATGGTTTTAGCGATGTTGTCGATTTACGGCGGATTAAAGCACCACAATTTGTTGGCAGTTGGGGCGCCAGTGATGAGGATTTGTTTAATACTGCACATCAACAATTAATGCAGATGCATGCCAAAGGCCAGCCATTTTTCAGTCTAATCTTTACCTCCACCAACCATGAACCCTTTGAGTTTCCGGATGGACGGATTGAATTGCACGAAGAGCCCAAGGCAACGGCAAACAACGCAGTTAAATATGCAGATTGGGCGATGGGACAATTTTTTGATAAAGCGAAAGCGAGCGCTTATTGGCAGGATACGATATTTTTGGTCGTGGCGGACCATGACAACAGGGTGTATGGCAGTAATTTGATCCCGGTTGATAAATTCCATATTCCCGCGCTTATCCTTGGTGGCCAGGTAAAAGCTAATGTGATAGAGCCGCTAGCCAGTCAAATCGATTTGGCACCCACCTTGCTGAGTTTGGCTGGCGTTTCCGCTTGTCATCCGATGGATGGCAGGGACTTTGTCGCGGATCCAGCAAGCCCGGGACGCGCGCTCATTCAGTTCGACAATTTGTTCGCCCTGATGACAGACGAAGATTTGACCATTTTGCGGCCAAATGACACAGCGCTAATTGGTCATTACGATAAGACAACGCGTCAGCTAAACCTCAAATCCGGCACAGCTAACACGTCGAAACAACAAAAGGCGTTAGCTCATGTGCAACTGCCGTCATTCCTTTATAGAGAGCGTAAATACAGCAGCGCGGCTGAGTGTCAGCCTACTCAGAAGTAAATAAGGACATTATGTTGTTTGCGACAAACTGCGGATAAATAAATGTTCAACTTAAGTCAATCTTAAGTATTACGCTTTAGGCTGCATGTATCTGAACAGAAAATAATGTCAGGACATGCAGCAACAACAAATCAAAAATCTATTAAACCTTGTGCTCATCCCCACTGGATTGTTTGCTGTTGGTTTTGGCATCTTTTATGGAGCTCAGCTCGATTTTGTGCTGGCGTCTGCCATTTTTGAACTCGAAGGTGGCCAATGGCGATTAACAAACCATTGGCTGTTCAGTGAAGTACTTCATAGTGGCACTCGGTTTCTTAACAATATTATTCTCGCTAATTTGCTGGGTTTTTGGCTTTACCAGCAATTGTCCAATAAGACCTGCTCAGAACGCACTAGCGCACTGACCAAACTGGTTATCAGTCTACTGCTGAGCTTTTCTGTCGTTGCTCTGTTAAAGCGTCTGCTACCGGCTGAATGCCCGTGGGACCTGCAACAATTTGGCGGCGATTTACCATTTATTGGCATATTCGCACAAAGGCCCGCCGACATGCATCCAACGCAATGCTTCCCTGCGGGGCATGCCAGTGTCGGTTACGCCTGGGTTGCCTTGTACTTTTACTTTTTACCGGTGTGCGCAAAAAAGGCCCGTATTGGTTTGACTATCGGCTTATTGCTCGGTTTCTTACTGGGCGCTACGCAACAGCTACGCGGCGCGCACTTTTTTTCGCACGATCTAACTACGCTCTGGCTTTGCTGGGTGATCAGTAGTTTAGTTTTTTTAAGTTATCCATCACCAAACTTATCTGAACACTTACAGGTTCGCCATCATGGTTAAATATTTACTCTTGGATTTTTCTAATTTAATGGTCCCAGATTTTCAACGTCCGGTACAAAGCTGGCATCCATTGCTGTTTATGTTTATTGCAGCAGCTAGCATGACGTTAATGTTCAATGGGCCATTTTACACAGAGTTACAAGTGCATCTACCGGGTCAGGCCGGTTTGCAATTCACGCTAGTGTTTCTAGTGTTTCTGTTCAATCTGATGTTATTGCTGTTGATGGCACACGGTCGAATGTTGAAACCGGTTGTGTTGTTGTTATTTTTTGCTGGTAGTCTGAGTCTGTATTTTAATCAGGCATTTGGCGTTCTTATTGACAAAGATATGCTGCAGAACGCTATTGAAACCGACCCAGCAGAGGCCCGAGGTCTGCTTAGCGGCGGCCTAGTGCTGAATTTGCTACAGTGGATGTTGTTTCCGATATTGCTGGTTAGCTTGGTACACGTACAACGATTATCGCGCAAGATGTATTGGCAGCATTTTTTGGTTGCTGGCATGTTACTCATCGTTACAGTGACAGCCGTCGGCGCAACACAATATGCCGAGCTTGCGTCCTTTTTCCGAAATTTCCGTGCGGTAAAACATTTAGCTTTGCCGGTCAGTCCAGTTATTGCAAGCATTTCTCTGGCGGCGAAATCTGTCAAAGCACAAGTACCGCAGGAATTTCATGTGCTGGCCAGTGATGCGACGCGTCAGCAGTCGACAGGCCGGCCAAAGCTTTTGGTATTGGTGGTGGGAGAAACTGCCCGGGCCGATCATTTCCAGCTAAATGGTTATCCAAGGCCTACCAACCCGTTGCTTAGTCAACTCCCGGTGCTGAGTTTTACCAAGGTGAGTTCATGCGGGACCGCTACCGCACACTCTGTCCCCTGTATGTTTTCCGTGATGACCCACGATACCTACGATGAAGCGACGGCAAAAACCAGCAGTAACATTTTGGATATCCTGCAAGCGACCGGCGTTGCAGCAAGTTGGTTCGACAATAATTCAGGCTGCAAAGGGGTTTGCGACCGGATCCCGTCAGAGTTCTTGTTTCAGCAGCCTGACGCCCGCTGTAAAGACGGCCAGTGCCTTGATGATGTCTTATTAGATGCGCTAGCGCGTGCACTGAAGACAAAGACCGATGGCGATCGCATTATTGTTGTCCATCAATTGGGTAGCCATGGTCCGGAATACTTCAAACGCAGTGCTGGCAAAGATAAGGTGTTTGCGCCCGAATGCCAGGACAAACAGCTTCAGCTTTGCGACCGTGCAGAAATCATCAACGCTTACGATAATAGTATCGTGGCCACGGACCGGTTATTGGCGACCATTATCGCTCAGTTGCAGCAGCAGGAAGATTACAATGCCGCCATGCTCTATATGTCCGATCACGGCGAATCTCTCGGCGAAAACGGCGTATATCTGCACGGGTTGCCGTATTTTATGGCACCTGAAGAACAAACTCACATTCCATTAGTCTGGTGGATGAGCAGTGGATATCAGGCCATCAGCAAATTAAATACCGATTGTTTGGCGCAATCCCGTGACAAACAACTCAGCCATGATCATCTATTTCACAGCCTGCTCGGTGTTTTCTCGGTCCAAACCAGTCTTTACCAGCCATCGCTTGATATGTTCAGCGGCTGCAAGATCAACGATTAGCAAGGACAGATAGCATGGCAGCATTCAATCAACGGCGGTGGGATATGACAATCGGGCACTTCATCATGGATAAGCGTCATAGCAAATATCAAACACAGCAGGTCATGCTGATATGCCTGCTGCTGGGGCTGCCAGGTACTGTATTCAGTGCTGAAACCCCGGTGACTGCAGGCGCGATAGATGTTATTGAAAGCAGTGCCCAACCAGATAAATACCAACAAGAAGTGACACTGGCAGATTTGTGTAGCATGTCAGTTCCATCTGAGCTGTCAGACGAGACAATCGTTTCTCGCCCCGACTGGCCTTCTACACTGCAGGTCGGACAAATCAACTTCAAGGTTAACCCGATCTTTGATGAGAGCGATCCCGAGACTTTTTGGCTGCACCGCTTTGCCAACTGGATCCACATCAATTCAAAACCTTGGGCACTGGCGCGGGAGTTGCCGTTTTCGACCGGCGAAAAAATAAGCGCTGCAGATCTGCTCGAAGCTGAGCGGTTATTACGACATAAAAGTTACTTGCGCGACACCCGCATCAGAGTTCTGCCTGAATGTACTGCGGATGGCAGCCGTCATGTGCAGGTAGAGACCTGGGATACTTGGAGTTTGTTGCCAACTTTGGGGTTTGGTCGAAGTGGTGGCAGCAATAAATATTCTTTCGGTTTTAAAGAAGAAAACCTGTTAGGCCTTGGCGTCAGAACCAGCTTGAAATATCAGTCCAATTACCTGCGAACCGGCTATGAATTCAGGAATGAAATTCCATTGTCATTGTTTGAAATCAGTGGCCTGGAGCACAGCTATGCCTGGCTTGAATGGGTTGATAACGACGATGGTTCAAAGCAGGCCTTGAGGGTTGAACATCCGTTTTATAAAGACGATACCGAGCTGATGTGGCGTTTAGGTTGGATGCGTGACGATCGGCTTGAGCAGATTTTTCATAATAATATGCTGGAAAATCAGTTCCGCACAGATCAAAAACAAACTGAGTTAACGTATGGCCGGCTGCTGTCATTTAGCGATCAGACCAGCTGGCGTTTATTGCTTGGCTATACCGAAGATAGTTATCGTTTTATTGAAAATCCTTTGCTTCAGAGTGCGGCATTACCGCAAAACCGGATCTATCAATATCCATGGGTTGGCTTTGAATACATGGAGCACAAATACAAAACGCTGTCAGATGTCTTCCTGATAAATCACAGGGAGGATATTCATATGGGTTGGCGTCATCAGGTTCGTTTGGGTGTACAAACGTCCAACCTAGCACCGGAGCAACAACTTGGGTATCACTTTGAGTGGCAGGCCAGTAAAGGATTTGGTGATCAGAACCATCTCACGCTGCTCAGCAGCCAACTAGCAGTACAAACCGGCGCAGACAGTGGTGACCAGACTGAACTCCGTTTTGAAATCGAGGATGTGTATCGTTTGGCACAACGCTGGGCAATCTATAGTCATCTGAGATATGACCAGCGCACACAGAACTATCTAGACGACCCCTTGGCCCTTGGCAGTGAAGACGGCGTCCGCACTGACGGCGGGATCCGAGGCTATCCGGTGCAGTATCAGCATGGTCTTCACAGAACAATTGCCACTGCTGAACTTCGTTGGTACCCGCAGATAACTCTGTATCAATTGCTGGATGTCGGCTTTGTGGCGTTCGCCGATGCGGGCAAGATTTCAGGAGGTAAAGTGATGGATCCACTGAGTCGGATTAAAGCCACCATGACACAACAGCGGTTTGACCTGATAACACCAAATACTCAGCAATCTTGGTTAGGCGCTGTTGGTATAGGCGTGCGATTCTATTCAGCTCGTTCCGCGAATGACAACGTTATTCATATTGATGTAGCTAAACCTGTTGGTGCTAGCAATGCTATTAGTTCTGTTGAACTACAGCTGAAAGTTGGGCAGCGATTTTGATAGGTAATACTTCAAAAGCTGAAGCATGACAATAAGAAATTAATGTTGAATACCATGCATAATAAACGGTTGACGCTAGAACAATTAAATTAAGTTTAAAAAACTTTAATCAACCAAACTGTTAAATAAATGAAACAAAAAAGGCACTGTGATGTTCACAACGCCCTTCGCGGTGGCGGTCTTTGCGACTATAAGACCCTTTGCCTTTTTTCGCTTTGACCACCCGGCAGTGAAACAGCGGACTATGTAAAAGCGCCTTGAGTTTATTATCCACAATAGTACCGCGCTGATGCAGATACTCGTGGGCGTGGTTGGTTTGACACTGTACGAGCGATGCATCTTCATGCACTGCACGACCGCGCGACTTGGTTTTTTTTGCCATAAAAGCTCCAATAATGCCAACAAAACCCCCTATGGGTTTTGCGTTCGAAAGTGTAACATGTTCACGATTATCCCTGCGCTTAGACATTTATTCACCCTCTTACGCAACCTCCCCAAAAAAAATAATCAACCACTTGATTTAAATAAATTAATTTCATAAGAAACATTTATAGATGATGTTTCAACATGAAAAAATATGCGTTGTATCGCTCGCTGTAGCATTTAGTAACAATTAAAAATAACACCAGGCTAATCCCAAGCGTACTCTGATCATTACTATAAGAGGAAATACATCGGGTTTGTGTCGAATGCTCTTAACAGCAGACCTATATTTTGCCAATCATACTAGTTAAGCCGTGGAAACCTATGAAAATAAATAATTTGCAAATCAATAAACCGCGACAATGGCCTTGGGTCATCGCTATTTGTGTGAGTGCGGTGGCGGTTGCCGTCGCACTTTCGATGGCACGGCAAGCTCCGGAGAAAAAAACCGAACCGCGGTTGCCTCCCTTGGTGGAGCTGCAAACCCCCACCTTTCAAGCCATACAATACCAATTGTCATCGCAAGGCACAGTGCAAGCCAAAACCGAAACTAGCTTAGTCAGCGAAGTCAGTGGCAAGATTGTGACCATCGCCGATGTGTTTGTGGCCGGTGGCTTTTTTAACAAAGGCGATCTACTTATCCAAGTTGAACAAGCCGATTATAAAACCGCCGTGAAAACTGCAGAAGCGGCATTGGCCAACGCCAAAGCCATGTTAGAAGAAGAAAAAGCTCGCGCAAAAGTCGCAGAACGTGATTGGCTCAACTATACCGCAGGAAAAGCACCAGCACTGGGGTTACGTAAACCGCAACTGGCCAGTGCCTTAGCCAAAGTACAAAGCGCCGAGGCCGACGTTGAACGCGCCATGCGCGATTTAAACCGTACCGAAATTCGCGCACCTTATGCCGGCATGGTAAAAAGCCGGGCGGCGAATCTTGGCCAATTTGTTAGTCGTGGCAATCAATTAGGTATTATTGTCGAAACCACAGTGGCGGAAGTCCGTTTACCATTGGCGCTATCTGACCTAGCCGATTTGGGAATTAATGTGAACGCCAGTCGCCAAGCATTGGATTTACCCGTGGAGCTGAGCGCGGACGAACTGCGCTGGCAAGCCACCTTGGTACGGACGGAAGGTGTGCTGGATGAAAAAAGCCGCGTTATTTATGCCGTGGCTGAGATACAAGATCCTTACCAGCGCAGCACATCTAGCAACACATCTGCCAGCGCTGAGCGTGCACCGCTGCGCTTTGGTCAATTTGTCAACGCGACTATTAGTGGCCGCCAATCGGCGCCCGTGCTACAACTGCCACGGCACTTGTTAAAACCGGAAAATATCGTCCTCGTGGCCGACCAAGCCCTGAAATTACAGCTGCGTAACGTCACGATCGATCGGGCCGATCAACAATATGCCTATGTGTTAAATGGTCTACAGCAAGGTGATCAACTGGTGGTATCACCGCTGGCCAACCCCTTGGCCGGCTTACAGGTTCGTACCGCCGACAGCAACGAAGCGCCAGCTGCCGCAGCAGTCAACACCGACGACGCAGACGAAAAGGCCATCAGCGGTAATAACGCAGGGAATGCACCATGAGTACGCCAAAAATTAAGCATGACAGCGACGATGGCGGCTTCATTGGCTGGTTTGCCCGGAACCATGTAGCGGCTAATTTATTAATGTTGTTACTGATGTTTGCTGGTTTACTCTCAGTGTTTACCATCAAAAAACAGGTTTTTCCTGAGATCAAACTGGAACAAGTCACCATTCGAGTCCCCTACTTAGGTGCTGCACCACAAGAAGTGGAATCGGGTGTCATTGATAAAGTTGAAGAAAGTCTTCGCCAAGTCAATGGCATCAAAAAAATTACCTCAGTAGCCGCTGAAGGTTTAGCTACCGTGATCGTAGAAATCGACAGTGATTTTGCCATCCAAGAGGTGATGGATGAAATTAAAACTCAAGTAGGTTCAATTTCATCACTGCCAGAGCAAACCGAAAAGCCGGTGGTTTACCGCACGCGTTTTACCAGTAATGTCATGTGGGTATCCATCTACGGAGACGCCAGTGAGGCCAGTTTAAAAGAGCTCGCCAAAGATGTGCGTGACGAACTCAAACTGCGCCCAGGGATTAATAAAGTCGAGGTGGTCGGCGCGCGCCCTTACGAAATCGCACTGGAAGTCTCCGAGCAAAAGATGCGCGAATATGGTCTCACCTTTGAGCAAGTGGTCAATGCGGTGCGTGCTAGCTCGGTCGATTTACCGGGCGGTGCTATTAAAGCAGAAAACGGCAATATGCTGCTGCGCGCCAAAGGCCAAGCCTATGTGTTCGCCGATTTTTCTCGCATTGTATTACTGCGTCAGCCAAACGGCGCCCGCGTAATGCTCAGTGATATCGCCACCATCCGCGATGATTTTACCGAAATTGAAGGCTTTACCACCTTTGACGGTCGGCCATCGATTTCACTGCGGGTCGATGCGGTCGGTGAAGATAACACGCTAAAAATTGCCCAGTCGGTCAAAGACTACATTAAAGAAAAACAAGACGCTTTACCGGATACCGTCCAGCTTGCCTACTGGGGAGATTCCAGTTATTACCTGCAAGGGCGGCTAGATCTGATGACGGATAACATGATCGTTGGTGCGTTATTGGTATTGATCGCTTTAACGGTGTTCTTGGAATTTCGCGTTGCCTTTTGGGTTATGATGGGGATCCCAATTTGTTTCTTGGGCGCACTGGCGTTATTACCACTGCCATGGTTCGATGTCTCGATCAATATGATCAGTTTATTCGGTTTTATTTTGGTGTTAGGGATCGTCGTAGATGATGCAATCATCATCGGTGAAAGTGCGTACAGCGAAATGGAAAAACATGGCAAATCCGAGCAGTCGGTGATCCGTGGGGCTTTAAAAGTAGCCACCCCCGCAACATTCGGCGTGTTAACGACGGTAGCGGCATTCGCCCCCATGTTGATGGTCGGTGGCGCCCAGTCTGGCATTTGGGGTTCCATTGCGTGGGTAGTGGTGTTGTGTTTGCTGTTATCGATCGTGGAATCAAAATTTATTTTGCCTGCGCATTTGGTCCGAATGAACACCACCCCTTGGGATCGGCAACGTGGCGGTCTGTATGCATTAGGTCGCTTTGGCAGCGATCAACTACGACGGGTGCGTGAAGCCACCGCGCAAAAAATGCAACATTTTATTCAACACCAGTATCGCCCAGCCCTGGCTCGCTGTCTGCGTTATCGCTACATCACAGTTGCCGGATTTTTTGCCGCCTTAATGCTGACCTTTGGCCTGCTTAGCGGCGGCTTTGTCCGATGGGTGTTTTTCCCCAATTTACCCAGCGATTTTATTCGCGCTAATTTGCAGATGGAAGAAGGCGCCTCCGGCCAAGCCACCATTGCCGCCATGCAACAAATTGAACTAGCACTGCAACGGGTAAATACCGAACTTGGCCGCGAATACAACCAAGATATCGTCAAACATCGCTTGATGTTTTTAAATAACGATACCGGTGGTCAGTTAGTGGTTGAACTGGAAAAAAGCGAAGGTCGGGAAATCGATGGGTTTGAAATTGCCAATCGCTGGCGTGAACAAGTCCCGGAAATTCCTGGGGTAAAAAGCTTTAAAATCAATGCCGCTACTATGGGGGGCGGTGAAGGTGGTGATTTATCACTGCAGCTCAAAGGCACTGATTTAGCCAGTTTACAAGCCGCCACCAACGTACTGAAAAAAGCACTCGCCGACTATGACGGTGTATTTGATATTGATGATTCGCTGCTCGGTGGCAACGATGAAATCGTCCTTGCACTTAAACCTGAAGCCGACTTACTAGGCATAACCCTCACCGATTTAGCACGGCAAGTGCGCTATGGCTTTTATGGTGCTGAAGTGCAGCGGGTACAGCGCGATGGTGAAGAAGTGAAAGTCATGGTGCGTTACCCACGCAGCGAGCGCTCTTCTATTGGCGATCTGGATGCTATAAAAATCCGAACCAGTAACGGCGGTGAAGTCCCCTTTCGCCAAATCGCGAGTTATAGCCTGCAGCCCAGTTATAGTGCGATTACACGGGTGGATGGTGTTCGCGCTGTGACAGTGACCGCGGCAGTGGATAAGAGCAAAGTAGAACCAAGCCGAGTCATCGCTGAATTAAAAACCGGTGTCTTAAAATCGATTGAACAGCGCTTTCCAGGCGTCAGTGCCAGTTTAGGTGGTGCCAGCTTGGAAGAAGCGGACGCGGTAAAAGATTTGATGATGGCAGGACTATTGGCGCTATTTGGCATTTACGCGCTGATGGCGATCCCACTGAAATCCTATAGTCAACCACTGCTTATTATGAGCGTGATCCCATTTGGCATGGTCGGTGCCTTTTTAGGTCACCTCGTGCTTGGCTTAGACATGAGTATTATGTCGATCTTTGGTCTGATCGCGCTGGCAGGGGTGGTCGTCAATGACAGCATCATTATGGTGGATTTTGTCAATGAAGCGCGCGCTCGCGGCGTGGCTCTGTACGATGCCGTCATGGATGCCGGAAGCCAACGCTTCCGCGCTATTATGCTAACCTCACTGACCACCTTTTTGGGCTTGGCGCCTATAGTGCTAGAGCGTAGTTTGCAGGCACAAATCGTCATCCCGATGGCCGTGTCATTGGCGTTTGGCATCCTATTTGCCACTGTCATTACCTTGTTACTGATCCCGGTGCTGTATCTGATTTTGGAAGACTTTAAAGCTCGCAAACTAAGCAGTGCAAGCAATACAGTGCAAAGCGTCGTCGATTAATGGCGTCGTCCACCCCATGAAAGCATGCTGGTGAAAGCATGCCCGTGAAAGCATGCCAGCTATACCTCGGATGAGCGCAAATCTGTGTTTGACGATGATCCAAGGTATCGCTGGTATGGTGTAGTGGGTGTGGTGAGACCAGATGACAAAATATAGATGTGAGCGGCATAGTGCTTGTTGCTAACGCCAGCATGCTCGATGCACCATGTGTCTCGAGCACTGATGCCATGATTGTAAACGCTACCCTAAATCCAAGGCTAAATGGCCGGTTTTTACCCAAATCAGGGTGTCTTGCTCAACAAATGGCTGATGCAGGCTCATATGCGGGCTGCGCAGCCAAGTCCCGGCGGGATAGCGGCCATGCTCATCGGCAAACTCACCCGATATCACAAAAATCTCCTCCCCCCCCACATGGCGATGCATCAAAAAGTGCTCGCCTGCCGGCCAAAATACCAGTGCGGTATGTTCGGTCGCAAAACTATGCAGCGGTAACACCATCAAACCGCCATGCCCTGGCTGCCATGGCTGTGCCTGATCGACAAAAACGGATGCCTCAGCTTGGCTGGCCGTGCCATTCGCCGCCACCTTGGTTGTGGCTATGATGTTCACCGCAGATGCGTTCCTAAACGTCACCGCCGGTGATATTGCCGCACCGCCAATAACCGCCGCGTGGGGATGATGAGACGCCAATGCGCGCGTTGCGAGATGAGCCGATGACGAGGTTTCAACGGGTAAAATCCGCACGCTATCCACATCACCGTCTTGGAATTGATGCAGCTTCACCAACAAGGTACACCCCCCCACACTAAAAGGGCTATGCTGACTACCGGCGGGATTTCGCAGATAACTCCCCGCCGGGTAATCGCCATCCTCGTCACTGAAGACGCCCTCCAGCACCAGAATTTCCTCGCCTCGCGGATGGGTATGTGCACGAAAGCGCGAACCTGCGTCATACCGCACTATGCTGGTGGCATGCCCCGCTTCGGCCTGCGCCCGCGCCAAAGGTTTACGCCACACCCCCGACATCGGGCTGGCCTGCCATGGTTGTGAGGCGGTCTCGATCACCACCCGCTCGGCAAAATTCATATGTAACATGGCAAACTCCCACTTTATCGCGCTTTATGTCGAGGTATTGCACACCTGCCGCTAGATAATCATATTGGCACAATAGGGACAAAAATACCTTTTTAGAAACACACACAGAGCAAGTACTGCACTGTCATTAAAACTTCTTTTGTCTGCAACCATTTTGCCATCCGTAAACGCCAGCCTAGCCACATCGCAAGGTGAAAGATACGGATAGTTTTTTGTATTTTTTACAGTGATGACGTTGGGCAGATGACTGTGATCTCCGCAGTGTAAGCCCAACCGCCATCACTACGCCTGCAGTCGCGATCTTGATCATGTCTGATGCGTGACATTACTGCAGGTTTGATGACGGTATTGATCTCCTTCCCTCACCAAATGGCAGCAATGCACAGCGCTATCGGCATGAAACCTAAGCCAACACGATGCAAGACAAAATCATGGCTCAACTGTTATGCCTCAAGGCCATCGCAATGCCATGTCGCCAGCTGATCTCAGATGACGTCATATCGCCAAAGAGACATAAGTATACGTGCAAAGCAACACATGACCGATGAAGCAGATTTGGAGTAAACACCATGGAATTCAACCAAGAACACGCCCCCGCAGCACAGAAAATTGCTGTCGTCACCGGTGCATTTGGCGGTATAGGCTCTGCCATCGTAAAAACCTTAACCCAACAGCACTGTATGGTATTTGCGGTCGGTAGCCCACAGCGCACTCTGGCCGACTATGATGCCTGGTTAAACAACCAACAATTAAACCCTCTGTTGGTTAAGCCACTATTTTTAGATGTGACCAACAGCGACGCCTGTGAACAGGCTTTACAACATATTTTGCAGCAGTATGGCCATGTCGATATTTTGGTGAACAATGCCGGTATCACCCGTGACAGTAGCTTTAAAAAAATGAGCACAGAACAGTGGGGGCAGGTCATTAATACCAACCTAAATTCGTTGTTTAACATGACAAAACCTTTATTTGCTGCCATGTGCGCTCGGCAATTTGGTCGCATTATTAGCATCTCGAGTATCAATGGCCAGAAGGGGCAATTTGGCCAAGTCAACTATTCTGCAGCCAAAGCCGGCATGATCGGCTTTAGTAAAGCACTGGCATATGAAGGCGCGCGTAGCAATGTCACCGTGAATGTGGTAGCTCCGGGGTATACCGAAACACCGATGGTTGCTGCCATGCGTCCTGAAATTCTGGCGGATATCAAAGCGCAAGTTCCGATGCAACGACTCGCCCAACCGGCCGAGGTGGCGGCAGCTGTCGCCTATTTAGCCGCCGAGCAATCTGGATATATCACTGGCGAAACTATCGCGATTAACGGCGGTTTGTATATGAACTAGCGGTATCGAAGCAAAGTGTTACTGTGAATTTCTCTGATTTTTTTCATGACCTAAGGAAGCAACCATGTATCAAGATATGTTTAAAACTATGCAAGAGCAGCAATTAAAATTTTTCAGCCCCGTGCTGCAATTTAATCAATTGTTGGCCAGCAACGTCGAGCAGTTGAGCAAATTACAGTTACAAGCCGCGCAATCCTATACCGAAACCGCATTAGCTCAGCTGAAGTCGGCCACCGAAGTGAAAGATATGAAAACCTGGATTGATTTTAACGCCAGTCAAATCAGTGCCTTTAACAAAATGAGCCAACAAATGATTGCCGATGGGCAGAAACTGCAGCAGTTAAGCCAAGAGTTTCGTGATCATTTAGAAAGCCTAAATAAAACCGCGATGCAAGCAGCCAAAGTGTAGTGAGCCAGCCAAGGTGCAGCTCCCACTGAAAAGTTAAAAGTGAATGTTAGCGTAAACATCAATGTCGTATCTGCGTTGATGTTTACCACTTTAGGCTGATTTATCGAACCTAATGCCTGCGCTTTGGGAATCGCATAACGTTAGCCTCACCGCTTTGAATTAAAAATTTGATTTAACAACAATGGTTTGCGCAACTTTGGGTAACTTGACTTTAGATGGTATCAGGCTGTTACACGTCAGGTTGCTTCACATTATCTTGATACGCGCAACCTGAACATGCAGGGCTTAATTATGGACAGTACGACTCAGCCTTTTGCTCAGTCCTTCCAGCAGTGGTGGCAACAAGGACAAGCATTTTACAACCAGTTGGCCCAGCAAATGCTGCATGATAACCCGCTTCAGCAAGCGTTGCGGCAACAATCCAGTGACGATTTTGTCCAGTGGGTGCAAGCACTGCAACAACAGCCACTGCAGCTGGCACAGCAGCAGCACGTATGGTGGCAACAACAGTTACAAATCATGCAGCAAAGCGCTTTACTCGCACTGGGGCAAGACGCATCCGCCGTGATGGTGGCCGAATCCGGCGATAAGCGATTTAACCACCCGGCATGGCAGCAAAATCCATGGTTTTATTACATCCAGCAAAGCTACCAGCTGTTGGCCAATACCCTACTTAACAGTATTCGCCAAAGCCAAGGCATGCCAGTGAAAGTAAAAGAGCGCTTGGAATTCTCCGCAAGGCAAATGATGAACTCAGTCGCGCCGAGTAATTTTATCAGCACGAACCCCGAATTATTACAAGCCACAATCGACAGCCAAGGCCAGAACTTATGGCAGGGGTTTCAACTGTTGCAACAAGATCTCGCTCGCAGCGGTGATATGCTCCGCATCAGTATGACACGCGAAGATGCCTTTACCTTAGGACAGGATGTCGCCCGCACACCAGGCCAAGTCGTATTTCAAAATCAGTTATTTGAACTTATTCAATACACACCACATACAGCACAAGTGGCACGCACGCCACTTTTGATGGTACCGCCTTATGTGAATAAATATTATATTTTGGACCTGAGTGCGGAAAATTCGCTGGTCGATTTTGCCGTTCAGCAAGGCCATAGCGTGTTTATGATATCGTGGAGAAACCCCGATGCCACGATGAAAGACGTCGATTTTGCTGATTATGTCATCGATGGCGCGCTCAGTGCTATCGAGCAAGTCTGCAGCATTACCGGTGAGAATGAGATCAATGCGCTAGGGTACTGTATTGGAGGTACGTTATTGGTCACAGCCATGGCCTACCAAGCGGCAAAACGCGGCAAACCACGCATCAAATCGGCCACCTTATTAACCACGTTATTGGATTTCAGCCAGCCTGGCGAGCTTGGTGTTTTTATCAATGATGCCACCATTAGCGCTATTGAAAACAACAATCAGCAATATGGTTTTATGCCCGGTGATTTACTTGGCCTGTCGTTTAGTATGCTGCGCGAAAATAGCCTGTACTGGAACTATTACGTCAATAACTACTTAAAAGGCAAAACCCCCATCGATCTAGATGTGCTGTTTTGGAACGGCGATAGCACCAACATCAGTGCGGCCTGCCACAGTTTTATGTTGCGCGAGCTTTATCTGCACAACAAACTGGTACAAGCGAAGGCAATCCGGATTGCAGGGGTGGCAATTGATCTGAGCAAAGTCAAACAACCTGTATATATGCTTTCCACACGCGATGATCACATAGCGCTGTGGCAAGCCACCTGGCAAGGCATTGCACATACCAACGCCGATGTCACTTTTGTGTTGGGTGAGTCTGGACATATTGCTGGCGTGGTCAACCCGCCACAACGGCAAAAGTATGGCTATTGGATAGCTGGCGAGTCGAAGTCGCAAATGCAGGATCAAGCGGCAGCGATGGCGACGAATACCGAACAGTTAACACCAAATACAACATCTGCGCAAACCGCATCACAATGGTTTGCCAATGCGAACCATCACAGCGGATCTTGGTGGCCACATTGGCAACAGTGGCTTGGTCAGTATCAAGGCGAGTGGGTCGAGGCTCGCGCGATCGACCATAACCGCGCGCTGTATCCTGCACCTGGTCAGTATGTCCGTGCAACGTTACAACGCCCCACCCCGCACTCATCCAGCTAAGACCGTATTCCTTGCTATGACCACGCGGTAACAGCGCCGAAACTATATAGCAACAGCCGCGACGACAACGTCGGCGCGGCTTTATGCTTGTAAGGTCCGAGCTTGTTCACGCGCGACCTATCTGAATCACTGACGCTAAGGGTTCAAGCTCCACAATGACCATCTGGCTCGCCAATCAAGCAACGTCATTCGTACAGACGTGAACCTCGAATTTAGAACATCGGCGGCAGGCAAATCCAGCGTTAGCTCCCGTTCATGAGCTTACACTAAGGGCAACTGCGCAATAATATCGTCCGCCACTTGGTTGGCGAGCGTGACTTTCAGTTTGGGGGTGCGAGCCATTTCACGCTGAATGGCGAAGTTTGCTTCGCTATTGCGTGCCCAGCTGCGTCGTGCGATACCGTTGTTCACATCAAAAAACAGCATCGAACGTAACCGTCGTTCAGCCTCCGCACTGCCATCGAGCAACATGCCAAAACCGCCATTGATGACTTCGCCCCAGCCAACGCCGCCACCGTTATGGATAGATACCCAGGTTGCGCCGCGGAAGCTATCGCCGATCACGTTATGGATCGCCATATCGGCGGTAAAACGGCTGCCATCATAAATATTGGAGGTTTCGCGATACGGCGAATCGGTACCGCTGACATCATGATGATCGCGCCCCAGCACCACAGGGCCAATCTCACCCCGTGCAATGGCATCGTTAAACGCCTGTGCGATTTCAGCACGGCCTTGCGCGTCGGCATATAAAATCCGCGCTTGCGACCCTACCACCAACTTGTTTTGCTTGGCGTCCAAAATCCAGGTGATGTTGTCTTGCATCTGCTGCTGAATTTCGTCTGGCGCTTCACGCATGATGCGCTGTAACACCTGCGCCGCAATGGCATCGGTTTTATCCAGATCGGCCGGATCGCCCGACGTACAAACCCAGCGGAACGGGCCAAAGCCATAATCAAAACACATCGGGCCCAAAATATCCTGCACATAGGATGGGTATTTAAAGTCGATGCCATTGTTGGCCATTACCTCACCGCCCGCGCGCGAGGCTTCTAATAAAAACGCATTGCCATAATCAAAGAAGTAAGTCCCTTTAGCGGTATGTTTATTCACAATTGCGGCGTGGCGTTTTAGGGTGTCTTGCACCTTGGCTTTAAACAGCTCAGGTTCGTCACGGATCAAACGATTCGCTTCATCGTAGCTGACGCCGACGGGGTAATAACCACCTGACCATGGGTTATGCAGTGAGGTTTGATCTGAACCCAGATGTACAAAAATATCATGCTCGTCAAAGGCTTCCCACACATCGACCACGTTACCGATATAGGCAATAGACACCACCTCGTGCTGCGCTTGTGCCTGTTTCACCCTCGCAATCAGCGCTGGTAAGCTATCAATCAGCTCATCCACCCAGCCTTGCTGATGACGCTTGATGGCTGCTTTTGCATTGACCTCGGCACAAACGGTAATGCAATTGGCGATATTGCCGGCTTTCGGCTGGGCGCCACTCATGCCGCCTAGACCTGCGGTCAAAAAGATTTTGCCTTTGGGGGTATCGCCTTTGGCCAACACCTTGCGAAACGCATTCATCACCGTGATGGTGGTGCCATGTACTATGCCCTGTGGGCCAATGTACATGTAAGATCCCGCCGTCATTTGGCCATATTGGGTCACGCCCAAGGCATTAAACCGTTCCCAATCATCTGGCTTGGAATAATTCGGGATCATCATGCCATTGGTCACCACCACTCGCGGCGCCTCTGGTGATGATGGGAACAAGCCCATCGGGTGGCCCGAATACATGTGCAGCGTTTGATCGGCCTCCATCTCGCAGAGGTAGTGCATGGTCAGGCGATACTGCGCCCAATTTTGAAATACAGCGCCATTGCCACCGTAGGTAATGAGCTCTTCCGGATGCTGCGCCACAGCAGGGTCTAAGTTGTTGTCGATCATCAGCATAATGGCGGCGGCTTGCTGACATTTGGCTGGATACTCACTGATCGGACGCGCCTTAATGGCATAATCTGGCTTAAAGCGATACATGTAAATGCGGCCAAAATCATTCAGCTCTTGGGCGAACTCGGCAGCCAATTCGGCATGCCACGCGCTAGGGAAGTAGCGCAGCGCATTGCGGATCGCCAGTTGTTTTTCCGCCACGCTCAGCACATCTTTGCGCTTGGGCGCCCGGTTCGCATCCTGTGGGTAAGGTTTAGCCGCGGGTAACTGTGCAGGGATCCCTTCGGCGACTTGCTGTTGAAATGTCATCATCGGTGGTGCTTCCTTGAATAGGCCCTTAGTTCGACGCCGTGTGGATATCAAACGCAACGCGTAAAGCTTGCTGGCGCACCAGCGTGATCATCGCATCGATATCAGGTTTTAGCAGACGGTCTTCTTCCAACTTGGCCACTTTAGCTCGGATAATCGCATGATTTTCTTCAATAATATCTGAGCATACATTCGGCCGGCGGAAATCAATCGCTTGCGCGGCATACATCAATTCAATCGCCAGAATTTTCTCGAGGTTGCCTAAAATTTGGTTTAATTTCCGGCCCGAGATACTGCCCATCGACACGTGATCTTCTTGCCCCATCGATGTTGGTACGCTATCGGCAGATGGCGGGAAACACAGTGACTTGTTTTCCGTCACCAAGGCTGCCGTGGTGTATTGCGGGATCATCATGCCAGAATTTAACCCGCCAGCTTTGGTTAATAACCGCGGTAAACCATGCAGACCTTCTAGCAATAAATAACAACGGCGATCGGAAATATTGCCAAGTTCAGCGGCTGCGATCGAGGTGTAATCCAGCACCATCGCCAGTGGCTGACCGTGGAAACCGCCCCCAGATAGCGCTTCTTCACTACTGATCACGATGGGATTGTCGGTGACCGAGTTCATTTCGATTTCCACCATGGCATTTAAATGCGCAAATGCATTACGCGAGGCACCATGCACTTGGGGAATACAGCGCAGCGAATAGGGATCTTGCACTCGGGCACAACCGGTATGCGATGCCATATTTTGCGAGTCTTTAAATAACCGCCGCATCCGCGCCGCTACCTGAATGTTGCCGGCAAAAGGCCGGATTTGATGCAGTTCGGGCCGAAACGGTGAGCCACTGCCTTGCATGCCTTCAATGCTCATAGCCCCGGCAACATCGGCTAAATCCAGCAGATATTGCATTTTGCTTAAGGCCGTAATGGCGTGCGATAAAATAAACTGGGTACCATTGATCAGTCCCAAGCCTTCTTTGGCTTGCAGTTCCAAGGGTGCTAAACCATGCGCTGCCAATACGTCAGCCGCCGGCAGCAGTTCTTTACTATCGCCCTTGCCCCAAAATTCACCTTCGCCAATTAACGGCAGAAACAAATGCGACAGCGGCGCTAAGTCGCCGGAGGCACCCACCGAGCCTTGCTCGGGTACCACAGGAATTAAATCCAGCGCAATAAATTGCAGCATACGCTCGACCACCGCCAAACGAACGCCAGAATAGCCTTGGCTCAGTGCATGCACTTTGGTGATCAGCATCAGCTTCGAGATAGCTTTGGCAATAGGTTCACCGACACCGACCGCATGGGTGATCAATAAATTCTTTTGCAGCAGCGCGGTTTCAGCCGGGGAAATTTGTGTATCACACAAAGGGCCAAAACCAGTGTTGATGCCATAAATCGGTTTGCTCGACGCCGCCATGTGCTCGACGCAGGCACGGCTTTGATTGATATTGGCGATCGCCTGTTCGCACAGAACCGCCGGCAATTGCCCATGGGCGATGGCATTGACACTGGCCAGATCCAGCCGATCGATACCATAGCGAAACACGCCTGCGGCGGCCGTTGCCGACGCCGGTGACGTCGAAGAATTCGTTGTTAAAACCATCTGCTGCTCCTATATCGAAACTGTTCGGTGCGCGGCCAAGCGCAGCGTTGCTATTCAAGAGCGCGGCTTTGCCTAAGCGCAGCGTTGCTATGCCTGCGCTGCCATATCCATCGTAGTTCAGGCTATCCAACCTGTAACGCACCGATAATGCGCAGCATGCTAACTTGCGATCGAAGTTTTATAAATAGATAATAATCGTAGCTTATTCCGGTTTTATCAAACTAACGACATAAGGTAAAACCTCAACCAAGGCGACCATGATGCAAGTGCAAGATGTTGATTTACGGTTATTACGGATGTTTGTCACTATCGTTGAATGTGGTGGTTTATCGGCGGCGGAATCGCGCTTGAATATCGGTCGCTCCACCATCAGCACTCATCTGTCTGATCTTGAAATCCGACTCGGCGTGGTTTTATGTAAACGCGGCCGCAGTGGCTTTGAGCTGACCGATGCCGGCCGCATCACCTATCAAGCCTCCCTGGATTTATTGCAGCAATGCGAAACCTTTGCCAGTACCGTGGCCAGTTCCAAGCACAGTTTGGCAGGTCGCGTCACCATCGCCATCATTGATACCTTGATTAACGATCCGCGCTGCCAAGTGGCGCAAGCTATCGCGCTGTTAAAACAAAAAAGCGATAAATTACAATTTGATATCCATGTCTGCGAAGCGCGTGAAGTGGAAACCGCCGTGGCTAATGGCCGCTGTGTGGTGGGCATCGGCGTCAGCCGACATCATATTCGTGGCCTAGATTATCTACCGCTGCACCATGAAACCAACTACCTGTATTGTGGTCGTGGACACCCACTGTTTGATTGCCACGATAAAGATATCAAAACGCTCCTCGCCAGCGCCGATGTGATCACCAGTAATTATCTGCGCGATAAAGATAGCCGCAACGATGGCTTAAATTACCAAAATAGTGCCAGCGCCTATCATGACGAAGGCATCGCCCATCTTATTTTATCCGGTCAGTTTATTGGCTACCTGCCCGAGCACTATGCCAGCAGCTGGGTGGAGAAAGGTATGTTTAAAGCCATTCGCCCAGAGCGTTATTCGTATCAAATCCCTGTCGCCCTTATCAGTCAAAAAGACAGCAGCCAGAAAGACAGCAATCAGCAACACAGAAGCGGCACCCAATCCACGTTAGCGCAAGCCACTATTGCGGCGTTTAAAGCCTGTCATGGCATTGCCTAGCCGTGACAAAGCAATGCGCTGGACAGATGCATCTTAGGGAGCCATCTTGGCAGCATCACGCAACACACGACATAACGATGAACTCAAGCGAGTTAAGTCTGTGGCCGTGGTTTGCCGTTGTATGGTTTCGTGATGGCTGACTTCGTGTTGGCTGGCTTATTTTTGCCTGGGCTTATTTTTGCTTGGTTTGCTGTTATTCGTCTTTATTTGACGCTGCCTTGTTTGAGATGGCTTCTTTTGACGCTGCTCGTTGCGTTGGCTAATCTGCGATTTTCCAATAAACCGGCCGGTGGCATCGTAATGTTTGACCGTGACAGGTGATGTAGTTGGTGGCTGCGGTGCCGCAGATCCTAGATTGCGCGTGCGGGCGCGGCGCTGCTCGACACTTTTGCCAATATAACGCCCTTTCGCATCATAATGTTTGGTGGTCGTTTGCTGAGCCAACACGAGTTGTGGTTGATGATTCGGTTGACGGTTTAGCTGACGACTGGTCGGCACCGATGCAGCCCAAAGCACGTCTTGCGTTGTCATATGATGCTCAGCCAACGGATTGGCGGCCATTGCCTGCTGCACAGCCAACACACTCATGCTGTACCATAAAAAAAACCACGATAATCGCCGCCATGCCAACGCTTGACCTGCCTTAATGGCTCGAACGGGAAAAAACTGTTTCATCGCCACCACCTTGATATTGTTCAATCTCACGCAGTTGTATCTTTGTTAAAAATCCCCTCGATTCGCGTGCCGCATTTACCCATTGGGACGAACAAGAGCATCGCCACTATAACTCAGGGCTAAAGTTTGTTCTGATACTGGTTTTTTATATATGTCGTGTGAAGCGACATACAAAATAGCCGCCTTTTTACATAGCTGAGAATGGGCATGCCTTGTGTTCATGATTTGTGTTCATGATTTGTGTTCATGATTTACGAGCCTATGCCCGGACATTTTCGTCAGGGCAAACATGGCGCTGCCGATCGCGCGGCGAGCATCACTCAATCATTGCGGTGAATCATTGCGGTAACTGGACAGATCAAGCACCTAGACTGGAGATCCCAAGCCCGAAACGAGTATGATAGCCTGACCATGGATTTTAAGGCTTGAGACACTATGCCGCATATTTTGCTGGTTGAAGATGAACCCGCCATCGCCGATGCGGTGCTATTTAGTTTGCAGGCCGAAGGCTGGACGACGCATTGGAGTAGCCTGCTAAGCGATGCCAAACAGCACTGGCCGCAGGCGGATTTGGTGGTGCTGGATGTCGGCCTGCCAGATGGCAGCGGCTTTGATTTTTGCAAAGAACTGCGCAAACACAGCGACGTGCCGGTGCTATTTTTGACAGCGCGCCATCATGAAATCGACCGCGTGGTGGGCCTTGAACTTGGCGCCGATGACTATATCAGTAAGCCATTTAGCACCCGCGAATTGGTAGCACGCGTCCGCGCCAATTTAAAGCGTTGGCAGCGCCCGGAGCCTGCTGCGCTCGTTCGCGCAGAAAGCGCAACCAACGAGCCCCAAAAACAACAGACACAACTGACACAAGCACAAAAGCAGCCACCGCAACTGCCGCAAGCACAGCGGCAAACCTCGCAGGCGCTAGGCGATTTTTGTTGGCAACCGCTAAGCTGCCGCGTGTGGCTCACCGAGCAACCACTGCCACTAACAGCGTTAGAGTATCGACTATTAACCTGTTTACTGGCGCATCCGGAACAGGTGCTTAGCCGAGAACAATTACTGCAGGCCGGTGGTCACAGCATTGCCAGCGGCTATGAGCGCAACATTGATAGCCATATCAAAAGTTTACGCGCCAAGTGCAAACTGCTATCCGCCAAAGAGTATATTCAAACGGTGCGCGGTTTTGGCTACCGTTTACAGCCTTTGGGCGTCGATGACAACCGGACCTCGCCATGACCACTCCGCGGCCGCCAAGGTTTCGCGGCTGGTCGATGCTACGCTTGCCGTTTGCGCTACGGCTGTTTTTGTTGTATTTCCTGTTTGTGGCGCTCACGGGTTATCTGGTGCTGCATTTCGTCACTGAGCAAGTCAAACCGGGGTTTCGGCAGGCCAGCGAAGAAACCTTAATTGATGCCAGTCAGCATTTGGCCGATTTGGTCAGCCCTTATGTGCAGCACAACAATTTGCAGGACCCAAGTCTGCAGCAGCTGCTCCGCCAGTATGGCCGCCGTACCGTTCCTAGCCAGTTATGGGGTTATCCCCGGCAAATGCCGGATTATCGCCTCTATATCACCGACCATCGCGGCATCGTTCTGTTCGATAGTCACAACATCGCTGTCGGCCATGATTATTCAAAATGGAACGATGTCTACAAAACGCTGCGCGGCGACTATGGCGCCCGCTCGACCAAAGCCAGCGCCGATGCCAATGCCCCCTCGGTGATGCATATCGCCGCCCCCATCCGCCAGCCCGATGGCTCGATCATTGGCGTGTTAACCTTGGCCAAATCCAACGGCAGTTTGCAGCCGTTTATTGACCGTAGCCAGCGCTATTTGCTGGAGCGCGGTGTGTTACTCATGCTCGTCGGCTTATTGATTGGCGGTTTACTGACCTGGCGCTTACAGCGCGGTTTAAACCGACTACGGCATTACATCACCAACCTCAACGCCGGTTTACGGGTGCCACCGCCGAAGTTTCGGCTGTTTTATGAATTTGGCGACTTGGCGGTAAAACTCGATACGCTGCGCGGCACCTTAGAAGGCAAAACCCTGCGTGACACGGCGCTGCAAACGCTCACGCATGAACTAAAAAGCCCACTGACGGCGATCCGAGCTGCCACCGAAATTTTGGCCAGCGGCAGTGCCGCACAGCCGTTACCCGATGCGGTGCAGCAAAAATTTTTAGGGCACATTCGGGACCAGTCTGATCGGCTCACCTCGCTCACTGAGCGCTTGTTGCAACTCTCTAGTATTGAACAATTACCGCATTTGGCCGACCCCAAACCGCTGCAGCTGACATCGCTATTGGCTGAGCTGCAGCAACAAAATCAGGCTCGGCTTGATGCCAATGCACAGACGCTGGCGCAGATCGATAACTTGCCCCATCGCCAGCTCGCCACTGTGGTTGGCGACGCCGCACTGCTGCAACAGGCGCTGCAACATCTATTGGATAATGCGATGGATTTTACGCCATCGGGGGGATGGATCCGTTGGCAACTGAGCCTTGCCCCCACGACGCATTCGTCTGCTCAGCAACCGGCATCTCAGCTTTGTCTTTCGATCGCCAATCAAGGCCCACAGATCCCGGATTATGCGCTAGCGCGCGTCTGCGAAAAATTTTATTCCCTGCCCCGCCCGCTCGCTGGCGATGCTAGCGCTAAGCTGACTGTCAAAGCTGCCGCGCCCTCTGCCGCTCACTCAGCCATACAACCAGCGGCTCAATCTGGCACGCAGCCAGCCGCTGCATCGGCCATGGGGGGTAAAAAAAGTACCGGGCTGGGTTTGAGTTTTGTTGAGCAAGTAATGCAGCTGCATCAAGGCCAGCTGCAGATCCTAAATCACAGCGACGGCGTCGAAGTGCGATTGTATTTTCCATATTCGTAGTATTCACCAGCTTCGGCTTATTTGGGATCGCCATAATTTAGCTATCAGTGAATTTTGATGTTTTTCTGAAGAAATGCCTGCGTATATGGTACGAAAAGATTCCACTTTTGACACCAGAAAATATACACAGCTACTGCATAAAAAAAATTCCAAAACAGTTGATAAACCATATTGATAACAATCACCTTACATCGTAACATGACACACCAAATTATTACTAATTGGCAACATTCGATTTATTTAGTCAATAGTCAGATATACACAAAATTTGTAGAAATCATGATAAAAGTTGATGAACATGGAAAGGTAAAATCGGACTACAGAGAGTTAACCAGTGATGAACTTGAATATATTGCTGGCGGATCGACAAGCGGCCATAACAACGGCTGTCACAACACCAAAGCTTGTCAAGGTACTGACAATCGGAGTTGTACAAATTCAGCATGTTTTGCCGATTTCAAGATAGCCTGAAGATCAAGGTGTAATAGCCTTTTTCTGGAGGACAGATTCAATACTTAATTCTTGCTCGAGCCCTATATAGAGAACCAAAAATACTTCTATTAAATGAAGCGACTGCTAATATTGACTCACACACTGAACGTAGAACATTTGATAATATTCTCAAACTTGAGTGCCTAGTTATATCCGTAACTCATAAAATATCACAAACGCAAGAAAATGAAAATATAATAAAAATAGGAATATAACATGATTCAAGCATTTAAAATTTTATTTGTTTTTTTTATTTTTTTTACCTCTTCGCCAGCTTTAGGCGTACCCGCAATTCGAGGTACAATTATAGTTAATATCTCAGATGGCACCATAACAGGTGATATTACGCTTGAAAATTTTGAGCGCGATGATAATTCAGCATATTTGTTAAACCACGGCTTGAATATCAAAGAGGTAAGAGACAGTGCTGGTGTAATTTTAAAGTATAATCGTCTACAGGAAAGCCCTCGATATGAGTCATCAGCATATGTGATTCCCACGAATGATAAAAACTCACGTAACTATGTGCCATCATCAATTTCATTTCATTACACCGGAAAATTTCCTGTTTACTCAAATTCCGAAAAATCTGCAAAAGATTGGAAAGGAAATATAGCCTTTAATGATTCTGGCATGCGCGCAGATGGATTACAGAGTGCTCTATTTCCTACGTTCTTTACATTCAAAAATGACAGAATACATGACTTAGTCACCTATGATTTAACTATTACTTGTGCTTCATGTTCACATATTTATATTGCTGGAGATAGAGTTCGCAGTGGTCCAAAAGCAAAATTTACGACGGTTCATCCGTCTTCACCAATGATAGTAGCTGGAAAATATAAAATATCATCACAGCAAGGCGTAGTTCTTATTGAGAGCAACATCCAAAAAGATACTAATTTTCATTTAGGAACTAATTGGGCAGATATAATTGAGTCAACAAAATCACACTTATCATGTGAAATATTTAAAAATAGACCTTTGGTATTTGTCGAATTAGAGAGTTTAGATGGTTACAGTGGTTGGATGTGGGCATCTACAAACACTATTGTTTCAATCGGAAATGATAATAAATTTAAAACTTTTTTGGAGGATAGTAACCTAGATAAGCATGTTGATATGTTTTCTTTTTTAGTTCATGAATATACCCATTTATGTACAGAAGGCTTAGGGCAGGGAGGTTCGCTATCTTCTTTTTTAAATGAATCAATTGCTGAATATATTTCCCTTATCTCTACTGAAAAAATTTTTGGGCAAACCATACTAAAAAATAAGGTTTGCGAACTCCAAAAATCGATTTCTGAAACCTTTCCTGAATCACATGCCAAAAACCTGAAGAACGCAATGACTTCTTTAGATTCATTTTCTCGAAACTACATTTTCGGCCCACTATTTTTACTTCAGTTAGAAAGAAATTATGGACGTAATTACACGCTTAAACTCATCAAAAAAATAATAGAAAAATCAAATAAAGGAGCTAACATTAGCATTAACCTTCTGAACTCAATACTCCTAGAAGAGAACATTAAAAACAACAAAAACAAAGAAGCCATTTCAAATAGTAACAATATTGAACAAATTGAGGTGACATATATTGACTGTAATTTGAAATAGTTTTGTCTTAATTAACAGAAAACTAACCGACATCATCAAAGATGTGCGTATTTCGGATGATACTGCAAGCGATTTCAGCATGAGTCAGCCCCCATTTCGGTATCATCCGACCTGTTTGTTCTTCCTTCGTTTTACTTGCTTTGGCATAACATTTTTTAACTGTTTGCAAGCTGAGGTATCCCCCACAGATCCCAGATTATGCGCTAGCGCGCGTCTGCGAAAAGTTTTATTCCCTGCCCCGCCCGCCCGCTGGCGATGCTAGCGCTAAGCTGACTGCCAAAGCTGCCGCGCCCTCTGCCGCTCACTCAGCCATACAACCAGCGGCTATGGGTGGCACGCAGCCAGCCGCTGCATCGGCTATGGGTGGCAAAAAAGTACCGGGCTGGGTCTGAGTTTTGTTGAGCAAGTAATTCAGCTGCATCAAGGCCAGCTGCAGATCCTAAATCACAGCGACGGCGTCGAAGTGCGATTGTATTTTCCATATTCGTAGTATTCTTTTGCTGCAATGGTTCCGCCATATCACCGCCATGCTGGATAACAGCGCCGACCTTCGGCACGTCCAAGAAATGCTGAGGCACGGCAGTATATCTACCTCGCAGATTTACACCCATGTCAGCCGGCAGAAGCTGACGGAGGTGTATCAGAAAACACATCCTTCGGCGCTTAGGGATAGTGGGTTATTTGAGTGAGTGGATAACAATGATTGACAATGCACACTGCACCTATCAGAATGATAGGTATCAACTTGATAGGTGATTCATGAACAGCACTGAACCTCAAGGAGTAGATGAGTTTCCTCTGACAGAAGGCACGGCCAGGCAGATCATCAATAATCTGGCTGAGCATCACACGGACAGGATCCGCTGGAGTAAACACGTTAAAGAGCGGATGCTGGAACGAGATGTAACCACCGGTCAAATATTGACGCTGTTGAAAAGCAAGCATTCTGTATTTCGTGAAGGACCGTATCAGGAAACGAATGGCGACTGGAAATTTAATCTCAAAGGGATGGCGGCGGGAACATTGATAGAACTGGCTGTTGCGCTGAAAAATCATCAGCACTCTCCAAGCTCTGTCCTTGTGAAAGTTTGGATTCGTTAAGGAGATCTCTATGTATCATTACACCGAAAGTGGCTTGCCGAATGTGTACTTGGTGAATGGCTTTACCGTAGAGACATTGGACGGTGAAGAATACATCAGCATTGATGACATGAACGGTCTGCACAAAACTATTGCGAATGCCATTATCGATAGTCCCAAACCGTTAACACATCAGGAATTTAGGTTCCTGCGCATTGAAATGAACGTCTCACAAAAAACGTTGGGAACACGTTTTGGTGTCACGGAACAAACGATAGCACGCTATGAGAAAGGCGAATCAAGTATTCCCAGAACCACAGATGCAGCTTTACGTTCACTGTATATGGAAAGCCAGCAAAAGAATAACCCCGTGAGCTACTTCCTGGATTTACTCGCAGATACCGAAGCCAAAGCCGCAGCACAAAGTATTCAATTAAAACTGGAAGAAGTTGACGACCATTGGGCCGTCGCAGCTTAGTACAAATCAATACCCAGCAAGCCGACATCATGTCGGCTTTTTTGTCTGCATTCTGCAAAAATGATGAGTAAATTTAATCGGATCGACCTGACGCTGTCGCAGCTGTCTTTCTACTTCGCTGGCCAGCTGGATGGACATATCGACCACTGATCGGCTGACACAGAATATTGAATACCCTCGCCTGCACCACGATGCCGCCGGCGACTTCACTAAATCTCCACACAACCCTCACCATATCTCCACACTGCCTCCACCCAACATATTCGCCCAACCGTTAGGCTAATCAGGTTCACATTTACCAAGCCAAACAGAGGTTTATATGTTTCGTAATAAGATATTTTTTATCCTGGTGTTAATTGCCATGTTATGGGTGCCGGTGGGGGTGATCCACAACCTAGTCATAGAGCGCGCTGAACAAAATCAGAAGGTGCAGCAAGACATCAGCGATAGCACCAGCGGTGCTCAGACCATCATTGGCCCTGTGCTGGTACAGCAGTTAGAGCAGCGAAAACACATGGGGCCGAACCAAGTGCTGGACAGTACACACTGGCAACTCGATGGCGCTAATCAGCTGCTGGTGCGCAGTGATGCGCAGGTCGAGCAGCGCAGTCGAGGGTTATACCGGGTGCGGGTTTATCAAAGTCAACATCGGTTAGAGGCCGATTTTGCCGCGCAACCTGATCTGCCCGCGGAGTTTGCCGCTTCGCTGTCGGCCCCCTTGCCCCACACACCACTGCGCCGCCGCGTCGAAAGTTACGTCGCATTTGCCATTGGCGATGTGCGCGGACTCTCGACCTTGCCCACCATCACGATCGATGGTCAACCGCGCGATATCTTGGCCGGTAGCGGTTTAAAAGGCGCCCCCGAAGGTGTGCGGGTCGCCATGACGGCCGAGGAATTACGCCGCGGATTTAAACTCGAGATGCAATTTGAACTGCAAGGTTCACGCAGTTTATCGTTGATCCCAAGCGCCAACAGTAGCCAATGGCAGGTGCAAAGTAATTGGCGCGATCCGGCCTTTAACGGCCGTTTTTTACCCACGCAGCGCGACTTACACCCACAAGGTTTTGCGGCCAAATGGCAAAGCACTCAGCTGTCGAACCCGACCCAGCAGGCACTCCTTGGCTGCGTGACAGAAACGCATTGTGCCCTTGCCGCACAAGGGTTTCATGTCGATTTGATTGAAGCTGTGGATCCTTATCAACAAAACGAGCGCGCCATTAAATACGCCATCTTGGTGATAGTGCTAAGTTTTGCCTGGTTTTACGTGGCGGAAATTTTACAACGGGCGCCACTGCACATGATGCAATACACCTTGGTCGGCTTGGCGCTGGTCATGTTCTATTTATTACTCATAAGTTTGTCAGAAGTGATGGGCTTTATGTGGGCTTATAGCTTGGCCAGCAGCGCCTGCGCGGCCTTGTTATGGATCTATTTAAGTGGTGCTTTACAAAGTCTGCGCCGCGCCAGCGCGTTATCAGGCGCCTATGCCCTACTGCAAGCGTTGCTGTATATGATTTTACAAGCCGAAACCTTTGCGCTCCTCAGTGGCAGTTTGCTGCTATTTAGCACCCTCGCCGTGCTGATGATTGCAACTCGGCATATAGATTGGCACATGTTGCTCAATGGCGAATCACAGCTTCACCCTGCCGCGCCTCACAGCCGTGTTGATCAAGTGGCGACCGATATTCAAGACCAGAACTGACGATGTAACCGGAGGTACATGGATAGCTGCTTGGCATCCATGTGCCACTATCACATTTTCATGATAGTGACTAACTTTGAGACTTCATATTTCGCACTACAATGACGATAGTTTAATCATCATGAGAACCACCACATGAAATTTAGCCATCTATCGTTACTCGTCGTTAGCGCCTTTTTATTTGGCTGCAAATCCGCGGACGCCGAGGACGTTCACACCAACGCCAAACAGGATCCATCCGTGGTGATCTTCACCAACGCAGTGATTTATCAGCACCAAACCGCCAATACGTTGGTGGTCAAAGATGGTCGCATCGCGTTTATCGGTCCGGCAGCTGCCGCGCAGCAGCAATACCCGAATAGAGGTCAATGGCAAGATTTAGAAGGCGCATTTATTGCGCCAGGATTTATTGATAACCACAATCATGTTTTCGAGGCCGATGCCGAGATTGGCGGGGATTGTGATTTATCGGATGCGGACAGCATCCGAGGTTACGAGCAAATTTTACTGCAATGTAAACGCGACGTGGCACCAGGTCCGGATGAATGGATCATGGGGTATGGGCATGAGCTAGCCACCCTGCTAGCAGTGTCAGATGAGTCTCCTTTGGCGATGCTCGATCGCATATTTCCGCGTCATCCGGTCGTGATTATGGAGCAAACCTCACACTCGATGTGGGTGAATAGCAAGGCATTACAACGGGCTGGTATTCATGAGGCATCAACCGATCCGCAAGGTGGGCGAATTTTACGAGAAACCGATGGCAGTCTCAGCGGTATTTTGTTGGATAATGCCGGCGATCGCTTGTTTGAAATTGCGTGGACACAACAACCCGATCTGCAAAATGCGCACAAACGCGGCTTGCGCAACGGTTTGCGTCAATTGGCTGAAAACGGTATTACCACCGTGGGCGATGGCCGGCTTTATTGGAAACGTGGGTGGCTAGATACCTGGCGCCAGCTCGAACAAGAAAAAAAGCTAACGGCACGGGTGAGTATTCGGCCATGGATTTACCCAGCCGATCCTGTCGCACCGCAATTAGAGTTCTTTCGTCGTGTGCATCAGCCGGATCCTCAGCGATTACTGGTGATCAACCAAGTTAAACTATATAGCGATGGTTTACTGCAAAATGGTACCGCGCGTTTACTGCAACCCTATCGGCAAACCATCAATCCAGATTTACCGACTGGGCTTGATTACATCGCACCCGATCAAATGAAATGGTGGTTAACACAATTGGATAAAATTGGCTATGGCGCACATATCCATGCCATTGGTGATCGCGGCACACAGCATGCGCTAGACGCCGTCGCCTATGCGCGCCAGCAAGGTTCAACCCAATTGTATGGGTTAACGCATCTTGAATTAGTGAACCCTAATGATATCAGCCGCTTTAAAGCATTATCGGTGGATGCCGACCTGCAAATTGGTAACGATGGGACTTTACACGCCGAGCACGACTGGGCAGAACCCTTACTTGGGCACGAGCGCGCCGCTCAGCTGATGCCGGTCCGCGCCTTATTTACCGCGGGTGCGAATGTGACGCTCAGTAGCGATTGGAATGTGAATGCGTTAAACCCGTTAATCAGTATTGCCAATGCATTGGAGTTAAAAGGTCAGGCATTTCCAAACGTTGATAGTGCCATTGCCGCCTACACCATTAATGCCGCCAAAGCATTGGGGTTGGCGGAACAAACAGGTTCACTGACCGTCGGGAAAGCGGCCGATCTGGTGGTGATTGATCGGGATATCAGCCGCTCATCACCGGCCAAGATCCGCCAAGCCAAGTTTTTACTAACCATGTTAAACGGCACCGTGGTTTACCAAAGCGCTGATTTTTAATCAGGCTGAATTTAGGTGCTGACAGACTATCGTTAACCATTGACGCACAAGTGGTTTATGCTGGCTGCCTAGCGGCCAGCGTAATTCAAGACGCCGACGCATAGTTGATAACTCATGACCCAGTTGCAGTACAACCAATTGCTGCTGCACCAATTCCGATGCCACTATCACGCGTGGCAATACAGCGATGCAATCGGTAGTTAACAGCACAGCTTTTAGGGTATTGACGTCGGCAATTTGGCTAGAATGCCCGCTGTAGCCACTTTCATCTGCCGTCTGTTGATAATCCTGTGCCCAAATTAGCTCACGGTAGGGAGCTAAATCCGCCGGTTCCAATCGAGCCTGCCCGGCCAGTGGATGCCCCACACGCGCCAAAAACACTTCATCATAATAGCCAACTCGGCAATAGTCATAACGGCTGTTATGTAACTCGATACTTTCATGCATCAGTACCATATCAAATAAAGCATCCGCCACACCTTGCGATAACACTGCATCACTATGGGTACTGATGCTCAATTGCACCTGCGGCTGAGCGTGCATAAATGCAACAATCGCCGTGGTGAGTAGTTGAACGGGAATATGGGGCGCAACCCCGATGTTTAAAACCAACTGTTGGTGCTGTTGCAAGGCAAAAGCGGCGGCTTGAAATCGATGGGCTTGTGCCAAGGCATGCTGTGCTAATGGTAATAAGATCTGACCATCCGGACTTAACGCGAGGCTATTGCCGCTGCGAATAAACAACGGCAAATTGAGCTCGACCTCCAGCTCTTGGATCCAACCACTTAATTGGGATTGCCGCTTTCCCAGTCGCCTCGCCGCGGCGGAAATCGATCCTAACTCGGCACTTAACACAAAGGCTTGCAGGTAATGCAGCGAAATCGTATGTAGTGATTGCATAAAACTCAGTCCTGCGATTGATTGCTATCGTTGCGTACACGATATGTTTCAACGATGGTCTTGTATACTGCCGGTTTAAATTGTTAGTTAAATCTATGGTCGCTCGTTTGGCCGGTCGTTGCAGCAAATTAACCGAGCATGCAGCAAACTACTTTATCTTGAACAACTTTATCCTGAACAACTGTATCTTGAGCAATCACAGATACCATAGGTCCGCACAGGTGAGTTAATGCAAGCCGCGCACTAATGCCTTACTTTGTTCTTGCAACTTGTGCGCTTGGCGTAAAATAGGCGCCTGTTCGAGTGCACGCTCAAAGGCCGCACTAAACTGCTGCAGCTGTTCGTGACTAAACACCTGATCAGGGCTGCACTGTTGCTGCGTGTGCTGGATATATAACGCTACCTCATCCACATACATCACTGTCGCAATAGCATGGATTTTCAAGGTACCGCGTCGGCCAAAGGCGATCACCGAATGAATCATCGTTGCCGCTTGCTGTTCATCTAGCTGCAGTAAAGCCGCCACCGCTTGCGTGTGTTTGTAATTTTGTCGCAATGGGTTTTGAAAGATCCGCTTGTTGCCGAACACATGTTGGGTCCACGTCGGTTGAAATTCATGCCCCGTAATAGATCCCTGCAGGTTTTTCACCTCAATCACAAACACACCTTGAGGGCTTAACACCAAATGATCGATTTCCGTTAAATCACCAAGTTCAGAATGCAGTACCAAATTGCGATAATGTCGGCACTCATCTGCTAACGACTGGCGCAACAAACGCGCCAGATCCCGCTCGGCGTCACGGCCTAACTTCTCCGCTTTCGTCAGCGAGCCTCGCCATGGCATCGCCACCACACAAGTCACCAGAATAACCCAGAGCCATAACGGGATAGCCAGCACATATAGCCATAGGTAGTCTAACAGCCTGAGGATCTGAGCAACGACACCATTGGCCGCCCCGGGCTGTGGCATAAAGCTATCAAACACCCTGTGCTGCAGCGCAGCATCGGCTGCCGAGCTCACAGATGAAGCCATGCCGCGGTTGGCAGCTGCGCTATCCGATAGCACAGCGTCTGCGGTCACATTTTCGGCCTGTGCTGAGGACATGGCCGAAGCTGACGACACTGACGGCAATGACGTATCGGCGAGCGACTGAGACACCACAACGTTGGTTGGTGCAGAAACTTGTGCGCTCCCGCGCATTTCAACGCGATTTGGCCCGTCCGGCTGTGGCTGAGCGCGTTGGCAATGACGCTCATAATCACGCACGCTTTCTTTATATAAGGTTAAATGCGACTGGGACTTAAAACGAGCAATCTGATCGGCCAGTAAAATACAGGCCGCCTCGTTATATTGCGGATGACTAAGCGTAAGGGTGGATGCCGAATTCGCCATCCCGGCAGTCAATGACACAGACATGGTCGCTGACATGGCTTGTACGGGGGAGAACAGCAGCCATACCGCCCCCACCACCTTCGACAAACAACCCAACACGCGGATGTTAAATGTGTTTATCGGTTGGACGATTTCGCCTGCCGATATGTTTATCACAGCCCGAGCCATCCGCCTTACCGCGGCCGCGACAGCTATTTGCCAACGTTGTGTTTCTTGAAAGAGCACCGTTTGAACATGTACTGTCACGTTCCGATTCAAACTATCCCTACGCATTTATATCCTTGTTATTCTGGGCTCAATTTAACAACACGAATCACCCGCCGTTTTTCAAGCTAGCAGCCAGCAGTGACACGACATTCATCAACGCCGCGCACTTTGCCAGAACTTCATCGAAGATGCTAGCCATCGAGCCCCAGCGTGAACCAGTCAGCAACAGCCGCGTACTGCTGTCATTGCCGCGCACATAGGCCGACCACGGTTCGTCCAGCTGCACACTTTGTGGCAACGCTTTGAGTAAAATGCCAGATTTGCTGCCAAAGGTATCATTTTGTTTTTCGCCATAGACCGTCAAACGCTCCACGTCCGATTCCTGCACAGCTCTCTCCGCCGCGTACGCACCGGCACAGGACATACTGGCGGCCAGCACAAGGGCAATGCGGCGGCGTGGAAACAACTGCGATAGACATAGAGATTGCATAAAATTTCACCATTACATCAACACGTTAGAATGGCGTTATTATTTCATATGGCAAAGCCTGTGCCGCTGCGACAAATTGTCGCGGTTTGGGGTAGCACTGTGTAACTCATGCATGTGTCATCTATCGTATGAACGAAGCCACTGATAGCTGTTTTTTTGCGCATCATCGCAATTCGCCACCCGCCTTGCTTCTAGCCGACATCCAACGCCAACAAGCGCTCGTACTACGCCAGCTTTCGCGGCCGGTTTCATTGCATCAGAAAAATATACTTTTGATCCTGCGCTGACGTGTCGTCGTTTTAATGATGGGTGTGGTTCAGTGCTTCGCCTGCGTCGCAGCGCAGGAACTCAAGCTGACCACCTTGTACTGTGACCCATATTTGCTGATTGAAATCAGCCATTTGTATCAACTGAAGGAGAGCCTTGTGAAGATTCGTGCCTTATTAAATCTTACGTTGTTATCTGGTGTTTTATTTTGCAGTACCAACGCCATGGCGGCCGCTAAAACCGACATCGTCGAGGCCAGAATTACAACCAGCGCAGGCACCAGGAAATTCTTGGCACCTTGCGCTACGTTTAGCCAACAGCGACAAAGCTATTCTCAGGAGACATTGCGATCTAAAGAACTATCCTGAACCTGCGGTTTAGTCGACCTATTTTTTCGATCGGCATACCCCACGTTGGTTAGTCAACTCTTCCGAACCACACTCATAACCTGTTGAATATAATGATCCCTATCCGACATAAAAAACACATGGCTTTGTTGTAGCTCCGCAGTAGAAACATTCCACTGAGCTTCGATCATCTCACGACTTGTTTTTGGTGGGCTGATAATAACGCTCTCCAATTCCACTTCATTATTTAAGCGTGCTTGGACATCTTTTATCTTTTGACTAAATTCAATTTTGTCATCGCCAATGCCAGTCCTTAAAATGCCGTGAGGGTCCACAAATACGATGCGCTGCCTTACATGACCGTTGTCTTCTTTCCACAAACGCCAAAGAATAAAGTCAGGATAAAAGCCACCAGCTTCAAAAAAACCGATGCCTTTTCTCACCAAGTTTCTAAGCAAAAATATTTCTTCACCTGTTTGCAAAAACACTGCGCGGTTAGTTGTAAGCCAGGCTTTTAAATCCTCGACGAACTGAAATTCAGACAGCTCAAGACCGATCGGTTGAATTTTGATACGATCTGAAGTAGCGCACAATAATGGATTGTACAAATGTTCATCTAGCTTGATACCTTTTAAAGACTCTCGGCCAGAATCGAATAGATCCTGTGAATTCACTTCAAAAGCTTGTTTTAGCTCGTGAATATCGTCAATTAAAGCTGAATCACTCGCATCGACGGTAATTGTATATTCTGTATTTACCGGTAAGTTGTCGTTAGCTGAATTTAGAGTCACCAATTCCAATCGAGGCTCAAGATAACTTCGTTTGTGAAAGTTATTTACCTTATCAGCGAACATGCAAAGTAGTTCTAAGGCTAGCTCTTGCCATAGTCGAAAATTGTTAGTGGTCATACTCCACTGGTTATCAGGCAGGTACATGTCATACCAACTCGAATTAAGTAACAATAATTGGAGGCGGTCTTTTTGTACCAGCAAGTTGGCATAACCTCTACTTTGTACATACCGACTAAGAGCCAGGTACAATTTGTCATAACGCAAAAGATTTACCCGAACACCGTCAAAATGAAGGGGCTTCGACTCACTTACCATTAAAGCCTCTTGTTTTGCAGCAATTTCCTGTGCTGCCAACGTAGCTAGATTCGGGCGACGATCAAGAATTACCTTGCGCCCTTGCTTCAAAATACTTGAAGGAATGCCTAAATCAGCATCATTACCACCAAACACTACAAGTGGGCCATGTTTCGCAAAAGAATAGACTTGTTGAGTATCTTGCCGTACTTTTGGCCGCAGCATCTTGAGCCGTTCGCCCATACCTTCAACGACAGTTAATGCAACAGTCTCAATGTGGGTATCTTCGTTCCCCGGCAACCCTTCATCAGCGAGATACCTTTTAAAAGTAGCGATAAAATCAGACCCGACACCAAATACATTTAACGTTTCCAAAAGTTGAACATACTTCGGTGCACTAGCGGGCAAGTAGCGACTTGAGCGCATCAAGCTCATGTCACGTCCTCGCAAACGCACGCCACGCCCAAAAAGTTGAATGATCTGAGAACCTTCCTTTTTGCCCGTATTCATCAGGCCCATTGATGAAACACGCCAAGAATTCCAGCCTTCAACGAATTTCTTCGACCCAATCAAAATGTTAACTGGTGAATTTTTCTCATTAATTTGGGCAAACAGAGGGCTAGCAAACTCCGATTTTGAAATCTGGATATCACAATCCAATTGCTGCGCTTCTTGGTCGTTCTGCAAGCTAGTCTCTAGATGGTCTGCTAAACCTTTTGCATCACCCACATTAATTAAACCAAAGGGCTTAGTGTTTTCGCCAACTTTCAATAAAAGCTCACCAGAGTCACCTGTGATGCGCTCAACCACCAAGGAACCGCCACCACTCGATTGGAAAACCAGTTGACATAAATCGGTAAAGATATCCGAAGGCGACAGCCTCAACTCTTTTTTGAGATATGGGAAGCTTGAACCAAAAATGTCATAACCTTTTTCATCGGTGAGGCCTGCTGTTTTGGCGTTGCTGTTCAAAACCGAATCAATCGCCTGAATCGCCTGCGTTTGGTTTGATAAAAACCAACCAAAAAATTTTAAAACCTTCGCAATATCCGAAGCTCGCTCTTGGTAATTTTTTGCGGTTTCTATTTTGCCATCGTCCTTCACAACACTGGCACCAACGAATACCCATAACGGCATTTCAAGATTGAAGTTTTCAAACTCACTCTTTCGATCTTTGTATAAACGTACCTGCTGATAAAATGCTAATAAAGCAGCAGTTAAATAAGGCTTTTGATGAATAATATCTTCATGTTTGTTAGGTAAGTTGAAAATACGGTAGTCTTTACCGTAACCGTCTTCATAAAAGTAACGGTAGGCATAATCAAATAACACGGCTTTGGCATAATCCATTTCCACTTGCGGGTTTTTAGCTGCTACAACCGCTTCTTTAAAGGTGGCAGAATACTCAAAGGTAAAACCATTACCGGCTAATTTCCGACGGCTTGCCAACCAACCCGTTTCGCTATCTGCCGTGCCTAAACCACGGTGCCCCTCGTCAACTAGTAATAGATTCTGATCGCCAAAGCTGGTTACATCCATTACCTTATCGCCCTGAACATCGCTTAATTTGGTGATCTCTGTCAGTTTAATATCAAAAAATGGCGAGTCGCTGCTGGTTAGTGATTGCTGCGCACTTTGTGCCAAGCGACTCGGATTAAAGCCGCTCTCCGTTAATTCAATTAGGTGCTGGGCGCTCAAGCGATCATTAGGACTAATTAAAATAACCTGACTGTAATCATCAAGCTGTGCAAAGTGTTTTGCATAATGTTGAAATTGCAAAACATTAGAGTGCATCAATAGAGTTTTACCGCTACCTGTTGCGTTTTGTAGGCACAACTTATTTAACTCTTCATAGGCGTAAGGCATTAGTGGCGCGTCATAACCTTGCGCCTGACAAAAAAGGTTAAAACCAGCAAGATACTGATTTAGCTTCTGCAGTAAGCTGTGCCTGTCATTAAAAAATTCATATAAATAAATTTCAACGAACAACAAACTCAACCACTGAAAATATTTCCACTCAATAGGGTTATCGCGTCGCTCATTGATAATGTCTAAATGCGCAACAATATTCGCATCAAATTTTTTTAACTGCTGCTCGCTGTATTGCCAACTCGGCTGCCAATTAGTAAGCAAATCTGCCAAGTAAAAATGCTGACGATCTGCGGCTAGGCCTGATTTTGATTTGCGTAAAGTGTTAGCCAGAACATCTAATGCTCGAAACTTACCTGTGCTAAGAAACTTATCATCAAGCGGGTTTATACCAAACAACGTCAGTAACCATTGATTCAACACCAGTTTTTTATTGAAGTAATTGGTTTCAAGCTTCTTCAATTTTGTCATGTTAAACCCATCCCTCTAACTTAAAGCACTGCATCACGCTTCTTCCCACATTTTGGTCATGAAGGTGTCTTCAAGAGAAATTAAACGAGTTTTGGCACTACCACTCAGCTGCAGACCATGGGGACCATTGATGTAGATTTTATCGAACTGGCTATCTGACTGATTAATCTTCAATTTTTCAAGAACGGTCTCTATAACAGCTGAATCTTTTTCTGGATCATCACTTAAATTGCGCCATATAACCAATACCTTGTCCCGCAATTCATCATTACCCGGAATACGGCGAACCCACCCTTCTACTAATCGGATCTGGTAAACTGGCGCATTATCCGTATAAGCATCGGTTTGTTTAATGTGTGTTACTTTTAAGCGAGTGTCTTGGTCTTGCGGTAACTCAGGATCATGCTCACGGGCAAACTCGCAGTCATAAGCTCGCCACTTATCCAGTTTCTCAACGTTTAAACCAATAAGCCAATTAAACGTTTCTACCAGGTCTATAACTTGTGGTGCCGATTGATCGGAATTAGGCTTTTTAATTAATAGCTTATAATTTCGCGGCTGATTAAACTGCTGCAGATTAAGAAGTGATGGGCTCTCCGCAGTTTCGGCTTCAAGCAGGTAGGACAAAATAAAATCTTTTGGAACGGACTCAGGATTATAAGTACGGCTATCTATAAGATTATTGAGTGTGTCCTCGTATTGCTCTAAGCGTAAATATGAACTGATCCAATACTTTTGGACACCACGCTAAGTGAGTAAAATGACTTAACGAGGTGAATATGACAACCAAAAAGACCCGCAAGACTCACACCGCTGAATTTAAAGCTGAA
>Ga0209812_10000049_pt1 | contig 104053 bp, 70 predicted proteins | sample JI71714BDNA_FD_187502 | JGI IMG/M metagenome (GOLD analysis project Ga0209812, IMG submission 187502) | Wastewater effluent complex algal communities from Wisconsin, to seasonally profile nutrient transformation and Carbon sequestration -... | ecosystem: Engineered > WWTP > Effluent > Algae... | reverse complement strand
TAAAGCCGAAATGGAAGCTTTAAAGGAGCAGAATAAATCGAGGAAGGAACTCAGAAATAAAATGAAAGAAGCCTTAGAAATACAGAAACAAATTGATGCTTATCAAGCCCAAGAATTTCTCTATCAGAAGTCAACGCCCTTTGAACATTTCAAATATTGGTCAGCCTTTATTTGTCAAGGTTTGCCATAAATCTGAGAGGGAGCATCTCAAATTTGCCAAAAAAAACTGTAGTGGGAGCGTCTCGCTCCCTAGGGATCGGGCTAGGGAGCGAGACGCTCCCACTGCTAATTTACGAAAATGAGATGCTCCCAACCCGGTTTCTCTCCTATATAAACCTGCCCCTGGTTTTTTTTGAAACCGCAGATTAACGCAGATTAACGCAGATGGGATAAACACAGATGGGATAAACACAGATATGGTGACATAAACCCGGGTTTTTAGTATTATTTAATGGAAACAGAAAGCTTAAAACTCGCTCCGCCTCTTGTTCTACAACAATTTTATACTTACCCGATCGCGGTAATTTTCCTGAAAAATTTGCTTTTTCTTTAACGATACTCTTTCCTTTAGGAGCAAGAATTTGAAAAACTACATTATTTTCTATTGATGTTATTGTCAGACTTATAGTTTGACCTTTCTTTGCCTCCAATACATAAGTATTAACGGTTCCGCGGGGGATTCCTCCTGATACGATCGCGCTATGGGAACCCGTTTTAAATTTAATTATCTGCTCTGGGGTATTTTGGACAATTAAAATCTGAGATTTGTCCTTTTCTGGTGTTGGCATCACCTTCACATCAAGGGCTTGAGATATCGCGGGAACAGAAGGGACTAATATTAAAGATGCTGTCATCCCGTAAAGGATATTTTTATCGTTAATTTTGCTTTAAACATAGGTTTTTTTTCTGTCCACTAAAACTCACCTATTATAACACAAAAAATGAACTCTGTCAAGGGATACAAACGGTAATAGATTTAGGGATGACACGAAATAGCGCGGGGGTATGGGTAGTAATTTCTCCATCAGTATTAATAGGATATTGTTTGCGAGTGAAAATCTCTATTTCTTCACCTTCCAACGTCAATATACCCGGTAAATTTGCCTGATTACCGCGGATTAATGCGGGGATTAATGCTAATATTTGCCACCATGATTTTGTTTCTATACTATATAAATCTAAGCGTTGATCATCAATTGTGGCATCATGGGCGACGGTTAATCCCCCCCCATAATGACGACCATTTCCCACCGCGATTTGAATAGTTTTTACTTTATATTTTTTGCCCTGTACGAGAATTTCTGCCCGAAAAGGGCGGGCTTGGAAAATCACTTCGATCGCGGTTATGGCATAGGCCAAAATGCCCCACTTTCGTTTAAATTGCGGTGTCAATCGTTTGGTAATATTTACACTTAATCCCAAACTGGCAACATTAAAAAAATAATGACCATTTACCAAACCTACATCAACACGGTGCATTTTTCCTTTTTTAATCACTTCGATCGCGTCCCGTAAAGTATTAGGAATTTGTAAGGTCCTAGCTAAATCATTCGCGGTTCCCAGGGGGATAATTCCTAAAGGTAATTGTGTATCTATTAAACCCGCGATCGAGGCATTAATAGTGCCATCACCGCCACCAATAATCACCAAATCAACCCGGTTTTGATGGCGACGAATAATATTCGGAATTTCCGCGGGATTTTCTGTCGATTCCTCAAAAAAGTCTAACCCTAATATTTGTAATTGATAAATCACTTCTGCGACTAATTTAGTCCCATGTCGTGCTTGACGATTGACTAAAAGCAGTGCTCTTTTTTTGGGCATACTTGTTAAGGAAGAAGGAAGAAGGAAGAAGGGAGAAGGAAGAAGGGAGAAGGGAGAAGGAAGAGGGGGAAGAGAGGGAAGAAATAATGAACCACAAAGGCACAGAGGGCACAGAGGGAAGAGGGAAGGAAGAAGGAAGACGGAAAAAGGAAATAAACCTTTAATCGCCATTCACCCATCCCCATTCACCCATCCCCAATCCCCTTAATATTTACCCACGACTACCACTTAACAACACATCAAAAAACCTAAGACATGATTATTTTAGATTGGTAATACGAGCTTTCAAACCATTACTGATAAGTTGTTGAAGTAACTCATTTGCCTTATCAATTCTATTGAAAACTCCCGCTTGAATAAACCGTTTATTTTGCCAAACTATACTAAAGGCTTCTGGTACAATCTGATGTAATTTTTCCTCTTCCATCTCCGTTGTTACTTCCACTAATACTCGATAATTTAAAGGAAGCGCCGCCGATGATCGCGTTCCCGATACAGAATAACGGGCTAAACTACTGGGAATATATCCGCCTCTTCCCAAGGGAATATTCCCATTCGGAACCCTAAGTAACCCTTCTGACGCGACACTGGGAGCGTCTCCTCCCCTTGGTGGTGCAATCGGTGCAGATTTAATCGGTGAGGAAAAAATAGGACGTGATTCTGGTGGAGGCACCGTGATGGGAATACTGCTTTGAGGACTAGAAATCGGGGGGGGTAAAGTGGAAATAGAAGATTGAAGTTTTGGGGGAGTTTCACTGATACTCGACGCGTTATTATTAATCGGAAGAGTGGGAAGATTGGGGCGAGCCGATGCCATAGCTCCATCGATCGCGATCGGACCAAGGGTACGATGTTTAAATAATTGATTTCCCGATGCAGAAATCGTTTGATTAGCCGCATTATGGACATCATAGCGGCCATTATTACGGATAATATTCCCTCCGGGTTCTTGAATAGTGCCCAAGTTAGGAACAGATGACGCGATCGCGACAATACCATCCCGTTGATTACGCTCTATATAATTATCTCGCAAAATGGGACGGGCAGAAGCTTGAATCACAACACCATCTTTATTAAAAGTAATACGATTTTTGATCAGTTTAGGCTCCGCGGTTTGGGCGACATTAATACCAAATCCGGTATTTTCAAAGATGTTTTCTGTCACTTCTGCTTTAGAGTTACCAAATAGGGTGATACCATTGGCCCCATTACGCGTGAAATAATTACCTTTAATAATAGGCGTGGCATAACCGACAACGGAAATTCCATCATGGGTATTTCCTGTAAAGGTATTATCGGCGATCACTGGAGTCCCCGACTCTACCCAGACTCCATAACCTCGATCGGCCCTATTGATCACGGTTAAACCACTTAAGCCAGCGCGATCGCTCGTCAAGATAGTAATATTTTGTCCCGCGGCGCTGGGACTAATAAAATAACCACTACCTTCAATAATAATGCTTTGACCACGATTTTGCGGATTCCCTTGGATAATAACATCAGGTTTGAGGACTAGGGGGAATTTTTCCCCACTACGGTTACTATAGGTCCCTGGGGCTAATAAAATGACTGTATTGGGTTGCGCGACTTTTAAGGCTTGGGTAATGGTTTTATAGGGCATCTCCGAGGTCCCATTTCCTTGCCCGTCATTCCCTGTCATGGGGTTGACGTGCAGTAGGTTAATTCGGATAAATTCTTGAGGGGATGTCTTTCGGGCGATTTCCTCCACGGAGGCTCCTGATGGGACTTCTTGCGCGATCGCGCCTGATGATAACCCCAAAAGGGAAAACAGAAGGAAGAAGGAAGAAGGAAGAAGGAAGAAGTTAGGCACGGAGGTGGTAAGGGATAGGTTTTCGTGGACTGCGGAGAAGCGTTGAGACGAAGATACAGATGTCCTCCCATAGTGAATCGAAAATTTTATCAAGAAATCACTTTGATCTATTATATTTTCATGCCGAGGGCGTTCGGGAAATTCCATTAACGCAGGAAAATTGATCGAACTATCATCGACAAGTGGCAAAATATAGCAGGATTCTTGTATCTTAATTTTGGCATACCGAGAAAATAAACCTTCACAAAGGCTTTAAACTTAAAGATTATAGGAGTTTTTTGGCATGGGCGATCGTTTAAGTTGGAGTTTATCAACACAACCAGCTATTTACCGTATCCTTGACGCGAATCTCGATAGGGCACGCGAGGGGTTGAGAATTATTGAAGAATGGTGTCGTTTTGGTATGAATAGTGCCAAGTATGCCAATGAGTGTAAAGAGTTACGACAAGAGTTGGCAAAATGGCATGATTCCCAATTACGCAAGTCCCGCGATACTCCGGGTGATCCGGGCACTGACTTATCTCATCCTCAAGAGGAAACGCGATCGAGTCTGGAGGCTTTATTACAGGCGAATTTTTGTCGGGTACAAGAAGCCCTACGCGTATTGGAAGAATACGGGAAACTCTATCGCGCTGATATGGGAGCCGCTTTTAAACAATTGCGCTATCGTGTTTATACTTTGGAAAGTGGTTTGTTAGCCTATCGTGCTCAGGAGTTATTACTCAACTCGGGGTTATATTTGGTAACATCGCCTTCCGATGATTTATATAAGATTGTCGAGGCTGGGTTACAAGGGGGATTAACAATTGTTCAATATCGTGATAAAAATGTAGATGATTCCCTGCGACTACAACGCGCACAAAAGTTACGCCAAATTTGTAATCGTTATGGCGCGTTGTTTTTGATTAACGATCGCGTTGATCTCGCGATCGCGGTTGATGCCGATGGAGTCCATCTCGGCCAACAAGATATTCCCATCGCGTTAGCTCGTCAGTTGTTAGCTCCGGGTAAAATTATTGGCCGCTCTACCACTAACCCCGAAGAAATGAAACGCGCGATCGATGATGGTGCTGATTATATTGGTGTTGGCCCGATTTATGAAACTCCTACTAAGGCAAATAAAGCCGCGACGGGTTTAGATTATGTCCGTTATGCCGCGAAGAATTGTTCCCTTCCTTGGTTTTGCATCGGCGGCATTGATATTAATAATTTAGAGGAGGTTTTAGACGCGGGAGCCGAACGGATCGCGGTGGTTCGTGCTATTATGCAAGCAGAACAACCGACGTTAGTCACTCAATATTTTATCTCCCAACTCACCCGCATTCAGAATCTTCGGACTCAGAAAATTTTACCCGTTATTTCCGAATAAGTAATAGGTAATAGGTAATGGGTAATGGGTAATAGGTGATGGGTAATAGGTGATAGGTAATAGGTAATGGGTAATAGGTAATGGGTTTATTTCCCTCTTCATTCTTTCCTCTTCATTCTTCCCTCTTCATTCTTCCCTCTTCCCTCTTCCCTCTTCCCTCTTCCTTTGTGCCTTTGTGCCTTTGTGTTTCATTCCTTCTTCCTTCTTCCTTCTTCCTTCTTCCTTCTTCCTTCTTCCTTCCTCCCATGATTAAATTGAAAGTTAATGGCGAAACAGAAACTTGTGCCCCTCAGACAAAATTACCCGATTTTCTTAAACAATTAAACCTGAATCCCCGTTTGATCGCGATCGAATATAATGGCGAAATTCTCCATCGCCAATTTTGGGAAGAAACCGAAATGCAAGAGGGCGATCGCGTAGAAATTGTTACCATTGTCGGTGGTGGATAATAAAGATAGGGGATAGGAAAGCGAGGGAATCAATAGGGCAAAGTATATCCGTCTCCCTTGGGTATATATGGGTGCATCTCAAAGAAGCCAAAAAAACTGTAGTGGGAGCGCAGAGATCCCTAGGGATCTAATAGGGATCTCTGCGCTCCCACTACCAATTTACAAAAATGAAATGCTCCGGGTATATATACACTGTATGTCCGCGTTTCCTGTAGTTTATACTTACCCCCTCTCTCCAGCTATAAACACTGACTCTCTGAATGAGAAAAATTGCTGAAATTATATATCTATAGTTTTCCCGTTTTATGATAACATAATGTATTATAGGTGGTCAAATTACCTTAAGAAAATGTAAAAAATTGTCGCCAATAATCAAAAAAACGGAAGATGACTAGGATCACAGATATTACCGATCCTTCTCACTGTCAATTGAGAGAAAAAAGGTAAAAATATGGCAGAAGATTTAAGAAGTTTCTGGGAGCATCTCTTTTGGGGAAATTGGTAGTGCCGTGGAGCATCTAGTTCCCTATAAGATTCCTAGGGAGCCAGATGCTCCCACCAGACTTTTTTGGCTTATGTGGGATGCTCCCGAAGCTTCTCAACAATCTATCTCAACACAACAATCTAGGCAATAAGCTGATTACTAACTAAGGGGGGAGCATTATGAAAAAAAAACTAATAGATGAACAAAAATTAAGGGAAGAACAGGAACTTATACTTAAGCAAATTGATAACGCGATCGCGCTCTTTGATGATTCCCATCATTTAATATTGTTCAATGAAAGATTAGCTCATACTTGGGGAGTGTCCCCCGAATGGTTAGGATCAAATCCCCATGAGGATGAACTCTTAAAAGAAATTATTGCCCAGGGATATTGGTCCGAAGTCGATGGTGAAGAGTTCAAATCCGCGTTACAACAAGTAGAAGTTTCCCATAATTCTTTTTATATCGAACAAACGAATGGAGTTTGTCTGGAAATTGAACTAACCGTAACACCAACGGGCGATCGCCTCTTTATCTTTCGCGATGTGACAAGTCATCACCAAGCGCAAAAAAAATTAAACGCGGAAGTCAAACGTTTACGCTTTCTTTTAGGACTAAATGAACGTCTACAAGACTCCAATACAGTTAAAGAAATAGGACATTTTGCCCTGGAATATCTCGTCAAAGCCATGAATGCGGCCTTTGGTGATGTCAAAGTCATTAGTGGAGAAGGAAAAAACCGACTCGCGGGTACTCTCACTAATGAAATCTCCTCTCAATTTATCGCGACTTATGGAGAACCCGCGATCGCGGAAATGCAAGAACTTCTCAATCAAGGAATACCTTATGGAAAAGGTTTACTTTGGCAAGTCGTAGAAACAGGTGAACCGATATTTGTAGAAGATTATAGCAATCATCCCCAAGCAGTAACCGGATTTTGTCATCCGGGGATTAGTCAATTAGCGATATTTCCCATACCCGCCCCCGATGGTAGAATTATTGGGGTTTTAACCTTAGAGTCACGCGATCTCAAACAGTTGAAAACAGGACCCCATGAAGATGTATTATCCGCCGCGTGTCGCACCTTGGGAATTGCGATTGAAAGAGCTCAATCTCAAGAACAATTACGCAAAATTAATCAAGAATTAGAACGTTCTTCTCAGTTAAAATCGGAATTTTTGGCATCCATGTCCCATGAATTGCGGACTCCCTTAAATAGTATTTTAGGATTTTCCGATTTACTCTTGCGACAAGTATCAGGAACCTTAAGTGATCGTCAAGTTAATTATATTCAACTGATCGAAAAAAGTGGCAAACATCTCTTACAATTAATTAACGATATTCTGGATCTTTCCAAAATCGAAGCGGGTAAAGTTGATCTCAATTTATCCCCAATTAATGTTCAAATTTTAGCGACAGATTGTATGACAATGATGCAACCAAGGGCTGATAAAAAACGCATTAATTTATCATTAAAATTCGATGAACGAGTCTCTACAGTTCTTCTGGATGAACGCCGAGTGCGACAAATTATTATTAATTTACTTTCTAATGCTGTTAAATTTACGCCAGAAGGGGGTCACGTTAAATTAAATGGTCGTCTTGCCTATGGTAATGAAATCAATGGTAGTTATCGACCGGATTGTTCTCCTATTAATGCCAGTACCCCTTATCTTTGTATAGAGGTTGAAGATTCAGGAATTGGCATTCCTGAAAATCGTTGGCATTTATTATTTCGACCTTTTCAACAGGTTGATTCTTCTTTAACACGCCGTCACGAAGGCACGGGTTTAGGGTTAGCTTTAACCAAAAGATTAGCTGAATTACATGGTGGTACTGTCTCTTTTCAATCTGTTTGCGATCGCGGTAGTACCTTCCGTGTTTGGTTGCCCTTAACAGAAATGCGTCAAGAATTATACCAACAAACATTAACCCCGATGACGACAACTGAGATTTTGGTTCCTCCATCGATTTCGACAGGCATGAAACGGGTGTTAGTGGTAGAAGATCAACCCTTTAATCAAATGTTAATTACGGAAGTCTTGGAATTAGAAGGTTATGCGGTAGAATTAATTGCTGATGGCCAGACAATGTGGGATTGTATTCACTCTCCTATGGTACAGAAAAGCGCGTTACCTGATTTGATTTTAATGGATATTCAATTACCGGGTATTGATGGGTTTAAGTTGATGCAGGAATTGAAAAAACATCCCCTTTGGCAGTCTGTACCCATTATCGCGGTAACAGCAATGGCTATGTCTGGCGATCGCGATCGTTGTTTGGCCGCGGGGGCTGATGCTTATCTCAGTAAACCCCTTAATATTACAGACGCGATCGCGATCGTGCAATCTGTAATTACAAGTTCTAAGGTAAACTAAGAACACGGGATGCCGTAAATATAACATCAATGCTGCTTATGGAGTAATAAGTAACTCCTATAAAGAGTATGTCTAAGAATTGTCCTTGTATTTTACTGGTAGATGATGATCCGGCAAATCTCTTTTTATTGACGGAATTATTACGTTTAAATGGTTATCATGTTTTGTCAGCTTCTTCTGGTACTGAAGCCATCGAGATCGCGAATCACACTCCCATTGACCTCATTATTTTAGATGTAATGATGCCAGAAATGGATGGATTTGAAGTTTGTAAGATTCTCCGTCAAAACCTCCGTTTATTATCAATTCCGATTCTTTTTCTCACCGCGTTGGATGATGAAGAATCTCATCTAAAAGCATTAGAAATGATGGCAGATGCTTATTTAATTAAGCCCGTTAATCGCCGTCTATTTGTGGCGAAAGTAGAAAATAGTTTGCGATTACAAAAACAAAGATTAGAACTCTTAGCCACCGAAGTTCGTCAACAAGTGAAACAACAAATTAAAGAACAAATTTATAGCGCGTGGCAAATCAGTGAAGCCCTTTCCGAAAAGTTTCGTTTATTTGTTCCTGAACAATTTTTACAGAGAATTGCTCCCCAAGGAGTCGATTCCATTCAGTTAGGAAATGTCACAGAAGAAGAAATGACTATTTTGTTTTGTGATATTCGAGATTTTACCGCGATCGCGGAATCCCAAATCGTGAGCAAAACTTTTGAATGGTTAAACGTGTTTTTTTCACAAATGAGTGATTGTATTACCACCCATAAAGGATTTATTGATAAATTTTTAGGCGATGCCATTCTCGCGATATTTACTCAATCGGAATCCCATGCCGAAGACGCGATTAATGCCGCGATAATGATGCAAGAAAGTTTACAATATTTTAATGAAAATCGTCAAGAATTTAATCTGAAAGATCCTTTAAAAATTGGCATAGGTATTCATAAAGGAATTGGTATGATCGGGACATTAGGCTCTCATCAACGCATGGATTCGACTGTGATTGGAGATGTGGTAAATACCGCGTCACGCTTAGAAAGATTAACTAAAATTTATGGTTGTCCTATTATTGCCAGTAAAGCCGTAATTTCCTCTCTAAAAAATACCGATTTGTTATATAACTATCGGGAGATAGATCGGGTGAATCCCCGCGGGAAACAACAAACTATTGAAATTTATGAAGTGTTCGCTTGTCATGCCCTTAACGGATTGATCAAATCAGAAACATTATCAACTTTTCAGAAAGGCATTCAAGCATGGCAAAATCAAAAATATCTTTCTGCTTTAGGATATTTTCAGGAAGTTCTTACCAAAAATCCGACGGATTCAGTCGCGTTAATTTATCACAAAAAGTGTCAGGAAGAATTATTATATTAACTTAAATTCAATAAATATCAAAAAAAACTGGCTTTATCAAGCAATTTTTGTAGAAAGATCCTGATTTTTTACCGTAAAAAAATCACTATTTACTTCGTCGGGTAAACTTCCTGGTTGAGAATTTAAGGGAATAAAGGGTTGAGGTTTATCTAAGTAATAACCTTGACCATAATCCACTTCCATTTCTTGCAGTTTTGTCAAAATTATTTCATTTTCGACATATTCGGCAATGGTTTTAATTCCCATAACATGACCGATGCGATTAATGGCTTCTACCATTGCTAAATCAACGGGACTATCGACGATACTCTTGACAAAATTACCATCAATTTTGACAAAATCAACGGGCAGATTTTTCAGATAAGCAAAGGATGACATTCCACAACCAAAATCATCTAAGGCAAATTGACAACCTAAATCCTTTAATTTGCGAATAAAACTCGCGGCTTTACTGAGATTGGAGATCGCGATCGTTTCCGTAATTTCAAAACAGATTAATTGAGGCGGTATTTCATAAGTAGAAAACTGTAAATTCAGAAAATCAATAAACTGTTCATCATTAATACTCGCCCCGGAAAGATTAATCGCGTAAAGCCCCGTAGTTTCCTTCAAATTAGCAAATAAAGTCTCAATTACCCAACGATCAATCGAGTGCATTAAATTATAGCGTTCCGCCGCGGGCATAAAAGCCATTGGTGAAACAGTTTTACCCCCATCATCCATGCGTAGGAGAATTTCATAATGATCCCACTTCGAGGGATTTTTTAAAGGAACAATGGGCTGATAATATAAACAAAAATTATTTTTTTCTAAGGCTTGATTAATCCGCACAGCCCAATGAGCCTCTCCTTTTTGTTTCGCTAATTCGCGATCGCCTACTTGATAAATTTGCACCCGATTGCGTCCTTTATCTTTCGCGGCATAACAGGCGACATCGGCACTGCTTAAAACAGTAGAACTGGAGACAGTATGAGAATCGATGCTGGCTAAACCAATACTAACACCAATGGTAAAAGTTTTATCCTCCCACACAAAACGGAAAGACTGAATAGAATGCAATAAAGAATCAGATACTTGCAAACCTTGATTCAGAGGACATTGATATAATAAAATAGCAAATTCATCCCCACCTAAACGAGCTAACATATCCGTTTTGCGAATACGTTGTTTAAATAATTCACTGACTTGTCGTAATAATTCATCCCCCGCGACATGACCGCAAGTATCATTAACAATTTTAAAACGGTCTAAATCTAAATAAAGTAATAAATGTTGTTGATTATGTTTTTGGGCATTTTGTACGGCTTGTTGCAATTGATATTCAAATTCTCTACGATTAACTAAACCTGTTAAAGGATCATGGGTGGCTTGCCAAGATAATTGATGGGCTTGAATGCGAATTTGGGTCACATCTCGAAATACCACTACTGCGCCAATAATACGTCCATCATTGGTATGAATTGGTGACGCACAATGATCAATGGCAAATTCCTTGTTATTACGCGCAATTAAAACAGTATAATCAGCCCGATCAACAATGCGATTTTCTCTCATGGCAATTTCCGCCGTATTTTCTATAGGAGTTCCCGTCGCTTCATGGATAATTTGCATTACCTGTGTCAAGGGTAAACCCTTCGCGTTAAAGGTTGACCAACCGGTGAGAGTTTCTGCCACAGAATTAAGGGAAACCACTCGCCCTTCGGAGTCCGTTGTAATAACACCATCCCCAATGGATTTTAATGTGACTTGGGCTAATTCTTTTTCCTCAAATAGGGCTTTTTCCATGCGTTTTCGTTCTGTAATATTGCGTTGGATAGATATCCAATGACTTAATTTTCCCTCTTCATCTTTGACGGGAACACTGTTAAGTTCTACCCAATAAGGTGTTCCATCTTTGCGATAATTAATTAATTCAAGACGGAGGGGTTTTTGACGCTGAAAAGAAGCCTTTATTTGGGCAACTTGTAGAGGATCAGTTTCGATGCCGCGCAAATAACTAGGATTTTTACCAATAATTTCTTCTCTTTGATAACCTGTCATTGCTGTAAAGGCTTCATTGACATAAAAAATTCTCGGATCTTCAGGATCAAAGCTGGTATCATTCACGTCTCCTGATACCCCTTCCATAATTACGATCGCGTCATTGGCACTGACAACACAAGATTCTAAAAGACGCAGACGGGACTCGGCCCGTTGGCGGATCGTGATTTCCTGTTTTAATTTATTATTGGTATTAATTAAGTCGATGTTTGCTTGTTTTAATTCTGCTGTTTGTTCTTCAACCGCCCCATGTAAAGCATCAATAATACCCGACATTTCTATGGGATCAAGAACACTTAATAAACTGGTTTGGGTAATAATTCCCAACAGTTCTCCCCCTTCATTAATCACAACTAAACGTCGCACATAACGCTCCTGCATGACTCGATGGGCGACCCAAAGAGACTCCTGTGGATTAATAGACGCGAGGGGATAACTCATTACTGTAGAGGCTTCTAACTGAGATAAATTTAATTCTAAGACTTTAAACTGGACAATATCCCGTTCGGTGACAAGTCCGATGGGGACGAAAGGAGCAGTTGTCGAGAGTTGATTTTCGGGAACATTCTCTTTTTTTTCTTCTGTAATAACGACACAACTTACTCCATGTTTACTCATTAATTGGGCTAAACCCAGGACAGAAATTTGTGGGGGAGCTTGAATAACATTTTTAGTCATTACTTCTGTGACTTTTCGTAACCGTAATAGTCGGGTGGGTTGTAACATAGCATTACGAATAGTATCTGGTGTGATTACCCCTAGCAGTTCCCCTTTTTCATTGAGAATAGGGAGATGACGAATATGATGTTGACGCAGAATAATTAAAACGGTAAAAACATCTTGCCCGGCCGTTTCTGTAAGTGTCATCACAGGATGACTCATCACTTCCTTAATTTTAATTAAGCGAAAATCCCATGACGCGGCAATTAAGCGCACCATATCTCTTTCGGTAAAAATTCCTTTTAACAGGCCAGATTCTACAATTAAGACATAACTAGAATTGGGGATTGTTTCCAGGGGATCAGGTGGCAAAGGTTGAGAGAGAGGATGATACTCCTTAGAGGTGTCACTCAGCAGACAAGTAGCGCGATTTTCACCCATCAGAGTAATCACGTCTGTTAACAAGGTATCTGGCCCAACGCTTAAGGGGGAATGATCGATCACTTGATCTAGTGTTGGGAGATACATAGGGGACTGTTTTTTCGGCATGATTGATTCACCATTAGGGTACACGTCATCTTGGCTATCGAAGGAAGATACAGTGGCTTAAGTCTGTCAAGGTGCAAAACATCTCTACTGAAAAGCTGATTCAGCTTTGGTGACAGATGATCCTCACAAAGGCAAGAAATTGTCAAGTGTTACTTATATTCTCAATGATAACACTTCCCAAAAGGTTTGGCTTGTTCAACTTATTTTAATTTTTTATCATTAATATTAACCGATTTTTCTAAAAAATACAATCCATTTTTTGGTTTTTTTACATAGAAATCACTGATAATATTTTCCTTTAAATTTGAGACCATCGTGGTTTTAAATTGTCGGTACAGTCAGGGATATTTCACCAATCTTCGGCACGATTAATCTGTAGAGGCGGGTCAACCCGTGATCGGCACTACTGTAGGGGAGGTTTCACCCGTATCTTCAAAACATAAAATGAATAATTGTGAAATATACCCGACTACTTTTGGCACGGTTTCGCGTGCGTAAGTCCTGGGTTAAATCTTTTTGGGCATGATAAAATCATCGAGAAAAAATCCTATAGTCATTTCAACGTATATTGAGAAATTAAAAAAAACAGTCACAGTAAGAAGAAGCTAGATTTAACGAGTCTCATTTTTATTGGGAATGACGATACACCACTTTGGCACTAAGGAAGAAGGGAAAAGGGAAAAGGAATTCTGAGGAAGTAATACACCACAAAGACACTAAGACACTAAGACACGATCAGAAGAGGGAATTCTGAGGAAGTAATACACCACAAAGACACTAAGACATGATCGGAAGAGGGAATTCTGAGGAAGTAATACACCACAAAGACACTAAGACACTAAGACATGATCGGAAGAGGAAATTCTGAGGCAGGAAGAAGGAGGAAGTAATATAATCATTTCAACGTATATTGAGAAATTAAAAAAAACAGTCACAGTAAGAAGAAGCTGGATTTAACGTGTCTCATGTTTATTGGGAATGACTATACATCAGAAAAAAAGTTTAATTTTGGGATTTCATTTTCTCTAACAAACAAGTAGCAATACGACGGGCTGCACCCGGATTCCCCATCCGACGTTTTCCATTTTCTGCAATTAATTGTAACTGATCGGGATCGGCTAAAAGGGATTGAATGACACTAGCAACGGCGGCGGGTGATTGTGTCAGAATCAGGGACGGTCCTAATAAGCGACTTTGGGCTTCGGCAAACGCGGGGGTATATTGGGGCCCTTTACCAGGAATCACGATCCCCGGTTTTCCTAACCCGACAAATTGTTCGGTGGCAGTTCCCGCCATCGCGATGCCGAAATCTCCTTGTTGTAAACACTCATTAAAACCTTGTTGAGTTAATAATAAGGTGGCACGTCTGAAGGTAAAAGTAACACTCATTTGCGGTTGAAACATCCCCGCGGAGAGTTCATTACTAGAGTTAAGTAAAATACTCCCTCGTTGTAGTCTTCCTGTCTTTTCGCCTTGCCATCCAAAGCTGTCTAAACCTTGATAAAATCCTTCTAAACTTAAGGAAGGCGCGATCGCTGCTAAAAATAATAATTGCCGATCATAAAAGGTTTGGATAATACGGTCAACGGCTTCTAAAATTAAACGCCAATTGGTATAAGCTTCTGGTGCTCTCGAACCGGGCAGAAGGGTAATTACCAGGGATGAACGCGACTTTTCCTCAATTGCTAAATTGTCCCTATCCTCCCCAGACATCATCTCTGAATGTTCGAGATCATCCATCATGGGGTTTCCCAGATCATAAGCTGGAATCCTGAATTTTTGTAAGATTTGGGTTGTGAGGGTATCTCTGGGAAATACAGCTTGACAACGTGATCGACTCATTAACCATCGTTCCCAAGGTAAATATACGGAACCGGACCAACCTTCGTAATGTTCCCACCAAGACTGACGGGTGAGGGGGCCTTCCTCATCACGGATATAATATTCTGATTTCGCGGTACCGACAAAAGCATAGGGAGCCCCACTCAACCACGCGAATAATAAGGGGACAATATCGCCTACCGCGAGTATAAAACCACCTTCTCTCGCCCAAGCGCGAATAATTTTAAATTGTGTGAGGGTAAGTTGGAGTAAGCCCCCTTGAATATCGCCCCATAATTGACGTCCATCCATATAAATAAAACCACCGGAGGGCATTTGTTGGACTGGCCCGATAATGGGAATTTCGCCTAAGGCGGCATACGCGTGTCCTTCTCCGACGATGGGAAGGACTGCTAATTGGGGGCAATGGGGTAATTGTTGTAATTCTCGTAAAATGCGAACCGCGATCGCATCTTCTCCATGACCATTACTCAAACATAATAACTTCCAAGTCTTTTTACTCATAGAGGGGATTGGGGATTAAGGAAGAGGGAAGAAGGAAGAAGGAAGAAGGAAGAAGGAAGAAGGAAGAAGGAAGAAGGAAGAAGGAAGAAGGAAGAAGGAATGAGAGAACAAGGAAGAAGGAAGAAGGAAGAAGGAAGAAGGAAGAAGGAATGAGAGAACAAGGAATGAACCACAAAGGCACAGAGGCACAGAGGAAGAGGGAAGAGGGAAGGAACAGGGAAGAAGGAAGGAAGAAGGAAATAAACCTTTAATCGCCATTACCTATTCCCCATTACCCATTACCCATTACCTATTCCCCATTACCCATTACCTATTCCCCAATCGAAAATCCAAAATCCTCAGTCCCCAGTCTATGATGAGAAAGACGCGAGTTGACTATTTGGGATGGATATATTCATCGGTAAAACCTTACAGGGTGGTAAATATACCCTCGAACAAGAATTGGGACGGGGTGGGTTTGGCATTACGTTCAAAGCAACCCATCATTATTTAGGACAACCAGTAGTCATTAAAACCTTAAATGACTCCGTGCGTCAACATCCCCAGTTTGCTGAGTTTGAGAGTAAATTTCAGGATGAAGCGAGACGCTTGGCTTTATGTGTTCATCCTAATATTGTGCGCGTAAGTGACTTTTTTATTGAAGATTTGCGCCCTTATATGGTAATGGATTATATCCCTGGTAAGACTTTGGGGGATCTAGTTGGGACGGGTAAGGTGTTACCGGAAACATTGGCTTTGCATTATATCCGTCAAATCGGTGCCGCGTTAAAGGTAGTCCATCAAAAGGGATTATTGCATCGAGATATTAAACCCCAGAATATTATGTTACGCGAGGGTACGACTGATGTGGTGTTAATTGATTTTGGTATCGCGCGTGAGTTTACACCGGGGACGACGCAAACTCATACGAATATGGTATCGGAAGGTTATGCTCCTTTGGAGCAGTATTTACCTCAAGGGAAATTTACACCCGCGACGGATGTTTATGGGTTAGCCGCGACGCTTTATTCTTTGGTGACGGGACAAGTTCCGATCAGCGCCCTATTGCGCGATCGATATCCCCTTCCTGAGCCTCGGACGTTACAACCTCAATTGAGTGTCGCGTGTAATCAAGCTATTTTACGGGGAATGGCTTTAGATATCTCATATCGCCCCTCGACTATAGATGAGTGGTTATCGTTATTACCTAATACAGAAACGGCTCCTCCTCTTACTCCTCAAGGCCGTTATTCCCCCAATACTGGGCCGACTGTGGCTGTTATTCCTCCTAATTCTGCTCCGACTCCTGTAGTTTCTCCTTCCCAGGCACAGGGGATGAATTGGGGCACGATCGCGATTTTGTCTTTTTTGGCGGCGATCGCGGGTTTTATCGCGGTGCTTTTCACTCGTCAACCTGTTCCCCAGAAAGCTGATAATATCTCGAAACCTGTGACTCCAACGGTGGAAAAGCCCAAACCCACCCCGAAACCTTCTGTTGATAACCAAGTTACTCCGACTCCTATTATTGAGTCTCCCAAACCGTCTCCTGTTTTACCTTCTCCTTCTCTTTCTCCGTCTCCGTCTCCGTCTCCAGTGATAGAGACTCCGAAACCTGAACCGGTGAAGGAGTCACCAAAACCCAAGGTTTCACCTTCTATTAGTCCCCCATCTATCCCAGAAAAACAAGAAGAAAAACCCGTAGAAAAACGCGAACCTGTACCAAGTCCGACAGAGCCCGATCGCGGGGTTCCAGTTGTACCGGGCTTCTCTGTCGGAACTTCCGAAGATGAAATTATTAAGGCATTAGGAAAACCAACGCAAGAGAAAAGTAAGGGATATTGGCCGAATACACGCACGGCGCTTTATGAGATTAAACCCTCGGAGATTACTTTGGGATATATTTACGATCGCGATAGGGGAAAGTTACGCCAAACGGAGGCCTCTTTTGCCCAATCCCAGAGTGAGTTATTAATGCGAACAACTTTAAATGGTATGTTACAGGGTACACCAGAAACGGTAGAACAGGGCTTAAGGGATGTTTACGATCGCGCTTCAAACCGTTTTGAGTTTCGTAAGGGTAAGTTAAAAGGGGTGATTGAACGAAATGAACGCGATCGGATTTATATCGCGGTTTGGGATCAAAAGTTACATTAATTAAGGAAGAGGGAAGAAGGAAGAAGGAAGAAGGAAGAATTAATTAAACACAAAGGCACAAAGACACAAAGGAAGAAAGAAGCAAGAAGGAATGTATCCTAATCCCCTTGACAACAGAAAAAAAAGTACATATAATGGAAATATCACACGGGACTGTAATGGTTTCGACAGGGTGGCGAGGGCTACTTCGTGATGCAGGTCGAGAGCGGGTTGTCTCTCGGAAATATCTGACCCAAAAAAAAGTAAATGCGAACAACATTGTTCCCTTCGCTCGTAAAGCGGCTCCTGTTGCTGCCTAATAACCTCTAAGGTTCGAGCGTCTGTAGTCTGACTCCGTTAAGGGCTACGGACAAAACCCCAACGGATGCTTTAGTTAGTTTCTTCTGGTAGGCTGACTGAAAAAGACTTTACCAGTACATCCCACCATCGGGGATAAGTGATGGTTCCCGCCTTGAGGATTAGATAGGATAAACCTGTGAATGAACGGAAAGTTAATACCCATTTTGGACGGCAGTTCGATTCTGCCCAGTTCCACTAAAAAAAACCGGTTTCTTTAAGAAATCGGTTTTTTCTATGATAATACCTTCCCCATTTTTTGTCGTTGGGCTGAGTGATATAGTCATTCCAAATAAAAATGAGACGATTTCAATCTAGCTTCTTCTTACTGTGACTGTACCCCTTGAAGATGTTGGGTTTTGTGCCTCAACCCAACCTACGAATCAAGGCATTTTTCCTCAAAGGCGAAAGTGTTGCTATTAATCGGGAATAGGGAAGTCCGAAGAATTAATAAACCACTAAGAAGAATGAAGAGTAGTACCCACGTCTCCCTCGCGAGGATAGTATCGTTTAAATGCGTAACAACTTACCCATTACCCATTACCCATTACCCATCACTATTTTCTTGTGGTCGCGATCGCGACAGTGCCATAAACTTTAATTTGGGCTTGATTAAGGGTTTTTATCGCGGCGGAAACGGTGGCTCCGGTTGTATAAATATCATCTAATAATAATACCCCTTGAGAGGGCGGTTTACCTCGAAAATCTTGACCTAAAATAAAGGAGTCTTGCATTTGTTGACGGCGATCGCGTGGGGATAAATTAAAAAGGGGATCGGTGTTTTTGATTCTTTCTAATCCCTGACGTTTTAAGGTAAAACCTGTTAATTCACAAAAACTTTCTGCTAATAAATCGGCTTGATTAAAACCTCGTTGTTTTAGTTTATCTCGATGTAAAGGAATGGGAACAACTATTACAGAATTAACCGATAAGGGCGGATCGCTTAACCACGCGTCTGCTAACCAATATCCTAAAGGACGTGCTAGGTGGGCGTTATTACTATATTTAAGGGCCCCTATCGCGTTCTTGAGACTGCCTCGATACTCACCCCAAACAAAAACAGGATTTTCCCCTTGCCAAAATTGACGAGAATGAGAAAATTGACAACGCGTTAACTGTCTGAGACAGGCTGGACAAAAATCCTCAACCGCGCTTCGTGAACAAAGTGGACAATTAGACTTAAGAAATAAATTCAAAAAATTTTTAACGAATTGTCTCCAGTGTCCGAGTTTTATCATAGGTCGGGGGGAAGCTTTTACGCTTAAAGATTATACAACTAAAGCAAAAGTTATCTACGCAAATGCTTCGCCCTATAAGGAATTACACAGAAACCGGGTGGGTGAGGAGTGCCAGAAACCGGATTTTGTCTGTTTTTTTGGGTGAATCGTCTTTCTCATAGTGCATTATAGACATTTTCCCCAAAAATTTAATAAAATCTTAATAGAGTTACTAAAAGAATAATCCCGTGGATAACATCTACTGGCTTGGGCAGATCCAAACCTCAGATCAAGAATTAGTAGGAGACAAAGCGTATTACTTAAACTCCTTAATGCAACGGGGCTATCCTGTTGTACCTGGTTTTGTCGTCTGTGCTCAAAGGTTTTGGGAATTCTTGGGCTCGATCAATTGGTTAGAACCCCTGTTTGCTGATTTACCAAATTCTTCCCTCTACTTTAATCCTGACAATGCGCGTCAACTGCAAACGATCGCGCAGCAAATCCGTGAGCATATCCTCACAGCACCTCTATCTGATTCTTTCCTGTGCGAGATCGAAAGATCAGTTTCTCAGTTTAATTGTGCGGCTGTGATTTTCCGCTCTTCCCTGACATCTCATCGTATCAAAACCTCTGGATTATTAGAATCTCATCTAGTGTGGACTGATCCTCAAGCATTAGCCTTGGGACTTAAACGGGCTTGGGCGGAAATTTTTCGGGCGCGAAATTTATTTTACTGGCGGCGAAGGGGAATAAAAGTGCAGCAACTTCAACCCGTTGTGTTAGTTCAACCTATTTATAGCGCGATCGCGTCGGGAAGTGTCATCGCGTCTCAAAAGCACCCTTGGGAAATTCACGCGACTTGGGGTTTAGGAATGTCGATCCTCACAGGTGAAAGTATTCCTGACTTTTACCAAGTGCAACCTAAAACTAGAAGCATTTCCATGCAGCGTTTAGGTCATAAAACCTTAGCTTATGATGTGAAATTGAGAGAAACAGAATCACGAAGAGCGGGGGATTTTGTTAAGGGATCATCTCTAATTCCGAGTATCAATAATCCTGATAGTTGTCGGCAAACTTATCTGTTAAGTGAAGCCGAACAAAATGAGTATGCCTTGGATCGTTTTTCTCTGGATAAATTGATGGAATTAAGCGAAAAATTGATCTCTGACTTAGGGACTTCATTCCTATTAGAATGGGTCTTTTCTCAAAAAAATGTCGATGAGGAACCTCAAGTTTATATCACTCAAATTTCTGCCTTAAAGTTGCCAGAAGTTAAACGGCTCAAATCCGAAGATATTCTTAGTTCTAATTCTCTTTCTCTGCGTCCTTCCCATTCTCGTTTTATTAAGGGATTGGCCGCGGCTTCGGGAAAAGCTCACGCGATCGCGCAAGTCGTGAGTTATAATGATTCTCAATTAATGGAATTTCCCCCCGGATGTATTTTAGTCGCGTCGGAAATTCATTCGGATTGGCTTCCTTGGTTAAAAATTGCCGCGGGAGTGATATCAGAAAAAGGAGGTATGACAGCACATGGAGCTATTTTAGCACGGGAATTAGGGATTCCCGCGGTGGTAGGAGCCCTCGGAGCTACTCGCATGATTAAAACAGGGGAGTCTGTTTGGATAGATGGTGACAAAGGTGAAGTTTATTTGGAGGAGATCATGAGGTCTTCCGAAAGTAATAAAGGATTAGCTGAAACCCGCGATGATGTTCCTAGTGAATTTGTGATGAAAGAAAAAAATCAGGATAATCAACAAGTAGAAAACCAGGAAAATCGTGTCTCAAGTTTTTCTGATTTTGCCCCAAATACTCCGCGTGAAAATTTGAGTCATTGGCCTAATCCAATGCCTTCATTTTCGGGAGCAGCCACGGAGGTAATGCCCCTACAAACTACTTTTTCCTATCCCCTCGCGACGGGATTATTTGTTAATATGAGTCAATCTAGTTCTCTCGATCGCGTTTTAGGTTTACCGATTGATGGGATTGGTTTATTGCGTTCGGAATTAATGGCATTAGAAGTGTTAGAAGGTCAACATCCGCAAGCCTGGTTAAAAAAGGGAAAAACTGCGGAATTTATTGACAAAATGACTCATCAATTGGCTCGTTTTGCTAAGGCTTTAGCACCTCGGCCAGTAGTTTATCGTTCTCTGGATTTACGAGAGTTTAATGGGAATGGTGCTTTTAGTTATTTGTTAGATCCAGATTTATTTAATTTAGAATTGGCGATTGTATCTCAAGTACAAGGTTGGGGATATCATAATATTCATTTTATGTTACCCTTTGTCCGCACGGTAGAAGACTTTATTTTTGCTAAACAACTTGTGGAAAAAATGGGATTAAACAAATATCCCGATTTCCAACTGTGGATGATGGCAGAAGTGCCTTCGGTGTTATTGTTACTCCCTGAGTATGTAAAAGCTGGTGTGCAAGGTATTTCGATCGGAACCAATGATTTAACTCAACTTTTATTAGGAGTTGATCGTAATTCTATTAACCTCTTAAATGGTCGTCATATTGCTGTTTTGAGATTCATTCAACAGTTAATTGAATTGGCCAGACAAGAGAAAATACATTGTTCAATTTGTGGCGATGCTCCGGCATTATATCCTGAGATGATTGAATCCTTAGTCCGCTGGGGTATTAATTCTATTTCTGTCAATGTAGACGCGGTTGAAAAGGCTTATTCGAGTATTATGCGCGCTGAACAAAGATTAATTTTGGAAGCCGCCAGAAGTCAAATCAACAACTCTCCAATAGCTCCGAAGAGGTTTTAGGTGTGAGGTTGTGAGTTTAGAGTTTTAAGTTTTTGATTTGCCGTTTTAGTTTTTCAGTAGACATCTGGAAAAAATCGGATCAATGGCAGGCTAATGCTACCCTACAGTAGTTTATAGAGATGTCGACTGATCACCTACTACTGGGACTTCGCGAAAACCAAGAAAATCCAGATCAGGTGGAAAGACTTCGATGCGATCGCGCCCCTGAGCTTTGGCTTGATAAAGTGCTTGATCAGCGCCAGAAATCAAACTAGAGCATTGAAGGGAGCAGTTCGGGACGGCACTGGCGACACCCAAACTCACCGTTACCCAAGCACTCACGGAAGAACCCGCGTGAGGGATCTGCAAATTCGCGATTAAAATAGAGATTTTCTGTGCGACTCGCAAGGCTCCGTGAATGTTAGTATTGGGGAGAATAATGGTAAATTCTTCACCGCCGTAACGGGCAACTAAATCCGCGGGGTACTTCGCCGCCTGACAGAGCGCTGAGGCTATTTCGTGCAAACATTTGTCTCCCGCTTGATGTCCGTAGATGTCATTGTAGCGCTTGAAAAAGTCAACATCGCACATAATCAAAGACAGGGAGGCCCCCTCGCGGGCGTGTCTGCGCCACTCCACCTCCAGATATTCATCAAAGCGGCGACGGTTGGCTATCTGAGTTAACTCGTCGGAGGTGGCTAGACACTCTAACTTCTGGTTGGCGACTTGCAACTGGTGATAAAGTTCTGCTTGCTTAATCGCGATCGCGATTTGTTCCCCCAAGGAAGAGAGCAAATTGACCTCCAAGTGCATCCACTGTCGGGGACTGCTGCACTGGTGAGCCGTGAGCAGCCCCCACAACTGATCATCCATCAGCAAGGGTACTACCAAATAAGACCTGACTCCAAACTGATGGAGAAAATCCAAGTAGCACTGGGGCAAATTGGCTCTCCAGATATCTACAACCCCTTGGATATCTCCGTTTTTATAGGGTTAACAGCAGTTGACAAAATATCTATATTTACCTAGATTTGAAATAGGTAATTCTCGGAGTTAGTAATGGACAGACTAATTAGTATAGGTGAACTCGCACAACTCAAAGCTGTCAGTGTAGACACCATCGTTGGGAGAAGGAGGGATGAGGGGCCCGCTGACTTTGTAGAGCAAAAAAGGAGTACACAAGCTACACAAGCATGATATAACATACAAATAAAATAAGGTTTTTAGAGGTTAATAAACAAGATGACGCTCACATACTGCAAAGGACTCCCGACACCGATAGATGAGTTAAACGCAATTGGCAAAACTCAGCTAGAAATGTTTTTGAGCGCTTACGCCCCAATATTTCACAAAGCAGTATGTGAAACTGTCAACTTTATGATGTTAGGGGAACAGTTTAACAAGTCACACTGGAATAGTCACTTACAGACAACTTACGGTATCAGTAAACGTCATGCCAATGGTGTAATTGCCTCATCTAAGGGTGCTGTTGATAGTGCCAAGGAGTGCCGGATTTCACACATAAAAACCTTAGAAGGCAAAGCTAAATCTTGTGAAGCTTGGCTGAAAAAAGCTGAGAGAAAACTCAAATTAGCTCGGAAGTTTTACCGGAAAAAGAACTGGCAAAATAGTAAAAGTGGTTGTGTATTTCCGTTATCTAGTTCCCTAAAGTATCGTCAAACTAACTGGCAAAACTTACGCTTTCAGATACATAATAAGAAACGTAAGCTGACCCGGTATCGGCAAATATTAGCTACCCTAAAGTCAATACCTATAAGGGCTAGAGTGCCTAAGAATCAAGCATTCATTGTCGGCTCTAAAGATGAATCACACGGTAATCAGGTGTGTCAATGGGATGGTGACAATTTAAAATTTAGAGTTCCATCTTGTTTAGAGTCTAAGTTTGGTAAATATGTCGAGTCGAAAATTGGCGATTTCCCTCGCAACATTAACCGATTACCAGCTACAGGGGCTAAAACTTGGCACTTCTATTATAAATCTGGTAAATGGTGTGTTGCTGTTAGTTTCACGCCGTCAGAAGTTAAGCAGGTATCACGTTCTGTAGATTATGGTTGTATTGGGATTGATATGAATCCCGGTTCAATTGGTTGGGCTTATATTGATGCGGTCGGCAATCTAAAAGCTCACGGTCAAATTCCATTTAAAACTGGATTACCAAACGGTCAACAACAGGCAACGATTGTTAAAGCTGGTCTGGACTTGGCTGCATTGGCTACTAAATACCAATGTCCTATAGTGGGTGAAGAATTAGATTTCTCTAAGAAGAAAGAACAACTTAGAGAAAGGGGTAATAAATATGCTCGAATGTTATCTTCTTGGGCTTATTCTGAATTTTTTAAGTTATTGAATTATATACTTTCTAACAGAGGGATTGAGCTAATAACGGTCAATCCTGCTTATTCGAGTATCATTGGCTTAGTCAAATATCTGAGGATGTATGGTTTGGCTAGTGATGAAGCGGCCGCGTTAGTGATAGCCCGTAGGGGGATGAGGCTATCGGAAAAAATACCAGGCTCCTTAACCGCCTTGGTTGAGGTGAACTCAACAAAGCACGTTTGGAGCCTGTGGAATCAACTTAATAAAAAAATCAAGTCTTCTGACATAGTGACTACTAGACATAGTTACTATGCCATCTCCAACTGGGATTTCCTGGTCAACCCTGAGCGTAGCCTCCGGGAAGCGTAAGCACTAGGAAAGAATGCTTAAGAAACTTATACCGCGGAGTTTTGCTAGGTTTGCCTAGATTTTTCAAAGCGGCATAGAAGGACTGGGATATCTTCCCCTTGGCCTCACTTCCTACATCCTGGGCCTCCAGTGCAACCGCGGTCACAGTGGTTTGTTGAATGCGGTACTTGTCGTCATGCCAGGGCGCGGGAATGAGATATTTGTGAATTTGGGAGGAAAAAATTGTTGGGGGGCCTCCAGCAAAGATTTGTTGCAGGCGGGATGTGTATTTGGGCTGACTGAGATGGGGAAAATGATCGGTGATTTTTGTATGCAGAATTTCGCCGCGGGGAATTTTTGTCCAGTCTTCTAGGCAACTGTTCCAAAACAAGACAGCAAAATCTTCTCGCAGTACACACACCCCTACTGGCACGTTGTCCAGAATGCCAAATTTTTGCTGGATGATTTTGCTCTCGTTGTTCATATTAAGTGCTATATCTCAATCTCACCACCGGAAGTTATGGGAGTATCAAATAACTATAGATTTTTCCCAGCAATTTTATTTATCGCGGCTAATAAGGTGTCAAAAGAATTGACATTAAAAATTAGGATAATGTCTCCTTTAATCTGAAGCGTTTCAATTGTGAAACTAGCCTGAGCGAATAAAATCACTGTCTTAGTCGCTAAATCACTTGATTTTAACAGGGTTTGGATTGTCCCTTCTGTATAATTGGGGAGTGAGTAGTCTAGGTGCTGTTCGAGTACATTGCTGATCGCGCCCATCACTCCGTTGATGACTATATTGCCTACTTCACTCAGAGTCCCAATTTTTACGGCATCAAGATCGTTACTGCCGATTTCTTCTCCGGTGAGCATGGTTACTAGCAAGGCTGCACTTTCGGTGGGAAAAACCATCTGGGCAGTCCCGGCAAAGGAGCCTGCGAATTTCAGGCCCACCGCGGAGATGAAGTTACCGTTGATTTGTACTTCTAACTCCTGTTCGAGTGTTTTGGGCGAGACGACTTTCAAATAAGGGATTTGCAAGCGAATGGGGGAGTCGATCATCTGGTTCAAGATGCTGGCTGCTTGGCCGATGCCGATGTTGACGATCTCTTGCAACGCGTCCAGTTGTTCTAGGCTCAATTTCACGGTTGCTTCTCCAGATGCTGGGGGCTTATAGCTTTTTCCACCCATCCTGTTAACTCTTCTGAGTCGGGGATTTTGTTGATCACCGCGATCGCGCCGAGTTCTAAACATTCCGAACGGGTTGTTTTCTGGATGTCTGCGGTAATTACGATTACCGGAATTTTTGACCCTTGTTCGCGGAGAATTTTCAGGACTTCGCGGCCTTCCATTTCTGGCATTAACAGATCCAGTAGTATGCAGTCGGGTGATTTGCTCCGAAGTATCTCTAGGGCTTCTGGCCCGCTGGCTGCTTCTAAGATTTCATACCCTTTTTCTTTCAGGATTTTGCACAGCACCCGCCGGCTTAACCAAGAATCTTCGACAATCAGAAGTAATGTCACTATTTTTCCTCCTTATCATTTTTACTTCTATCTTTTAAAATCCCACATTACGGGATTATTGTCTAAATGATCGGTGACTGTTCGACCGATGCTATCAATTTCTCGTAATTCATCATGGGTTAATTGTAAATCGGCCGCGTGAGCATTTTCTAAGGCTTGTTGGGCATTTCTCACCCCCGCGATCGCGCTGGTTTTGGGTTGAGAAATTAACCACGCGAGGGCTAAATTTCCTAAACTGGTTTGATGACGTTCTGCAATGGGACGTAGTTGATTTAATGCTAATTGTACCCGTTGATAATTTTCGGGTTTAAAGAGTTTATTGTGCGAGCGAATATCCCCTTGGGCAAATTGATGATTCGGCCCAAATTTGCCCGTTAATAATCCTTGGGCTAAGGGTGAATAAGCCAAAATCGTGATATTATTTTCCACACAAAATAACATTTCTTCCCTTTCTACCCATCGCCAGAATAAAGAATAGGGCGGTTGTAAACTGTCTATTTGTCCATAATAGCAGGCTTCTTCTAATTGAATATGGTTAAAGTTGGAAACTCCGATGGCGCGTATTTTACCCTGGTGTTTTAAGTGATTTAACGCTTTCATTGTTTCTTGAATGGGAACTATTTCTGACCCCCAACTACCCGAAGCCCAATGAATTTGATAGAGATCGATATAATCGGTGTTGAGGTTTTTTAAAGAGCGTTCACAAGCTTCAATTACTTGATCATATTTTAAATGATTAGCAAAAACTTTGGTGCAATAAACGACGCGATCGCGGACATCCGATAAAGCTTTCGCGACAATTTGTTCGGAATAACCATCACCGTATTCTTCCGCGGTATCAATGGTAGTTATTCCCGCGTCAAATCCCCCACGAATCGCGTTAATGATTTCTGTATCATCAATGCCTACCCATTCTGATTTTCCGGCTTGCCAAGTCCCGGTAATAATGGGAGTAATATGAATGTCTGATTTTCCTAATTTTTGGGTTTGCATAAATTTAGTTTTAGTGATAATATTTAGACATTATAGCATATAGTTAGGAGTTAATACAATGACTTTTCTCAATCATGCTTTGAAGGAATGGAATGTCGCGGTTAATGCTTTATCGGAAGGGAAAACTATCGCGTTATTACGCAAAGGGGGTATCCGTGAAGTTGGGGGGAATTTTCAAGTGACTTATAATCGGGTTTTACTGTATCCAACTTTTGAACATCAACTACCTAATTTACTTAAATCTGAGTATGCTTTGGATGTCATTCCTGTGGAGTCGGGATGGCATCCTCAGTTTATTAAAATTCAAAGTTGGGCTAATATTACCGATGTTTTCTCTGTGACGGATGAGACTAGACTTGCCTCCTTATTTCCTTATCATGTTTGGAGTGAAGCTTTTGTGCGCGATCGACTCCAGTGGAAACCCAATCAACCCCTTTATCTGTTATTATTACGGACTTATAAACTTGATAAAGTTTATGAAATTCCCTATGATTCCACTTATGCTGGATGTCGCTCATGGATCGATTTAATCGAGCCGATTAATATCGAAACATCAACCCCTGTTTTATCCGATTTTGAGTATCAAGAAATTTCCCATGAATTAATAGGTTTAGTTGCCTAGTGAGAAACCGGGTTTCTTTCGTTTTCTCTCCCCTTCCACGAAAAAGTGTCAAGAAACCCGGTTTCTTAACCGCGAGATCCCTAGAAACAGGGTTTTTTTAGTTTTATAGTCATTTCAACGTATATTGAGAAATAAAAAAAACAGTCACAGTAAGAAGAAGCTAGATTTAAAGCAGTCGCCCGCATAGTTAGGACAATTTGGCATCGCGGTTGCGAGGCGAGTTTATAAATATAAGGGCTGGGTATATTTATTTGTTGGCGAAAGATCCCCACCCCCAATTAGGGTTTGTAGGGGCGGGTTAACCCGAATTTATCCCACAAACAAATAACCTCCAAAAACCCGCCCCACCCCACTAATAATGTCCATCAACAGGCCCCAAACACGAATTACATGGAATTAATTGGGAATTGGTGGGTGGGGATGGGGCGCGTTTATATCATTGGTGGGTGGGGATGGGGCGGGTTTTCTGGCCTGTCTGTTTGGTGGCACAGATATGGGCGAACCCGCCCCTACAGAGATAATAGGGTGGGGATGGGGCGTTTTTTTGTCCTAACCGTTTTGGCGGGTGCTATAACGCGTCTCATTTTTATTGGGAATGACTAGACACCACTAAGGCACTAAGGCACTAAGGAAGAAGGGAGAATGAATAAGTAATACACCACTAAGGCACTAAGGCACTAAGGCACTAAGGAAGAGGGAAGTCAGAGGCAGGAAGTCAGAGGAAGTAATATATCATTTCAACGTATATTGAAAAATAAAAAAAACAGTCACAGTAAGAAGAAGCTAGATTTAACGCGTCTCATTTTTATTGGGAATGACTACATCTACCCTTCCATGAAAAAGTGTCAAGAAACCCGGTTTCTTCATCCCCCAGGAGAGCCCCTGAAACCCGGTTTCCCTATTCTTTGATTTGAAAGCGTTTCTCGATAAATCCTAAACCAAAATCAGCTATTAAAGCCATTAAAGCCGAGGGAATTGCTCCTGCTAATAATAATTGATTATTAATCGTTTGTATGCCTCGAAAAATAAATACACCTAAGCCGCCAGCTCCTATTGCCGCCGCGACGGTTGCCAATCCGATCGCGATGACTGTCGCGACTCTTATTCCTGCTAAAATAACGGGCATTGCTAAGGGAATTTCCACTTGAAATAATAATTGCAAATCTGTCATTCCCATCCCTTTTCCGGCTTCTCGAATTGCCGGATCGACACCGGAAATGCCCGTGTAAGTATTACGAATGATGGGTAAGAGTGAATATAGGGTAAGGGCTATAATGGCACTACGATCGCCGATTCCTCCTATGATCGGTAGGGGAATTAATAAACCAAATAATGCTAGACTGGGAATGGTTTGCATGATATTAGCAAACCCTAAAATCGGTTGATTTAATTCGGGTTTTCTTGTCACTAAAATTCCTAATGGTATGCCAATTAGGAGCGAAATTGAGATCGCGATCGTGACTAGATAAAGATGTTCAAGGGTATGTTGGATTATTTCCGCACCATAGCGAGAAAAAAATTCTATCATCAGGAAAAAAATGTTGGGAAAATTAGGACACTTTAGGGATAGTTAAACATTCTAAAAAAGCTTGGGCTTCCGGTTGTTGAGAATCAATAAACTCTTGAGGAGTTCCTAATTCTACTAATCTCCCATCCTGCATTAAACCAATACGAGACGCGAGAAAAAAAGCTTCCTGAATATCGTGAGTCACAAAGACAACTGTTTTCCCAAGTTGTTGTTGAAGTTGTCGAAATTCTCGTTGTAATTCTAAACGAGTAATGGGATCTAATGCACCAAAAGGTTCATCCATTAATAAAATTGGAGGATCGGCGGCTAAAGCCCTCGCGACTCCGACTCGTTGACGTTGCCCTCCTGATAATTGATGGGGATATCTTTTGGCAAAATATTGGGCTTCTAAACTCACTAATTTTAATAGTTGATACACTCGATCAGAAATCCGATCGCGTTCCCATCCTAACAATTGAGGCACTAAACCAATATTTTGTTCAACGGTAAAATGGGGAAATAAACCGATTTCTTGAATAACATAACCAATATTACGTCGTAAGTCAAAGGGGTTCCATTGTGTGGTTGATTTTCCTAAAACCATGACATCGCCATTAGTAGGAGTAATGAGATTATTAATTAATTTTATTGTCGTGGTTTTACCAGAGCCACTCCTTCCCAATAATATCAAAATCTCCCCTGGATAGATTTGTAAATTGAGATTATCTACCAAAAGACGACGGTTAACACGATAGTTGACATTAAGACATTCCACCGCAATTTCTGATTTTTTTGGCATAAAATTAGCCCGATCATAATTTGATATTGATTATACCGTAGGTTCGGTTAAATCACACTTCTCCAGAACATGAGAATCGGGAAAAATTTAACCCAACTTACTCAGTCGGAGAAATTCTAATAAAAGACTCCGACACTGAAGACAAGTTAATTTATTAAGTAAAGTGGAAATTCCATCTTGACTGGTGCGGTACATTGTCCCTAATAATTCAGGATTCATCGCAAAATCTTGACTAATTTTGGTCACAAATCCGTAAAGTTTTTGATTGGAAAATGAACTATTAATAGCCCATCCTTCTTTGTTGATCGGAGAGAGACACTCGATCGCGTTTTCTGTGATACCTAATTCCCGTTTCAGGATAATTGGCGCAACTTCAAGAGGAGTTTTACCCGTGGGAACTCGGCCACCCGGAAAATCTAAAGTTTTTTCACCTACCCCGGGACGATACATGGGAATTGGGAATAAAAATTGCTGATTTTGAATGGGGATAATAATGACGGAATCTTCTTTTTCGACACGCCAATAGTCCAGTATTTTTCCGGTGTCGTCTTGGAGATGTTCCCCTATAAAAGTCACCCAAGGAGAGCGAATTTCCACAAATCGATCGAGTATTTGCCAAGAAGCGCGATCGGATTCATTCATAGTCAGATCCCTAAAAGAAAATAACATATTGACATTGAGTTGGGAAGTATCCTATAATGGTAAATAATTACACGAACTCCAACCCAACTATTAAAATAAGAGGTCGGAAGAATATGAGAGCGATCGCGGCAACCGCCACAGTGACATCTGAGGGTAAATTAATGATGCAGATCCCCCAGGATATTCCTCAAGGGGAACATCAGGTGATTTTGGTGATTGATGATCAAAAACTCATTAAAGAAAATCATCCACCCTTGAAATTTTCAGCCTATCCCGTGGGTTTAGTTTCAGAAAGTTTTACATTTCGCCGAGAATACCTGTAAGCTGTTAAGCATTTAAAATTCCAGTAGCACAGGCTGGAAGCCTGTGCTACTTTAATGTGGTTTAAATGCGTCTTAGGTTATGATGACTAATCATAGAGATTCACTATTTTACCCCTAATCAACAAAAAAACTCTTTGATTTTCCCATTATTCTAAAATTGCGCTATCCTAAATATGGGATATAAAAGGAGCTCCAGAAATGAAAGGTAAAAGAGTATTATTAACAGGTGGCACGGGGGGATTGGGTTTAGGCGTAACTCCCTTAGTTTTGGCCCACGGTGCTGATGTTACTATTCCCTATACTAACCCAAATCATATTGAACGTCTGAAAAGTATTCTTCCCCCCGCGGATTTTGCCCGGATTCGATTTGCTTTAGTTAATCTCTCGGATGAAAGTGCCGTTGAAAGGTTGATTAATGATATGGGGAAAGTTGATGTACTCATTCATTTAGTGGGGGGGTTTTCGATGGGAAAAACTCACGAATATTCCTATCAAGACTGGAAAGAAGATTTGGATATTAATCTTAATACTACGTTTTTAGTCTGTAAATATAGTCTTGCGAAAATGCTTCAATATGATTATGGACGTATTGTAACTGTTGCTTCACGGGGTGCGATTCAACCCGCGGGACTTTTAGCGGCTTATTGTGCTTCTAAAGCGGGTGTTGTGGCTTTAACTCAGGCGATCGCGGATGAAACGAAAGATACTAATATTACGGCAAATGTTGTCCTTCCTAGTGTGATTGATACACCGACAAATCGACAAGCAATGGGGGAGGAAAATGCCTCTCAATGGGTAAAACCGGAATCTTTAGGAGAAGTTATTTGTTTCTTAGCATCGGAAGCGGCAAAAGATATTCGAGGCGCGGCAATTCCTGTTTATGGAAATATTTAACACCCGTTGCTAGTTATTCTTCATTGATTTTGATCCCCCCAACCCCCCTTAAAAAGCAGCAGGGCTGTTTCATTCTAGGATTTGGTAGGGGCGGGTTCACCGATCAATTCTCCTACCTACAAATAGCTTACATAAACCCGCCCCACTCACTCACTTATGAATGGAAATTAAATAACTTGAGTATTTGGTTTGTCGGGGAGCCCTTGAGATCGAAAGCAGGCGGTCATCCTGCACTACTTTATTAAATTTTCATTCCTTAATTTCTGGATGGGGATGGGCGGGTTTATATCTTATGTCGGTGGGTATCAAAGATTTCGGCGAACCCGCCCCTACCAAATCAATATTTTTCCCATACTTATTATCTAAATTATGTCATCTCAAAATCTCTTTGATTCCGAAAAATTATTATTTACACCCGCGACACCTGAAACTGACTCGATCGCGACTATTTTTGCCTTTCCGAATGAATATACGGTGGGCATTACTAGCTTAGGTTATCAAATTGTTTGGGCTAATTTGGCGACGCGATCGCAATTAGAAGTCAGTCGTCTTTTTACCGATATTTACGAACCCCTACCGAGAAACCCCGAATTAGTGGGATTTTCCGTTTCTTGGGAATTAGATTATGTTAATATTCTCAAATTATTAGAATTTTTAGAAATCCCCATTTTTACCTCAGAGCGTCAAGACAATCATCCTTTAATTTTCGGGGGAGGCCCAGTTTTAACGGCAAATCCCGAACCCTTTGCCGATTTTTTTGATATCATCTTATTAGGAGATGGTGAAATAATCATTGATGCTTTCTTAAACGGTTATCAAGAAATTAGAAACGCCTCTCGCTCAGAAAAATTACGGCATTTAGGCAAAATTCCGGGGATTTATGTTCCCAGTCTCTATGACGTTAAATATTATGATTTAACAGGAGAAATCGAGTCGATTTTACCTAAAGATAATGATATCCCAGCTCAAGTGGAAAAACAAACCTATCGAGGTAATACTTTATCCCACTCTTCCGTTGTTACAGAAAAAGCCGCGTGGTCCAATATTTTCATGGTGGAAGTGGTGCGGAGTTGTCCAGAAATGTGTCGTTTTTGTTTAGCTAGTTATTTGACTTTACCCTTTAGAGCTTCTAGTTTAGAGGCTTCTTTAATTCCCGCGATCGAAGAGGGTTTAACCGTGACAAATCGTTTCGGTTTATTAGGGGCTTCTGTGACTCAACATCCTGAATTTGAGTCTTTATTAGATTATTTAAGTCAACCGAAATATGATGATATTCGCTTAAGTCTTTCATCCGTGAGAACAAATACTCTTACGGTAAAATTAGCGGAAATTTTATCAAAACGTGATTCGCGATCGATTACTATTGCTGTCGAAAGTGGTAGCGATCGCGTCCGTAAAATCATCAATAAAAAATTAGAAAATGCCGAAATCATCCAAGCCGGAATGAACGCGATCGCCGGAGGTTTAAAAGCAATGAAACTCTATGGGATGGTGGGAATACCCGGAGAAGAGCCCGAAGACTTAGGAGAAACCATCGCGATGATGAAAGACTTGAAAAAAAACGCGCCCGGTTTACGTTTAACCTTGGGATGTAGTACCTTTGTACCCAAATCTCATACACCCTTTCAATGGTTTGGTGTCAATAAAGAATCCGAGAAAAGACTGAAAGTATTAGATAAAGAATTGCGAAAAATGGGCATAGAATTTCGCCCAGAAAGTTATAATTGGTCCGTGATTCAAACCTTACTTTCCAGGGGCGATCGACGGTTAGGGAAATTATTAGAATTAGTGCGACATTATGGGGAATCATTAGGAAGTTATCGACGAGCATTTAAGGAATTACGGGGACAACTACCCGAAATGGATTTTTATGTTTATCAAGATTGGGAATTAGATAAAATTTTACCTTGGGAGCATTTAAAAGGCCCCTTACCTGTGGCGACATTAAAGAAACATTTAGCAGAAGCAATGAGTCATACAAATTCACAAAACCAATGATCTTCGCTTCCCTTGGGCAAAAAATAGGGGCTCTTTCATTCTCACCCTTTGCGCCCTACTGTAGGGGCGGGTTCACCCAAATTTCTCCCACCAACAAATAACCTACATAAACCCGCCCCCACCCCACTAATAACCTCTATTGGGGACGGCATCGGGGCGGGTTTTTATCATTGGTTGGTGATTGTCAATGATATCGGTGAACCCGCCCCTACAAAATCTTGATTTTTCGCAATTTTTCCGAGAATGAAACAGCCCTGGGGGGTTGGGGGATCAAGCTCCTGTACCTCAGCAAACAGAGAAATGCGATAAATTTATCCTCAACCCAATTTACTCATTTCTTGCCCGGTTCCCACAATATATTCGGCTTTACCTTCTCCATTAAATAAAGGTTTATTAGACCAAGAAATTAAATGAGGCTCCCCCGATTGATTCACCCACAATTGTTCAATAGAAAAGATATAATTTGGCTCTTTCAATCCCATTTTAAATATCATTTTTATCTTTTCTCTTGCTTCTGAATTTGCAAAAAAATCGCCCCAAAATCTCCCCAATAATTCCCCTGAATAATAACCCAATAATTGTTCAAAAGGCTCATTAATACGGACAAAATTTCCTTGCAAATCAAGGACAATAACAAAACTATCAAGGGCAGCTAAAATAGCATCTAACCAATTGACATCTTTTTGTAATTTTACTTCTTTTTTCCGCAACACTTCTAAAGCATTGATTAAATTAATATTTTCTGTTTGGAGAGATTTTATCTGATCATTCACTCTATTTTCTAATAGGGAAGAACGATTTTCTAATAAGTTTATTTTTTCCTGTTTTAGAGAATTGACTAATGTCATTTGATTAGTGACTTCTTGCTCCAACAATCGAATAATATTATACATTTCCATCGGATCAAGTGCTTGTAACAAATTCGTTTGCGTGAGAATGCCTCGTAATTCTCCTTGAGCTCCTGTGACAACTAATCGCGATACCCCTAAGGCTAACATTTGTTGATGGGCAAACCACAAACAATCCTCTGGTGTTAAACTAAATAAAGGGGAACTCATCACCGTCGAAGTTTTCACATCCTGCAAATTTAAGTTCAATCCGTGAAAGTGAATAATATCTTTTTCTGTAATAATTCCGAGGGGAATAAGAGGCTCATTTGACTGAGAAACCTTGCTTTGACAAATGATCACAGAGCTGACATTATGCTCCGTCATTAAATTGGCTAAATCCTTGACAGAAGTATCAGGAAACGTATAAATGACAGACGTTACCATTACTTCATCTACGCGACGCCATCGTAATAAATCATGGGGTTGTATGACTTGACGAATACTCTCTGGTGTTACTATACCTACTAATTTATTACGATCATCAATAATGGGTAAATGACGAATATGATGTTGACGAAATAAATTCAACGCGATGAAAAAATTCCGAAATTCTTCAGCCTTGAGGGTGACGACTGGTTGTGTCATTACTGACGCGACTTTTACCGCCTCTAAAACAGTCCCCTGGGCGACAAACCTGACAAAATCTCGCTGAGTAATAATACCGATTACCTCATTTTCCTCTACGACGAGCACGGATGTAGGGGGATGGGTGAGTATCGGGGGGCTATCTCCAAAGATATTCGGAAGGGTACAACTATCCGCGACTTTACTCAAGAGCGCGATCGCGTCTTGAATAGAAGTATCGGGTGTAACAGTCAGGGGATGAGGATTAATCGCGACATCAGGCGATAATGCAGAAATAGGAAAACCAGCAAACTGCATAAGTTTTTCTTCAATCAACACATTGTTAATATAAGATTTTAGATTAACTTTAGCAAATAAGCAAAGTCCATTGGGCTGAATCCCAAAAATATGATCTTACCCGCATATCTCAAGACTCAACCCAATGGAAAGACTCAAGAATAATTGCTAGAAATTAGAAGATTCCTCATCAGTCCATTTTGGGGGAGGCATGAGATTAGGAAGAGTCACAATAAATATTGTCCCCTTACCCAAACTACTTTCCACCCTGATTGTACCTCCATGCACATCCACGGAGTGTTTGACAATGGTTAAACCTAAACCTGTACCTTTAATGTTCCCTACATTAGAAGCACGTTGAAACTGTTGAAATAGTTGAGATTGAAAATCCGGTGGTATGCCAATTCCTTCATCTTGAATGCGGAAAATTAACTGTTGCGGTTCCCAAGTCAAATCTAAGATAACATCCCCGCCTTTCGGTGAATATTTAATGGCATTTGATAGCAAGTTCATTAAGATATGACGCAACAGTTTTTTATCTAAATACCCAGGAATTGATTCTCCATGAATTTGTAGTTTTAAACAATGTTTTGCCGCCGCGATGGGTTGCAAATCTTCCAAAAGAGATGCACATAATTCTACCACATTTAAAAAATCTGGGAAAAAAGGAAGTTGGCCTGATTCCGCTTTATTAAGCATTAAAACGTCATCCAACATTTGACTCATATTATTGACAGCCCTTTTGATCCTCTCAAAGCTCTTCTTCTGAAATTCTTCACCACTATGAGCCGGATGATTATTATTGTTTTGCAGAATTTCCGCGGATAATTGAATCGTGGTTAAAGGTGTGCGTAAATCATGGGATGCCATCGAAATATACCGTGATTTATTGGCACTATTCGCTTGAGCTTCCGCTAAAGATTGTTGCATTTTTAGCGACTGTTGATGTTGGCTTAACGCGATTTTGATGCACGCGTGTAATTCCCTTTCTTTAAAAGGCTTCAGAATATACCCATAGGAGCCTGTATTTTCGGCTCTTTCTAAGGTATCATCATCGGCATAAGCCGTTGTATAAATGATGGGAATATTCTGATTTTCATGGATTATTGCCGCGGTTTCAATACCATCCATATCCCCTTCAATGACAATATCCATTAGGATTAAATCGGGTTCGGTTTCTATCGCCCGTTGAATGGCTAATTCTCCTGAAGAAACAATGTCAACTACTGTATATCCCAATTTTTTTAATTTACGGGATAAGATTTCTGCAATTAATAATTCATCTTCTACAATTAACAGTTTAGTGTCCATAATTCAAACTCTCTTGCGGTAATGCAGTTCGGTAAAATTTAAGTCAAAGGTAGTCCCTCCTGTCCGATCAATTTCGATGCAGCCCTTAAGTTGTCGGATTAAAGTACAAACTACTTGAAAGCCCATTGAGTTAGTATTACGAAAATCTCTGTTTTGGGGAAAACCAATGCCGTTATCCTTTATTTTTAAATAAATTCTTTTTTCCTCATTTTGATAACAGCATACCTTAATTATCCCCGTTTTTTCATTGGGAAACGCGTGTTTTAGTGAATTTGAGACTAACTCGTTCACAATTAACCCGCATGGTGTCGCTGTTTCTATATTGACGAAAATTGGCTCCGTTTCCAATTCCAACTGAATGCGCTCATTACTTACATTATAGGACTCAAATAGATTTGTCACCAAATCTTCTAAATATTCGCCAAAGTTAATTTGCGCGAGATTTTGCGAGCGATATAATTTTTCGTGAATAAGTGCCATTGAATGAATACGGTTTTCACTTTCTTCAAACATTTTGGCTATCTGAGAATCCGCGATCGTTTCTGATTGGAGTTGTAGTAAACTCGAAACGACATGAAGATTATTCTTGACTCTATGATGCACCTCTTTGAGCAATATTTCCTTTTCTCTTAATGATTTCTTAAGATTGTCTTCTGCTTGTTTTCGTTCATTGAGTTCTACCTGTAATTGCTTATACAGCTCTGATTGTTGAATTGCGATCCCCAGTTGAGTCCCCAATTGTTCTAATAAATCTATTTCCCAATGATGCCACTCTCGTTTTTGTGAACATTGATGGGCAATTAATAATCCCCATAAAGTATCTTTTTGAATAATGGGAACCACCAGTTTTGCTTCCACTTCTAATTCTACCATCAAATCAACCAGACTAAATAAAGTTTTCTGTTTTTCGCGATCGCAAATGGCATAGGTTCCCCCCCGCAGATATCGTGAGTGTATTTTATTGGGTAAACTAGAGAAAATACCATGTAAAATACTTGGCCATCCTGGGGCAACGGCTTCGGCAATAATACTACTGGTCCCATCGGGTAAAAACCGTAATACTAAGGTGCGATCCGTGGCTAATAATTGTTGGACTTCCGCGACGGTTGTATTGAGAATCTCCTCTAACTCTAAAGACTCACGGATACGTTGCGCGATCGCGACTGTTACGCGCTCTCTTTCGATCTGTTGTTGCAAAGTAATTTCCCCTTCTTTACGCTCGGTAATATCCATGCAACTACCAAGATAACCCACAAATTCGTTATTGGCAGTAAAACGAGGGACTCCTGTATCTACAATCCAGCGATACTCGCGATCGAAACGTCGTAAACGATATTCTAAAGAAAAAGCTTGACGGGCTTCAAAAGCCGTGAGATAAGTTTCTAAAAACTGCGCGATATCATCAGAATGTATTCCCTCTAGCCAGCCATTATTAATTTCTTCTTCTAATGATCTTCCGGTAAAGTTAAGCCAAGTTTCATTAAAGAAAGAAAAACTTTTATCAATATCCGACATCCAGATCAAAACGGGGGCTGTATCTGCCAACATCCGAAACCGTTGTTCACTTTCTCGGAGAGCATCTTCCCCTTGTTTACGTTGGGTAATATCAATGCGAATTGATAAATATTGGAAAGGTTTTCCCGTTTCATCAATAAAGGGAACAATGGTTGTATCAACCCAATAATAACTGCCATCTTTGGCTTTATTTTTCACTTCTCCCTGCCAAACGTCCCCCTTAGTAATGGTTAACCATAAGTTTTGAAAAAACTGAGAATTATGATAACCGGAATTAATAATTTTATGGCTTTTGCCAATTAACTCTTCGCGGGAATACTGGGAAATCTCACAGAATTTTGTACTGGCATAAGTAATTATCCCTTTGGCATTAGTAATACCCACAATTGTCGCCCGATCTAAAGCTAATTTTTGCCATTCTAATTCTTGTGTGCGCTCCTTCACTCTAATTTCTAACTCTTCCTGTAGCAGTTGTTGGGCTTTTTCTGCCTGTTTTCGATCGCGGATATCACGCACTAACCATAAAACTTCATCTTCTCCCATGACGACGATACGGGCTTCATAATCACGGGTATTTTCAGGAGAATTTAAAGAATACTCAAAAATTTGTGTTTCCCCATTCGTCAGAGCTTGGGAAACATAAAACATCGCTCTTTGAGTCAAGTCAAAAGGCATGACTTCCGATATTCTTTTACCCAGAAAAACATCAGGAGGGAGCAAAAGTTCATCCTCATTGGGTGCTTTAAAATCAATGAAAGTGCCATCAGCCTTAGTACGGAAAACCAAATCGGGAAAAGCATCCAACATCTTACGATTACGGCCTTCACTTTCTTGCAAAGCTAATTCTGCTTGTTTGCGCTCGGTAATATCCAAACTTACGCCGACATAACCGATCGCGTGTCCGTGAGTATCGGATAATGAGACTTTTACCATATGTATCGGCAAAAAACTGTTATTTTTACGACAAACGGTTAATTCCCCTTCCCAATGCCCGACATTAATCAGATTGGTGAGGAGGGCTTGATATTCTGAGGAAAATTGCTCGGCAATGATCACCTCAAAAAGGGTTTTGCCTATGACTTCTTCCGCTTTCCATTGATACATTTGTTCCGCGTAGGGATTCCAATAAATAATACGATGTTGTAAATCCGTGGCAATCACCGCGTGGCGTACCTGACTCAAAAGAGAAGCTTGAAAGGCCATAAATTCTTGCGTTTCCAGTCGTTCTGTGATATCCATTTGGATACCAATAATCCCTTGGGGATGGCCTTGATCATCATAAATTATTCGACCAATATGACTCAACCAACGTACCGTTTCATCGGGAAGTAAAACTCGATATTCTAAATTTAATTCCCGTTTTTGGAGCCAAACCTGTTTCACGGATATATCGGCTTTTTCTCGATCTTTAGGATGGAGTGCCAAGAGCCAATTATCATAAGTCGGCTCACAAGTTTCTCTTTGATAACCCAATAAGTGGAAAGTTTCTTCGGACCAAAAATTTTGATGTTTTGTGGGTTTCCATTCCCAAATACCAGCTTTCGCGGCTTGCAGGGCAAGAGATAACCGTTTTTCACTGGCTCTTAATGCTTCTTCCGTTTGTTTTCGGGCTGTAATATCCGTCGCGATCGCGGTGACGATCCAATAATCTCCTATAGATGCGCGTCGGGGTGTCCAAGTCGCGCAAAACCAATGGATATCTCCATTTTTATGATAAACACGATATTCACAATTAATAATGGTTTCGGTAAAAATCTTTTCCCAAGCTGGTTTAATTACCCCTTCTAAATCTTCTGAAGGGATCAACGACATCCAGAGATGTTTATTTTGCTTTAACTCTTCTGCGGTATAACCAATCAGTGTTTCGTGAGAAAGGGAATAATAATCATAAGCAAAACTGCCATCAGGATAAACCCGAAAACTGCTAATTAAAGCATTAACATGATTGAGAATATCGTAGAGTTTCGCCTCGGATTTTTGTAGGTAAATTTCCAGAGACTTGCGATCACTAATATCAGTGACAGTACCAATATAACTGACAATATTACCTGGCTCATCTCGTTCCGGTACGATTTGACAAAACACCCAACAAACAGAGCCATCGGGACGGACAAAGCGATATTCACTGCGAAAAGAAGTCTCTTCTTTTACCGCGTTTTGCCATTCTACCAAGACACGATCGCGATCATCAGGATGCAAACTACGCATCCAACCATAACCCAACGCATCTACAGAATTCAAACCAGTAATCTGATAACAACGCTCATTAACATAAGAGCAATAACCCTTAGCATTAGTACGGAAAATCCCAACGGGTGCTGCTTCCGTCAATGCCGAATAAAGTCTTTCACTTTTCTCTAACCAAAGTTCTGCTTGTTTACGCTTGGTAATATCAGAAACCATACGCAGAGCTCCAGTATAATTGCCATTTTTATCGTAAAGATGCTGCGTCGAAATCAACGTCCATAAGTTTTTGCCATCTTTTGTTTTAAACTGAAAATCATGCTTTTCTTTGACACCGGGCTTGCCACTTTGAAAAATACAAGAACACAGTGATCGCCCCTCTTCATCCATAAACTCCCAAAAAGGTTTATTCATCATGTCTTCAACGGTATAACCAAGCATCTCTGCCATCCGTTGATTGACAAACTTAGTCTGACAATGATCGTCAATTTCCCAAATTCCCTCCGCGGCAGTTTCCACAAGGCGACGATAACGTTCCTCACTCTGACGTAACTCGTTTTTTGCCCTAAAGACATCACTAATATCGGTGGCTACCACAATCGCCGCGACAATTTTTCCCTCTTCCCGTATCGGTGCTATTTGAGTTTTATAATGGCTGAGAAAGCCATCATCACCTACTCCAGAAATTTCATAACTCACTGACTCTCCGGTGCGAAAAACATGATCCAGACATAACTCTTGCTTCTTTTCATGTTCCGGCACGATAAACTCATAAATACTCTTGCCAATCACCTCGGAAATCGTAAAACCAGATACCACCCGATTCGCAAATTGAATAATTCCCCCTTGATTAACGGTAATAATAATACTGGGAGAATTTTCTACTAAACAACGCCATTGTGCCTCTGACTTTTGTAGTGCTTCTTCTGTTGTTTTGCGGCGTGTAATATTTGTTTCTACGCTAGTTACTTCCCAATATTTACCCGTGGAGTGCTGTTTTGACGTTAAAGTATTGGACAACCAAAGCACTCTCCCCTCTTTGTGACGAAAACGATATTCAATTGTCCTAGTGCCTTCGGTGAAAATCTCTGCCCACATTGGCTCGATTACTTTTTCTATATCTTCACGGAAAATACGCGATCGCCACAGTTTTTTATTCATCACTAATTCTGTGGCTCTATAACCCAACATAGCCTCACAACCGGAGGAAAAATAATCATACTCCCAGTCCCCATTGTGAAAAACCCGGAAACTCGCGATCGTCACATTCGCATTATTGAGAATCGTATTAAGTTTAGTTTCACTTTGATGTAACGCGACTTCCACTTGTTGACGGACTGCTAATTCATTTTGCATTTGGATTGTCCGTGCCTGAACTTCTTTTTCTAAGAGAATATTCCGACTTTCTAAAAGTTCTAATTTTTCTCTCTCAAGTTGAGAAACTTCTACTTGTAAAGTATCGATACAGTGAGACATTTCCATCGGATCGATCGCTTGTAACAAATTCGTCTGAGTCAAAATTCCCTGTAATTCTCCTCTATCTCCCGTAATCACAGAACGCGACACGCGTGATGATAACATCTGTTCATGGGCTACCCATAAAGAGGCCTCTGGATGTAAACAAAATAAAGGGGTACTCATCACCTGTGCCGCGGTGAAATTCTCCAAGTCTAAATCTAATGCCTGAAACTGTATAATATCCCCTTCTGTAATAATTCCGACAGGGATGAGAGGAAAAAGATCAAGGTAGTCCCCATAAGAATCAAATCCTTTTCTTTCTTCCTTCTGTTCCACAATAATAACACAACTGACGCGATGTTCTACCATTAGTTGTGCTGCCTCTAGGATGGAGCTATTTGAGACTGTATTAATGACTCGTGTCACCATGACATCTTTCACTCTTCGCCATCGCAGTACATCAATAGGTTTCAGCACTTGACGCAGACTCTCTGGAGTAATTATCCCGACAACGTGGTGAAAATTATCAATAATAGGTAAATGGCGAATCCGATATTGGCGAAATAATTTCAAAACTGTGAATACATCTTGTAATTCTGATTGTTTAAGGGTTATTAATTCTTTTGTCATTACATCATCAACGGTTAAATTTTGGAGATGTTTCCCCTTCGCGACTAAGCGCACTAAATCCCGTTGAGTAATCACTCCTCTTAATTGACAACCTTTCGTGACGAGAATACAACTCGAGCGCGTTTCCTTGAGTCCCTGATCCCCGTAGAGTTGCCGAGATCTTGGCAAGGCACAAGAGCTCATTACTTGATTCATCAGCGCGATCGCGTCACTGAGCGGCGTTTCCGGTGTCACAGTCAGGGGGTGACGGTTGATCGCCGCGTGGGGATAGGACTCCGAGAGGGGAAAGTCAACAAGCTGCATCACACAAAAAAGGGATTATATTATAGAGAAAGAAGCAGGGGCGGGATCTCCCATATCTCTGTTTTTGATGCAGATCCTGGTGAACCCGCCCCTACCGAGACCTTTATCTCCTCATTGTCACTCACTCTTTGCCCTACCCTGAAAACTTATATATTTTCTTTAGAAATGGCGACCTCTGCCCCATTATATAAGATAATTCTTAATATATTTCAGTGGGATAAACTAAGTCAATCTCAAGGAAAAAAGCAGAGTCAACAACGAAAACGATAAAACTTGCCCAAAAATAGACATTTCCAAAAACTATTTATTGTAGGCTAGGCATCCTGCCTGGCCTTTGACCTTATTTTGGGGAGATACAGCCGTTGCCGCGGTTATGAAACACGGTAGGGACACGGCATAGCCGTGTCCCTAGGAGGCATAGCCGTGTCCCTAGGAGGCATAGCCGTGTCCCTAGGAGGCATAGCCGTGTCCCTAGGAGGCATAGCCGTGTCCCTAGGAGGCATAGCCGTGTCCCTAGGAGGCATAGCCGTGTCCCTAGGAGGATTGAACGATCAGTGGGTGTACCTCGCGGTTTACGCTGTATCTAATAGGTGCTGGGTGTTATAGCATTTCTCACAAAGATAGAGTATGCCAAAACCCAGTGCGATCAAGGGTTTCAAGTTTAAATGAATACCTCATCTATCCCATAAGTGCTATAGCTCGATCAAGTGAAATTTTCGCGATGCTCCCGAAACTTGACTGAGATATTTCCCGGTTTCACTCCGTTGTTAGGAATAGAAATTAAATAACTTGAGCATTTGGTTTGTCTGGGAGCCATTGAGATCGAAAGCAGGCAAGATGCCTGCACCACTTTATTAATTTTTCATTCCTTAACACAAATGGGAAGGAAGGGTTATTTTTTAATCAGCCATCTTCATGATAGGGGCAATGGTTAACATTTGTTGAGTGTCGCTGGGCTGCCATGATTTTTCCCAAGGATTAACAACATTATTCGCTTTTTTACCTAACAAAAAGTAAGTGGTCATTTCGCCTCTACCCTTGACAAGAATACTGCCTCTTTCTTCCACAGTAAAATTATCTTTAATAATCTGATAAGTGGCATCACTTATTTGAATTTTCCCCGGGAAACTGTGAGATTCCATGCGACTCGCGATATTAACGGTATCGCCCCACAGATCATAAATAAACTTTTTAATCCCAATCACACCCGCGACGACTGGCCCACTGTGAATGCCAATTCGGATCGCGAAATCTTTGTTATTTTTGACATTAAATTCCGCGACGGCTTTTTGCATATCTAAAGCCATAAGCGCGATCGCGTCTGCATGATCATCTTTCTGTGTGGGAATGCCCCCTACTACCATATAAGCATCACCAATAGTTTTAATTTTCTCTAAACCATGTTTTTCGCTGAGGCGATCGAAGGCCGAGAAAATTTGATTGAGTAAATTGACTAACGCGATGGGACTCATGGAGGCCGATAGGGGTGTAAATCCTACCAAATCCGCGAATAAAACCGTCGCGTGGGGGAAATATTCCGCGATCGTACTTTCGTCTTGTTTTAAACGATCCGCGATCGCGCTCGGTAAAATATTCAACAATAACCGTTCTGATTTGGCTTGTTCAACCCGAATGGTTTCTTCAGCTTGTTTGCGTTTAATAAATTGTCCCATTTGACTGCCTAACGCGGCCATTGTTTGCAGTAAATCTTCATCATGGGATTGGGGAAAACGACTTAAAAAAGTCATCACACCTAAGACACTTCTGCTGGCAGTAATTTCATCGTAATCTCCTAAAATAGGAAAGCCAAAGGTAGCATGGAGTCCCACTTGTGCCGCGATCTCTGCGCGACAGAAAGTCTCATCATTTGCCAGATCAAAAACCCACTCACAAGCCCCCTTATTCCAAACCGAACCCACTAAGCCGATGCCCGGGGTAATCGCCATTTTTTGTGTGTATTTGATAAATTCATCAAAATACACAGAATCTTGGCTCCAACTCGCGACACATCTTAATAAATGGGGAGCACAAAAAGCACAAGTGTGAGTTCGGGAGAACATCAATTTTTCGCCTACCTCCGTCATCCACAGTTCCCCCACATCCCATCCTAATGTATCGCAAATGACAGGTAATAACTCCGCGATCGCCTTTTCTAGGGTGGGGGAATCTGCCAGGATCAAAGTAGTAACATACTGCAAAATTTGTCGTCTTTGCGCCCGCTGACGTTCGGTAATATCTCGCCCAATAAACACAATTTCCTTAGTCGAAAAATTGCCTTCATTCAGTTGACTAATATCCGTTTCAATGAGAGAACAAGAAAAAGACACCGTAATCCAGATTCCTGTTTTTGTGCAACAACTAACCTCCACATTGCTTAAGGGTTCTCCCCCAGAGACGGAAAAATAACGCTCAACACGATGACAAAAATTTTCATCCGCAATCAGCAAAGAAATATCTTTTCCCACTAATTCGGATTCACTATAACCAAATAAAACTTCTACTGCCTGATTGACACTTTGAATTTTTCCCGTTGTATTAGTAACAATCAACGCCTCCGCCATTGAACTAATAATTTTTTCAATGTAATTTTTTGTGGTTTCTAACTTCCTGACTAAAAGATTAGTTTCATTAGTGGCTTGTACTAAGGTTTGTTCTAATCCCATGCGATCCGTAACATCTTCCAAGAAAATGACTAAATTGCCAGGTTTTTCCGTATCTTCTTGGTAAGGAATAACATACAGATCGAAATAAAGATAAGTGCCATCATTTTGCACCCGGGTAATCGCTTTTAATTCAAAATTGGGAATATTTCCATCCAAAATCTCAATTAAAAGCTCTTCAGTCCCCATTAGTTCAGGAAAAGCATCACAGATATGATTTCCCACTTGCACTTCACTGCAATTGTCCGCAAACTGATTTACTTGAGTGGATGTTTCTAAGACTAATAACTCCCGATTCAGTGCAATATACTCTAAATGATGGGGAGCTAAAAGCTGTTTCAAAAATTTTTTCATGTTGTTTTCTCAGTAGATACACCCTAATTTCAACTCGGAGTTTTCTCTTCCCTGTTCATGGTTTATATCGTGATCTTAAATGATTTTTAAAATATTCGTGTCACCGGGTTTCTCGGATAGAAATTTGACACAAATTCGCTTCTCGCAACAGAAACCCGTTTTTTTGGGTCTAGTTTTTGATCAATCCCATAAGATCACTACATCACCTTTTTGCCAGAGACTCCTGATATTGTTTCACATTAAAAAACTCTTGAGCTTACCCCCCTACCCTTAAACATTTCAGGAGAAAGGTCTAAGGATATTATAGTATAATATTTGGAAAAAACAGGGTGAGGGGTTTAAACAATCTTGACAAAATTCTTTTTTTCGTGTATAGGGATTTTCACGATAAAAGTTGTACCCACTCCGATCGCGCTCTCCACATGAATAGTACCGCCATGAATTTCGACACATTGCTTCACAATAGAGAGGCCTAATCCCGTACCGGGGATAGAGCCGACATTTCTGGCACGATAAAATGATTCAAACAATTGTGCTTGATCTTCTGGAGCAATGCCAATTCCTTGATCCTTAACCTCAAAGATAATTGTTTCATTTTCATAAAAACAAGTCAAGGAAATCGTACCTCCTTGAGGGGAATATTTAACGGCATTAACTAATAAATTAATCAGAATATATCGCAGCAGTTTTTCATCTAACTCTATCTCCTGAGAAAAATCCTCTTGCTCCGTATCAGAAAAACCGACCATAGAAAGAACGAGATCGTCTTTAACTCCAGTCGATAGTTTAATTTCTTCGACTAATAAACAACAAAATTTTGGGAGATTGAGAGGTAAGGGTTGAAACTGAAGTCTTCCCGATTCCGCACGAGTAATTAATTTCACATCATCTAATAAATCTGTCATAGATTTGGTTGCGATCTCCATCAATTCCAGATAAGCTTGTTTGTCATCATCGGAGGCAATTGTATTCTCGTCCACCAGCATTTGTACCCCAAAAGAAATGGCATTCAGGGGATTACTAAATTCATGGGAAAGCATAGAAAAAAAACGTGACTTTAAGATTCTGAGTTCTTTTTCTTGGGCTAAATCTTGTCTAATTTTCAACTCTTCTTGTTTTCGTTGTGTGATATTTCGACCCAGATAAACAAAATCATATAATCCCTTAATTCCGGTTTTAATGGCACTACAGGAAAATTCGACCCAAATTTCTTCGCCTTGTTTTTTATGACACAAAAATTCCAATTCTTTCAGGACAATGTCTTGGGCTAGAATATAACGATGACGGGCTGGGCAGAATAATTCATCTTCTCCGATAAATTGAGAAATTGATTTGCCGATTAATTCTTTTTCGGCATACCCGAATAAATATAAAGTCGCGGGATTAACGGCTTTAATTATACCTGATTGTTGAGTAACTAACAAAGCATCTCCCATTGATTCTAAAAGTTTATCAATATAGTCTTTCGATGCGGCTAAGGCACTTAAAAGCAAATTCGCTTCGTTGGCACTTTGCAATAACTCTTGTTTCATTACCATCACTTCCGTCACATCTTCTAATAACATCATTAATTTTTTTTTTTCAGAGTTGTCCTCTTTATTTTCAATGATATACAAATCAAAATAAAAAGGATTTTTATAACTAGAATTACGAAATATTTCTTTTAATTCAAAATTATTTTGTTCTCCCGCGTAGATGGATAAAATCATGTCTTCATAACCGACTAATTCAGGAAAAGCATCACGGACATCTGCACCAGGTCTCATATCTTCTATGTTTTCGGCAAAGCGGGGCGCAGCAAAAGATGTTTCTAAAATAGTAAAATTTTCATCAGTAAATAAATACTCGATTTGACGGGGTGCTAATAGTTTTTTCAGTAGGGAGTTCATGGTGTATTCTAATAATTAGTCTGGGGAACAATCAAGGTAAATAATGACACGACACGATCGCGCCCCTGCTCTTTGGCTTGATAGAGAGCTCGATCCGCGGCTTTAATAAGGATTGTTTCTGGTAGGGTATTGTTAGGGGGAATAACAGTGGCTACTCCGATGCTAATTGTAACATAGTGACTGATCAAAGATGTACGATGAGGGATGTGGGAATCTCGGACTTTTTGCAGGATAATATTAGCTAAATGTACCGCGCCATCGGTGGGAGTATTCGGGAGAATCATGGCAAATTCTTCGCCGCCATAACGTGCGGCTAAATCACCGGGTCTTTTTGCTGTTTTTCGCAAGATATCCGCGATTTTTTTTAAACATAAATCACCGTTAACATGACCGTAGGTGTCATTATATAGCTTAAAATAATCCACATCGCACAAAATCAAAGAAATCGGAGTTTGCTCCCGCGCGTTTCGTTTCCATTCCAAATTAAGAGTCCTGTTAAAATGACCACGATTACCAATTAATGTTAAACTATCAGTTCTTGCCAATTCTTCTAATTCTCGATTCGCCTCCTGTAATTGTTCATAAAGTTCTGCTTGATGAACCGCGATCGCGACTTGGGCCACCAATTGTTCTAATAAGTCAATTTCCCCCGGTTGCCATGCTCTTGATTGATAATAATGATTGACAATAAGTAACCCCCAGAATTGATTATTATTGATCAGGGGAAAAACCAAATGAGCTTTGACTTTTAATTCTCTTAATAGGGAGAGGGAATTAGGATCACACTTAATTGTATCCGGTTCTTCAATATCAGAAATTAGGCAAATTTCCCCCTGTTGATAATGTTTAACATTTTCGGAAAAATAACGATGATAAAGCATAGTTTGTAAGGGAGGAATTTTTCTTTGACTAATGGCTTCTGCTGCTACAGTTTTATCGGGTTCATCAGTCAACCGATAGAATAGGACTCGATCCACTTGTAAAAATTGTTGTACTTCTGCCACTGTACGCGTCAAAATTTCCTCTAAACTTAAGGAATTACGAATCTGATTTGTAATAGTTTTCAGCACGCGATCATGTTCGGCCTGTTGACGGATTAGAACTTCGTTTTTTTTGCGTTCTGTAATATCTCTACCCACCAAAAGAAATTCTTGAATCTCATGTTTTTTACCTCTAATTTCCGATATAGAAAAGGAGATAAATAAAATTTTCCCCGTTTTGGTTAAACAGGGTATTTCCACATTTTTCACTAAAATGCTTTCTGGGGATAAACTCGGATTAATACTATTAATAATTAATTGAAAGTTTTTTGCCGGAGTAATTAAATTTATATTAATATTAATTAACTCTAATTCACTATACTCAAATAAACTTATTGTGGCTTTATTTACAGTTTTAATAGTGCCCAAACGATTGACAACAAACATAACATCTGTCATGGAATCAATCACTTTATCAAGATAATTTTTCGATTGGCTTAGAGCCGCGAGTGCTAAACTATATTCTTTGGCAAATTGTCCCAATTTTTGCTCAATTAACATTCGTTCGGTACTATCTTCAATAATTATTAATATGCCCTTATCACCCTTGTTTTTAATATTAATTAAATTTATGTCTATATAAATATCCGCGAATTTTTCCGAAATTCTGCTGATTCCTTTTAACTCAAAATTTTCGATCTGATCCTGAAAAATATCAAGAATAATATCATCAAGTCCCATCAGTTCAGGAAAAGCCTGACGGACATCATTTCCCAACTGAAAGGACTCTTCTGCGAAGCGATTAACTCCCCAAGATGCCTCTACGATCTTAAATTCCAAGTCGATGACAAGATACTCTATATGACGGGAGCATAAAAGTTTCTGCATGAGGGAGTTCATGTTCTATCTACCATTGTGTAGGCTAATTTGTGAAATATCTCATCCACCGATAACCCCGTTTTGGCAGAAGTCGGATAAATTGATAAAACTCCCTCTCCTTCCACCACAGATTTTGCCATTTCTACAATTTTCGCTAATTTTTCTTCATCTACTAAGTCTGCTTTATTTAACGCGATGATCATTACTCCTTTAGGATTCACGGATGCAAAAAGTTTTGTATGTTCAATCAGTCGTTCAATGGTTTCGGGGCGACTGACATCCGCGATAATTAAAACTCCACCCGCACCTTGGAGATAAGAAGGCGCGATCGCTTTAAACTTAGTATGACCTTCTAAATCCCAAATCAGAAGTTGCGCGGTCACTTTATCTTGCTGTTTAACATTTTCTAACTCAACAGTTTTGCGAGAGATTTTCACTCCCACTGTAGAGAGATATTCATCAGTAAATTTACTCTCGACGAAGCGACGAATTAAGCTAGTTTTGCCAACTCCAAAGTCGCCAACCATACACATTTTCTTAGATATCGTTGACATAAAATTATTTCCTATTTGAAACTGTTATGGGTTCAAAGGTGACACATCGACTGAGTAACAGGGGTTGACTCGACTCCACATCTTGGGGAGGGTTGTTAACTCCGACAATTTGTAGTCGTTTGGGATCAACCCCAGCCTCGACTAGGGCATTTCGCACAGCTTCCGCACGGTTAAGGGCCAACTTCTGATTGATGGTTGGATTCCCCAGCTTATCGCTGTGTCCTGTTATTTTAAGATGTTTGAGGGGATACTGTTTCAAAAATTCTTTAATCGTATTGATTGTATCTTCGTAGGTGGGACTTAAACGCTCTGATCCCGCGTCAAAATAGATACGCGTACTAATTTTCAGGGGATTTAATTTTATCGTACTTACCACGGATTGCACCCCCGGAATTTGCTTGAATGCTTGAACAATTGTTCGGGTATCTGTCATTTGCATCACAGTCCCCTCGACAGTGACTCCACGATGCACATAACTACTAGAAAGGGAAACCCCTTCCATCAGATTTAAAACTTTTGTCACTCGTTTGACTTCTGCTTGGACAATAACGGGATCTGGTGGCACATCCACCGCGATAATTTGATTGTCGATTTTCCAGGTTGGGGCTGTTATTTTGGTAACGGTTTCTGCTTTTTTGCGTAACTCTGGATTGGGTAAACGTCCTGTCAGTTTAATTTTATCACCTTTTATCTCTTGATTCAAATGATAGACTGATAATTCTGGTGTCGCGATCAGAGCTTGAGAAATGCCCATTAATATCTGCTTTTCTCCGGCTTGACGATATTGATAATATCCCCAAGGGAGGAGGATTAAAGCTACAACTCCCGTGATAATCCCTAAAAGCGCGAGGGGGGCTTTCCCTTCTTTTTTCTTTTCTAATTCGGGCAAATTCATTAAGCGATCAAGTAAGGTAGGGATCGCGTCAGGGATCGTAGAAGGATCGCCTTCAAAATTTTGAACGGGTTTGGCATATTTAATAATAATAGTTGCCAGAGTTTCTCGAAATTCCTCAATAAAATATTTAGAGGGTTCCCCTTTAATCACCACCGCGAGATAACAGTATCCCGCGACTTCCGTGAGAAGTTTTGAGTCTCCATATTCAACTTCATTGAGTTCTGATAACTCGCCATCCTGAACGATACAATCTTTAACAAAGCTACGGATCGCGGTTAACATTCCCGCGATCATATCTGCTTCTAAGTGTGCGCGGGCTGAATTTTGGACTTCGGAGATAATTAATCCAGAGGCTTTATGAATTAAGAAAACTGCTTGTACGCTAAAGGGGATTGATTCTTTAAATATCAGTTCAGCTTCGGACACCCCTTGCATTTGGGATCGCATCTTGCGACTTATACCCTCGATACTAAAAGATCTTTCTACTTTTTCATTAATAGAGCGGATGGCTTCCGTCATATACTTAGAAATAGTATTACCGATGACGGGATAAAGGGCATCTACCATCGCGTCACGTTCTAATTCTATTTGATTTTTAATGGCTCTACCCATTTCCGAGCCTAAAGCTTCCGCGATCGCGTCTCTATCAATCCGAATTTGTTCTTGAATCGCGAGGGCAACTTCTGGGCTCAGGGCCTTCGCGATCTCCGTAGGATAACGTTGAATTACTTCTCGAATCGCATCGGGAAGTAAGGGTCCTAAAGTCCCGATCAGGGAAGATTTATGGGTTTGGGATCGCTTATAGATGGCTTCATCAACAATAGGAGCAAGGGTTTCGGCCATTTCGTCACTGGCTTCAGCTACTTTGCGGTTTAACAATTCCATCACATGAGGAAGTAATAAATTAATCAACTCATCAGGATCATAAAGTTGATGTTCTAAATTCTCTACTTTGTCCGCTAAAGACTCATTGACTTCCTTCACCTCAGATATTTGGGTTCCCATCAAAATATTCTGTAATAGTGAGAGTGGATCTACTAATTCATCTGATTTGATATCAAAGGAAGGGGTTTTTGTCTCAACAGGAAACTTTTTCCGGGGACTCGTGGATTTTTTTGGTGCGGAAGGGGTGAGAGATGATTTTTCTGTCTCCGTGACAAGTTCTTTTTCTAGGTGTTCAGAAGTGGGAGAAAGGTTTGGTGTCTCCGTGAATAGTTCTTTTTCTGGTGCAGGGAGTTGAGAGGTTTCTTCCTCTGGGGAAAGAGACGCGATTTCCGACAAAAATGACCACACCGGCTCTTCTTTCTTTTCTACTTCCGTAACAGTTTCTTGGGGAGCAGAAAGAGGAGTCTCTGTGACAGTAGTTTTTGAGCCCGAAGAGCCTAACAGCAAATCCAGCAAAGCCTGTAAGGCCTCCTCTGAAGCATCGGGTTTAGGGACTGAGGATGGGATCTCAGAGGGAGAGGCCCAAGAAGATGAAGAAGGAACGATCGCGCCATTTAAGAGAGACTCTTGGGATTGAGCAGAGTTCTTTTCCCATTCCAGAGCCACTGGAGCGCGATCGTCAATCATTTCTGGAAAGTTTTCTTGGGAGTCTTGCGGCTGTGATTTTTCTCTCCCATTGTCCCTTGAGGGCTCAACATTGTTGAGATCCATCAAGAGACTTAATAACGGTTCAAGTTGCTGGAGTTGATCAGCCCCATCGTCCTTAGCGGCAGAAACCACCTCCTCTGAGAGGTTCAGTTCGGTTGGATGTTCTTTCGCTAAAGTCATAGCTCTTTACCCTGGGTAATTATGAGACTTATCCGTTAACAGGATACCACCATCAATGCCACTATCGGCAGCTTCTTTTAATTGGGGGACAAATTCATTACCTTTGAGACGCATTCCCAGTTCAAAGAGTAATTCTGCCATATCATCCCTGGAAACTTTGACTTCGCGCAACAGAGAAAAACGTCGTTCTAATTCATCAAAGACTTGACTTTTGAGAATACGCAGTTCTTCTTGGAGTTTATCTCGGGTTTCAGATAAATCATCACGCAGAGAAGTCGTTTGCTTATCAATGGAATCATCTAAAGCTTCAATATTTGTGGAGAACTTACGATTTAAACGATCGATTTGTTGGCGGACATCAGCTCCTTCTTCTTGGGAAGTTAAGGCCAAGGACTTCAGTTTCTTTTCCAGGGATTCATTGGAGGCTCTCAGTTCTGTGGTAAGAACGGTTTTGACTTGATCGATACGATTCTGCATATCTTGTTGTAAGTTAGACAGATCGGATTCTAGTTTGTTAAAACGAGTATCAAGTTCTCTTATTTGTGACCCAAAAATAATGTCACGAATCTGATCAATATTACCTAATCTTTCGCGTATTTCTTCTTTTGTGATATCAGCCATAGTGACCCCTTATTTTGGATAAATTTTTTGCTGTGCTTAGGAATTTTGTTTTGTCCCATCGTTGACGTTTATTAAGAAAGACCTCGATGAGACTAATCCCATGACTCTTATTGTAGCAGAAACTACTGTTTTTTGGTGTTCTTTCCGTAATGGTGACGGAAGGTGCTAGACATAATAGCACTTCTGGTCAGTATTGTTCTTCACAGCAAGAAGGTGATTGGTGATTGGGTTCTGACGGCTCGGGGTTCGAGTGGAAGTCCCTTGCTCCAGACAGACTAGCACGAAAAGGCAATTTTGGGTAAGGCGTTGAGGACACAAGTCCAGATCAAGATACAATAAAGCTAATAACTGCACCTTTTTTTTCGTGTTATATGATTAGTGCTGCACCCGTTAAAACCAAGTATGAAGCCGTTATTGGCTTAGAAACTCATTGTCAGCTTAGTACCAAAACTAAGATTTTCTCTGGATCTTCGACGGAATTTGGGACCCCTCCCAATAGTAATATTGATCCGATCTGTATGGGGATGCCTGGGGTTTTGCCTGTACTGAATCAGAAGGTATTGGAGTACGCGGTGAAAACGGGACTCGCGTTGAATTGTGAAATCGCACCCTATAGTAAGTTTGATCGCAAGCAATATTTTTATCCTGATTTGCCGAAAAATTATCAAATTTCTCAGTATGATTTACCGATCGCGACTAATGGTTGGTTAGAAATTGAATTAGTAGATGAGGAGGGAAATGCGACTTGTAAAAGAATCGGTATTACTCGTCTGCACATGGAGGAAGACGCGGGAAAATTAGTACATGGTGGTAGCGATCGCCTCCAAGGTTCTACCTATTCGATGGTGGATTATAATCGCGCGGGTATTGCTCTAGTAGAAATTGTTTCAGAACCGGATATCCGCTCGGGTTTGGAGGCCGCAGAATACGCGCAAGAAATACGTCGTATTGTCCGTTATTTAGGGGTAAGTGATGGCAATATGCAGGAGGGTTCTCTCCGTTGTGATGTCAATGTTTCGGTGCGTCCCGTGGGGCAAAAAGAGTTTGGGACTAAGGTGGAAATTAAAAATATGAACTCTTTTAGCGCCATTCAACGGGCGATCGATTATGAAATTGAACGTCAAACTAACGCGTTAGAAACGGGTGAACCAATTATCCAAGAAACGAGACTTTGGGATGAGGGAAAACAAACCACTATAAGTATGCGGAGTAAGGAGGGTTCTAGTGATTATCGTTATTTCCCCGAACCGGATTTACCTCCGATTGAGGTATCATCAACACAATTAAATCTTTGGAAATCGGAGTTACCGGAGTTACCCGCGCAAAAACGTCATCGTTATGAGTCAGAAATTGGTCTTTCTGCCTATGATACAAGGGTTTTGACCGACGATCGCGCTGTGGCAGAATTTTTTGAAAGCTCCATCGGCCTCGGTGCTCCCTTTAAACAAGCCGCGAATTGGGTGATGGGAGATATCACAGCCTATTTGAAGACTGAAAAATTGACAATTAAGGATATCGCGTTAACACCGGAAAACCTCGCGGAGTTAATTGGTTTAATTGAGTCAAGTACCATTAGTGGCAAAATCGCGAAGGATATTTTACCTGAGTTATTAACCAAAGGAGGATCGCCCAAACAGTTAGTAGAAAGTAAGGGTTTAGTGCAAATCTCCGATACCGGAGCTCTCGAAAGCGCGATCGATGAGGTGTTAGCCTCAAATCCCAAGGAACTTGAACAATATCGTAATGGTAAAACTAAGTTATTAGGGTTTTTTGTCGGCCAAGTGATGAAGAAGACGGAGGGACGCGCTGATCCTAAGTTGACTAATCAACTTTTATCCAAAAAACTTAACGGTTGAGGGGGAAAGGAAGAAGGAAGAGGGAAGAAGGAAGAAGGAAGAAGGAAGAGGGGGAGGAGAGGGAAGAGAGGGAAGAGGGTTAACAATTGATAATTGACAATTAACAATTAATAATTATCAATTGTCAATTGTTAATTATTCAGTCCCCAATCCCATCCTCCTCATCCTCCTCATCATCCCCATCATCCCCATCATCCCCATCATACCCATCTCCCCATCATACCCATCTCCCCATCATCCCCATCTCCCCATCTCCCCATCCTCCCCATCCTCCCCATCCTCCCCATCCTCCCCATCCTCCCCCATCTCCCATTCCCCATTCCCTATTCCCAACACCTCACACCTCACCAACAAAATGGGTCTGAAGCCCCGTCCTTAAGGGACGGCTTTTTGTTAGAATTTAGAAAGGCAAGTAAGAACAACCATCTACGTGTTGAAACAATTTCATAAGGTGAGACTCCTGGGTTGGATCGCTACTCGCGGCAATGCCGAGCCTGTCCAGACAAGCAATAGTGAATTGTTGAGCGTACCGTAGGGGCGAATGGCCATTCGCCCCTACTTGGTGATGGACTCAGAAAGCAATCTAAAAACAAAAGTAAGCGCAATTGCAATACTTCTCGTATTAGTAGTTGTTTTGAGCGTGTAGAGGCGATTTGTCAGCGCCTTTAAGAGTCAAATTGTGGTCTTAAGAATCTCCGTGGCTTTAGCCCGGAGAGTGTCAAACCCCTTGTCGCTCTCACCCCTGGATAAAAACTGATGACTAATTTGGTATATTCTGTTAGTGTAGATGCACCTGATGGTTGGGAGAGTGGCTTTTGTGGCACTCTCTTTTTTCTTTTCCACAATGCCTATTAACTCAAGAGGGCACAGGGCAACACTCCATAAATATATAATAGGTTTTCTTTTTTTGAAAGATAGAGAAGTTAATAAATTTTGACGATCATTGCTTTTTGATTCACATTGGAGTTGAGAGTGTGTGTCACAATAAAGATTTCAATCAGATATAAAGGTTTTGTGCAATGACTGAACAAGCAGATTTATTACTGAAACAAGGCATTGAGCATTATCAAAGTTCTGCCTTTGATGTCGCGTTAGTTTCTTGGGAAGCAGCCTTAAATATTTATCGAAAAGTCGGAAATCTGCGTCGAGAAGGTGCTGCCTTGGGTAATATGGGTGTTGCTTATGAGGCCTTGGGTGCTTACGAGAAGGCGATCGCGTGTTATGGGGAACATTTAAAAATTGCCTGCGAAATCCGCGATCGTAAGGGAGAGGGTAATGCTTTAGGAAATTTAGGAAATGCTTATTATAATTTAAAGGACTACGATCGAGCGATTGAGTATCAACAGCAACGGGTAGTAATTTCCAGGGAATTAAAAGACGAGTATGGCGAATATCAAGCTTTAGGGAATTTGATATTAAGCCATCAAAAAAAAGGAGAATTAACACAGGAAGTTGAGTGTTATCAAAAACAATTGCATTTAGCGATTAGTTTGAGAAATCATAGTTTAGAAGGGCAAACATTGAAAAAAATGCGGTTAGCTTATCAATTCTTAGGTGAAGATGAAAAAGAGCAAGAGGTTATGAAACAACAAGTCAGGATAGCCCGCCAGTTATATGATTTATCCGACAAAGAAAATGGTTTTCTGGAAATGGCAGAAAGTATGGGTTTAAACATTATTGAAGATTTAGCAGGGGCAGATTTAAGTGAATTGGATTTTAATTTTGCCGATTTGAGTGGATTGGATTTACGGAATACTAATTTAAGGAAAGTCAATTTTACTTTAGCGGATCTCAGTGGTACTTTGTTAAGTGGAGCGGATCTGAGTGACGCGGTTTTAAGTAATGCTAATTTACGCGACGCGGAGTTAGTGGGTGCTAATTTAAGTTATGCTGATTTACGCACTAAATTACCCCGTGCGAATTTGACTAATGCTAATTTAAGTTATGCTGATTTGAGTAGTGCTTATTTGCCCTATTCCAATTTAAGTTATGCTAATTTAGAGGGTGCAAATTTGCAAAATTCTGATTTAACGGGGGTGAATTTGACTGGTGCGAATTTACGCGCTGCTGATGTCAAACGTGCTGATTTAAAGGATGCTATCTTAGAAAATACCTGTTTTGTCGATACTCTCGGTATTTCCGATCAGATGAAAGAATCTTTACGCGATCGAGGGGCAATTTTTGAGTAAAATCTAAGGGAATAGGGGATTGGGAATTGGTGATTGGGGAATGAGATTTGTCCAATTATTACCGATTACCCATTACCGATTACCCATTACCTATTACCTATTGGGGGAAGAAATTATGTTAGGTACTGTCACGGTAAAAAAATTTACTATTGATGAATATGAGCAGTTAGGAAAACTGGGTTTTTTTGAGCGCGATCGCGTCGAGTTAATTCGTGGAGAAATTATCAAAATGGTAGCTAAAGGGACTTTTCATTCTGTTTGTAATTCTCTCGTATTTGGTGAGTTATATACTCTGGTGGGAAAAAACGCGATCATCCGGGGACAAGAACCCATTATTTTACCCTCGGATAGTGAGCCAGAACCCGATGTAGTGATTGCCAAAAAGCGATCGGATAATTATTCCTTATCTCATCCTCAAGCCTCGGATATTTTGCTCGTCATAGAAATTTCTGATTCGACTTTGAATTATGATCAGAAGACGAAATTATCTCTTTATGCAGAATCTCAAATTTCGGATTACTGGATTTTCAATTTGGTAGAGAATTTCTTAGAAATGTATAGCGAGCCATATCAAAATAATCAAGGTAATTTTGGGTATCGTTTCAAACGGATCGTGTTACCTAATGAAACCGTATCTCTTCCCTGTTTTCCTGATTTATCCTTAGATTTATCTCAAGTGTTTCCTCGGCAAAATTAAAATAAGAGAAACCTGTTTTTTTGACAGAAGAAACCCGGTTTATTTTCTGGGAGTGTGTCAGTCTTATCTTTTCCATTTGCTATTTATGCTATAGTGCGTCTAAATCATTTGTACAATTAAGGTAGGGGCAATCCCCCCGTGGTTGCCCCCTTGCCCCCCCGGCAAGGGGGGGGCGGGCGGCACTCTTGCGCTACCCCTACAAATCTTTATGAATGATTTAGACTTGCTATATAATCAAAATACTAATCCATTAAATCCATTACTCATACCTTACTAAGACAGGATGATTATGATAACAAATACTCTGAGTCCACCGGAAGAAAAGGTTTCTTTATCGGGTATCAGTTGGGAAACCTATCAAACATTACTGACAGAATTAAGTGACCGCAATTTACGCTTAATCTATTATCATGGTAATTTAAAAATTATGGTTCCATCACCTGAGCATGAGCGTTACAAAAAAGTAATGGGTAGATTTATCGAAACCTTAGCTGAAGAATTAGATATTCATATTGAACCGCTGGGATCAACGACTTTAAAACGACCTCAACTCAGTGGTGTAGAGCCGGATGAATGTTTTTATATTCAAAATTGGAACGCGGTTAAGGGTAAAAAACGCATTGATCTTAATCAAGATCCACCACCGGATTTAGTGGTAGAAATAGATATTACCAGTTTTTCCGATAATAGCTTAGAAGTTTATCGGGAGCTTCAAATTCCTGAAGTCTGGATTTATAATGGTAAAATCTTGCAAATTCATCTTTTCCAAAATCAAGAATATATCATTTCTGAGCAAAGTTTAGCTTTTCCCAATTTACCCATTTTGGAGATTACTCAATTTTTAGAACAAGCCATGACAATGGATTATTTAGACTTGGTGAAAGCCTTTCGTTGTTGGGTTAAAAGTCAAATTTCCCCATAATTGATGACGTAATGAGAAACCGGTTTTCTTCACAAATCCCGTCATTTGGGCGAAGAGTCTCAGGTGATAAATCCGGTTTATTGGGTGGAATTTATGACTTAATAGACAGCGAGTAAAAATCAGATCAAAGGCAGGCAAGATGCCTACCCTACAGTCGTTTTAGGAGATGTCTAATGAGAAACCTGGTTTCTTCACAAATCCCGTCATTTGGGCGAAGAGTCTCAGGTAAGAAACCCGGTTTCTTTGCTTTAAAGTCATGAGGAAAAATTACCCGTTTATGGTAGATTAGAGATAAACGATACCGAAAAATTATGATTTTTCGGTGGAAAAAACCCAATTATTACATCAATATGCGATCGCTGGAATCTCAAAACCAATACCCCGACTGTTTGTGGATGCAAATGGAATCTATTCCAGTTGACTCCAGTGAAACTGATCAGACAATCCTCGATATCTACTTGAGTCTAAACTTTAATGAACAATGGGAACCCTTATTAGGAGGCAGAGTTAAATATGGGTTACAAAGTGGTACTTTGAAACTCAACTTAGAAAACTGTGAAATATCGTTAACTTCTAGTCAGTTAAAGGGGAGTTTTCATCTCTCTGATCCCAGTTTGGAAGACAAATTAAAGTTTCTCAATTTATCAGAAAAAAACACAAGTATTTCCTTAACCGCGTGTGAAGTTTATCCCCAAATCAGTGAAGGAAATTTCTCATGGTTATTTGAAGTAAAAACGGGAGAGTCAGTCTTAAGAGGTTTCTTGAAAAATACTCAATTAGGAACCCTGAAAGTGTGGGATAATTCTTGGCGAATTAGCTCAACATTTGAACTGGCTGCACCTGATATTCATTTAACGGATGCGGAGGGATTATGGCGACATGATATTATCCCCAATCAACACGCGATTTTAGAAAGACTGATTGTTTCTTATCTCTTAGAAACCAAATTAAAACCCTCTCTCAGTTACAGTCAATTAAGCCGTGATAATTTTTCTTTCTCGCCTCCGCATCATCCTATTTCGAGTCAATCCGAATCTTCTTTAAAAGAGCATATCGAGAAGATTTTACAGGCAAAAACTCATGATTTTCTCGAATTAGCTACTTTGGCTAATCTCGATTATCGAGTAGATTTTGCCGGAGGTGTTTTACGGGGAACTGAGTTAAGAGGGATTGATTTTACGGGTGCAAATTTGAGTCGCGCTAACTTACGCGGGGCTGATTTATGTGATGCTGATTTAAGTGAAGCTAATCTTTGTCATGCCAAATTAGGTGGTGCTGATTTAAGTGGTGCTTTTTTAGGGGATGCTGATTTAAGTTATGCTGATTTTCATCGGGCAAGTTTAGCCTTGACTAATTTAAGTGGTGCTAATCTTAATGGTGCTAATCTCCATGAGGTTAACCTGGTTAATGCTAATTTACATGGTGCTTTGGTTGAAGGTGCAAAATTTGGCAAAAATTCTGGTATTCCTGAAGAGGTGAAGCATCATTTAATTGAAAAGGGTGCAATTTTTGAGGAGTAATCTTGAGAGATTGAGGGAAGGTTCGATCGCGATCGAACCTTCCCTCAAAAAAAAACTTATAGTTTCAGAGGGTGATTGACAACCGCGATCGGACTCTCACTACTACATTTGAGCGGAAGGTTTGGTGGCAATATCAATTAATTCAACTTTGCCAGAATTACTTAACGCGCTTAAAGGGGGTTGAATTGAATCCACATTACCCACTACTAATGTTACCATTTTTTCTGGTTTCAAATACTTTTGCGCGACTCGTTGCACATCGGCAATTGTAGTGGCTTCCACTTGGCGGCGATATTGAAAGATAAAGTCCTCTGGATAACCATAATAATTATAAGTCATCAGACGAGTTAATGTTTGAGCCGGATCTTCAAATTTGAAGATAAATGAATTAAGGGTTGATTCTTTAGCAAAGGCTAATTCTTCAGAGGTAATTGGCTCTTTTTGCATTCGTTCAATTTCTTGACGGATGGCTTTAATAAAGGGAACTGTGGCATCCGATCGCGTTTGTCCGCCCGCGATAAATAGCCCCGGATAATCATAACGAGCACTCCAGACACCATAGACGCTATAAGCTAAACCTTGACGACTGCGAATATTATTAAATAACCGTCCGCCAAAACTATTTAAGACATCATTGAGGACACTTAATGCCGGATAATCAGGGCTTTTTAATACTCCTCCTAAATGTCCAATGAGTATAGAACTTTGATTTAATTGAGGCTGTTTAACGGCAAAAACACCGCCTTCATGGGCTGGTGATACACTGGGAATGGGGGGGATTTCTGCTTTGGTTGAGGATTCCCAATTGCCAAATTTTTGTTCGATGATTGATCGCATTTTGGCAGTATCAAAGTCACCAACGACTCCCAAGATAGTTGTTTTGGGATGAATATATTTCTCGTAAAAATTGACTAAATCTTGACGAGAAATATTCTTGAGAGTATCATTTTCCACCGTGCGAGCATAGGGACTATTATTCCCATAAATTAACTTTTTAAATTCTCGACTCGCGACATTACTGGGATCATCATTACGACGGGCGATCGCGCCGGAGGTTTGTTTTTTGGCTAATTCTAGTTTTTCGGGTGCAAAAACCGGTTCTTGAATGACTTCGGCAAATAAATCAAAAACCGGCTCTAAATCCTGTGTTAAAGTGCTGAAAGTCGCGGTGCCGACTGTTTCCTGAATATCGGTTTCAACAGAGGCGGCTCTTTCTTCTAATAAACGATTTAATTCATCGGGAGAATGGTGACGAGTGCCTCCAGTTCGCATGATATCTCCCGTTAAACTCGCGAGTCCCACTTGGGAAGGGGGCTCGACGCGATCGCCTGTACGAAAGAGTGCTTTTCCACTAATAAGAGGTAATTCCCGATCTTCCATTAAATACACTTCCATGCCATTTTTTAAGGTAAAACGAGTGTATTTAGGGATTTGCAATTCGGGGAGTGGGGGAAATTTTAATTGATCAAAATCTTTGGCATCGGCGGCCCAAGATGATGATAAATTAAAAATTAACAAACAGGCCGTAAAGACGCTCAGTGATACTAGAAATAATCTAGTTTTTTTGAGGAAATGTGTAAATCGTTTCATTTGATCTCTTAGTAATTAGGGATTAGGGATTAGGGATTAGGGATTAGGGATTAGGGATTAGGGATTAGGGATTAGGGATTGGGAATTAGGGATTGGGAATTAGGGATTAGGGATTGAGGAATCGAGAATCGGGAATTTTCCTTATTCCTTATTCCTTATTCCTTATTCCTTATTCCTTATTCCTTATTCCTTATTCCTTCTTCCTTATTCCTTATTCCTTATTCCTTCTTCCTTCTTCCTTCTTTATCACTTAGATAAAAGTTTGCCAACGGTGCGATTTTCGGGTTTAAGAGTGGTATTTGCGACTCGTTGAATATCAGCAGGAGTCACCGCGTCGATCGCCTCTAATTCCGTAAACAAATTTTTCCAAGAACCGGTTTTCACGTCATATTCAGCTAATAACTGCGCCATGCCCATATTAGAATCAAGGGCTCGTAATAACCCAGCACGGGCTTGAGTTTTCACCCGATCTAATTCCTGTTGAGAAACTGGTTCCTTTTTCACCCGTTCAATTTCTTTGTTTAACGCGATCGCTAATTCATCAACTGTATGATTAGGGGCATTCATCGCGTAAAATAAAAGAACATTAGGATATTTTTCACCCGGATAACCATTAGAGCCTTCGGCAACTAACGCGACTTCTTGTTCCTCGACTAAAGACTTATAAAGACGAGAGGTGCGGCCATCACTAAGAATGCTGACTAATAACTCATAAACAACATTATCAGGATGATTCATGGGAGGGCGATGATAGCCTTCTAAATACCAAGGTTGAGACTGTAAAGTTAAGGTGACTTCTTTGGGTTGTGTTTGAGGTGGTTCTACAGTGTTTAATTGAGGTGGTTTTGGTTGTTTGGGATAACGACCAAAATAAATCTCTGCTAACCGTTTTACTTCTTCTGGTTTGACATCCCCAACAACAACGGCTGTTAAATTGCTGGGAACATAATAAGTTTTAAAGAAATCCTCAACATTTTTCCGCGTGATTCGGGCAATATCTTGAGTATAACCAATGACAGGACGATGATAAGGATGCACCGAAAATGCTTTCTCTAAAAAGGCCTCAATCATTTGACCAATGGGTGAGTTTTCCGTTCGCATCCGACGTTCTTCTAAAATCACCTGTTTTTCTTTATAAAATTCTCGAAATACAGGATTGAGAAAACGTGAGGATTCTAAAGACATCCACAATTCTAATTTATTAGCCGGGAAACTGTAGAAATAAACGGTGGAATCGGCAGAAGTCGCGGCATTCAAGCCTACGCCTCCGGCTTGTTCAATTATTTTGCCAAATTCATTTTGTTTGACATACTGAGAGGCTTCGGTTTCGATTTGCTCGAATTGCTTTTTGAGGTTAGCAACGTCCTCTGTATTTCCCTTCGTTTTCGCGGCTTGAATTTGATCAAATAATTGATCTTCTTTGGCTAAAAGTGGTTTTTCAGCTTGATAATTCTTTGTCCCTATTTTGGGAGTGCCTTTAAAGGCTAAATGTTCTAAATAATGGGCGACTCCTGTTTGGCCATCGGGTTCATTTACGCCGCCGACATCTGCATAAATATAAAAGGAGACTACGGGGGCTCTGGGGCGTTCAAGGACGATAAATTTCATGCCATTATTGAGTCGAAATTCTGTCACTTGACGGATTACTCGATCTAAATAGGGCTGAATATTGCTGGCTCTACTGAGAAGATTGGGAGAGATGGGATTTTCACGGGCCCACACCAGATGGGGCGACATTCCCCACCATAGGGAAATCGTTAACAGGAGAGTCGCGATCGCTCTCTGGTATATCTTACATCGAGATTGTTTCCACGATGCCATAAAGGGAAGCCAAGTTGGAATCATAAAAAAGAGCAGTGTCATCACCAAGAAACAAACTCACTTGAGTTAATATTAATCCAGTATGTTCCTTTTGTGAAGCTTTGTAAATCATAAAGACTTGTAAAAGTTCGGAGCTCGCGCAGTTGGGAGATGATATGCTGAGGACATCGAAAAGAAGGTGGCGGGCTAATCACGATCGCGCTTTGAGTCTTTACTTCCTTACTTCCTTGGAAAAAGGGACTGAAGACTTGGCTCTGGGGAAATAGGGAATAATTAACAGTTAATAATTTCATCCATTACATACCTTTATCATCAGTTGCTTTCCCTTCTTCCTTCTTCCTTCTTCCTTCTTCCTTCTGCCCTTATTTTGGATGTGAAACTATGAGAATTTTTCATCAAGCTCCCCCGTCTGAAACTGAGACAAAAAAACGAATTTTAGACGCGGCACAAAAGTTATTTGCGCGGAAGGGATATGAGGGAACAACGACTCGCGAGCTGGCTCACGAAGCTGGGGTGGCTGAGGGTACAATTTTTCGTCATTTTCCTAATAAAAAGGCGATTTTGGTGGAAGTCGCCACCGCTGGATGGGTGGAACTTCTCACGGATTTGTTAACAGAATTAAGTGAGATGGGAAGTTATAAAGCTGTTGCTCAAGTGATGCGTCACAGAATGTTAAATTTCCGTGCTAATTCTGATATGATGCGGGTTTGTTTTTTGGAAGCGCAATTTCATCCTGATTTACGCGATCGTATTCAATCGGAAGTTATTAGTAAAATGACGGATGTCGCGGAAGCTTTTTTCCAAACCGCGATAGATAAGGGGGTTTATCGTAAGATTAATCCCAAAATTGTCGCCCAGGTGTTTTTAGGGATGTTTGTGATCGCGGGTTTTAGTGATAATACATTATTAGAACCGAACGCGTCGCCTCAAACGCTGTTAGAAATGGCTGAGGGAATAGCAGATATTTTCTTAAATGGTGTTTTAATTAAGGAGGAATCTTGAGGAAAAAGAGGAAAACTTTATGACAACGATTCTCCCTTACTTAGCTGGGATCTATATTTATCCGATTAAGTCTCTCGATCGCGTTTCTCTTTCCCAAGTCAAAATTCACAAAAGTGGTGCATTAGAGCGCGATCGTCGTTGGGCTTTATTCGATGACAAAGGACATTTTGTCAATGCTAAAAATCACGCGAAAATCCATAATATTCGCTCATGCTTTGATCTGCAAACGGGAAAAGTAACTCTAAAAATTCAAGGAAATGATGAACAAGTCACCTTTGATATAGATCAAGAGAGGGCGGGTTTACAAGTAGTAAGGCTATGTAGAGAAGATACTGGTGAAAGAGCCCCTACAAACTACAAACTTGAAAAATGGTTTAGTGATTATTTTAACTTTGCTGTTACCCTTGGCGAAAATCCTCTATTAGGGTTTCCTGATGATCTGGACTCTCCGGGGCCTACGGTGATCAGTACAGCCACCTTAGAAACGATTTCTGGTTGGTTTCCTGGGTTAAACATAGAAGACTTACGCTTACGGTTTCGTCCTAATTTAGAAATAGGAGGAGTACCCGCTTTTTGGGAAGATCAATTATTTACAGAAGCCGATAAAATTGTCAAATTTAAAATCGGGAAGATTTTATTTGAAGGAGTCAACCCCTGTCAAAGATGTATTGTTCCCACCAGAGACGCGAACACCAGTGAAATTTATCCTAATTTTACCAAGATTTTCGTCAAAAAACGACAAGAATTATTACCCCCTTGGACAACGCGATCGCGTTTCAATCACTTTTATCGTGTCAGTGTTAATACCCGCGTCCCTCCGTCAGAAGCCGGTAAAATTTTACAAATAGGAGATGAGGTTAAGATAATAGATAATGGGTAATAGGTAATAGGTAATGGGTAATAGGTAATGGGCAAGAAGAGAAGAGAGGAATCACCAAAGAGGGGGCGGGTGTATTGGTATCTTAACAAGATAACCTGAATACAGGTGAAAGCTCCCCTACTATTTTCTTCTCTCTCTGTGCCCTCTGTGCCTTTGTGGTTCATTTTAAAAAATCCAACAAAAAAATGTCAGATAAATCCCTAGAAAATATTTATAATTTTCTCCCACTTTCTGAGAAAATTGGAACATCAGGACAACCGAATCCAGAAGATTTTGATTCCATCAAAACCGCGGGTTATGAAATTATCATAAATCTCGCCTTATCCGATTCTCAAAATTCTTTAGATAATGAAGAAAAAATTGTGGAAAATTTAGGGATGACTTATGTACATATTCCCATAGTTTGGGAAGAACCGACATTATATGATTTTCACAAATTTTGTCAAGTTATGCAAGATAATTATCAGAAAAAAGTGTTTGTGCATTGCGTGGCAAATATGAGAGTTTCCGCCTTTATGTATTTATATCGGATAGTGCGCGATCGCGTCTCTGAAACAGAAGCAAAAAAAGATTTAGAAAAAATCTGGAAACCCAATGAAACCTGGCAAAAATTTATCGAGAAAGTTCTCAATCATTCGCCTTTGTAGGGGTAGCGCCCCCGTGCCTACCCCTGATCAATAGGGGCAACCACCCTGATCAATAGGGGCAACCACCCTGATCAATAGGGGCAACCACGGGGGGATTGCCCCTACAAACATATTACAATTGAAATAGGATTGCTATATAATCCAACATTAAAACCTAAAGACACTTAAGAAAATGATACCAGTTGTCAATAATAACCCCTCTCTAGGGACCGCTTTACGTCAACGTCGCGAAAAATTAGCCAAATTAATTCAATTTCCGGTTATTTTATGGGCTGGGCGTAGTATTTCCCGCAATTATCCAGCTTTACAATATCCCTTTCGGGCAAGTAGTCATTTTCTTTATTTTGCTGGTTTACCCTTAGAAAATGCCGCGATCCGTCTCGAATCTGGTAAATTAGAATTATTCATGGATGACGTGTCTCCTAGTAATACTCTTTGGTATGGTGAAACGCCAAAACGGGATGAAATTGCCCAATTTATCGGCGCTGATGGGGCTTTTACTTTAGATGAATTACCCGATCGCGCTCAAGATGCCGCGACAATTTCCGTTCAAGATTATCTGGTAACACAACAACAATATACCATTCTTGATCGCGATCTTTTTCCCTCAAATGCACCCGATGGCATAGACTTAGAATTAACCAAAGCCATTATTAATTTACGTCTCACCCATGACGACGCGGCATTAAGGGAATTACGGCAAGCAGCAACCGTCACTGTAGCCGCCCATAAAGCGGGAATGAAGGCAACAAAAACCGCTAAATTAGAAGCCGAAGTAAGGGGTGCGATGGAGAGTGTTATTATCTCCCATAATATGACTTGTGCTTATCCCAGTATTGTCACCGTTAATGGGGAAATTTTGCATAATGAACAATATCATCATCCCCTTAATAAAGGTGATTTATTGTTAGCGGATGTTGGTGCAGAAACCTCGATGGGATGGGCGGCAGATATTACACGAACTTGGCCTGTTTCCGGTGAATTTTCTTCCACACAACGGGAAATTTATAATCTGGTTTTAGCCGCCCATGATAACTGTATTGAACAGATAAAACCGGGTGTTGAATATCAGGATATTCATTTATTAGGCGCGAAGGTTTTAGCGGAAGGATTAGTTAATTTAGGGATTTTAAAAGGAGAACCCGATGAATTAGTAGAAAATGATGCTCACGCGTTATTTTTCCCTCATGGAATCGGGCATTTAGTGGGGTTAGATGTTCACGATATGGAAGATTTAGGAGATTTAGCCGGGTATGAAGAGGGGCGAGGGAGGAGTGAACGATTTGGCTTAGGTTATTTACGGTTAAATCGTGTGTTAAAACCCGGAATGTTGGTGACGATTGAACCCGGATTTTATCAAGTACCCGCGATTTTGAATAACCCAGAAAATCGGCAAAAATATGAGGGTGTAGTGAATTGGGAGACGTTAGAAAAGTTTGCCGATGTGCGGGGGATTCGGATTGAGGATGATGTTTTAGTAACGGAAAATGGTGCGGAAGTGTTAACGGCAGAATTGCCTAATAAAGTCGATGAAATTGAGGCGTTAGTGAGGGGATAGGAGGGAAAAGACAGACTTATCGCGACACGGCATGAACAAGATTTATCGAGATGATGAAGCCTTTTAATTGCCGTGTATTTCTCGAAAGATTCTGATGATTTTAAAGAAAAATCCATGAGAAATCAAAATAAAGATGTTTCACAAATTCATGTTTTTCTTACAAAAACTCGAACAACAGAAACTTAGTTATACTTTAGCTCATTCTCGTGATGAAGCTATGATGGTAATTGTAGCTGTACCTGGGGAACGATGGGAAGTAGAATTTTTGAGTGATGGCTCCGTGGAGGTTGAGAGGTTTATTAGTAATGGAGAAATTGCCGGAGAAAATGCTCTTGATGAGTTATTTTCTCGGTATTCAGAAACTCGCGATAGCTGCGCTTGAGCCGTTCGCATCGCGTGTGCGTAGCACTCAGGCTATCGCGTTTCGGAATCATCTCAAAATCCTGAGGTTGTAGCAATGAGAAGATAAGTCTATTATTTATTGAACCACAAAGGCACAGAGGACACAAAGAAAGAGAAAAGAAAGCGCGATAGACCTCCGGGCTGCCCGTAGCGCTTGAGCCGAAGGCTCAAGCGCAGCTATCGGGTGTTTAGCCGAGATTATGCACTAATAATTTTGCTTGATGATGGGGGGCAGGTGGGCCGCGTAATAACCCTTCTGTGCTGATATCTTCATCAATTTCTTCCCAGTGAATACCATAACCGCCGCCACATATTTCATAAGCTTGTAACTGTTCGGAAGTAGCTTTTAATAAACGGGGATACCAAGCTAAGGGAACGGTTATTTTGCGTCCATCCATGAGTTCAAAACTCAGGGAATCTTCATCAAATTTTACGTTTTTTACTCGTTCATCAGCTTGAGGTGCCAAAATACCCATACCAGGCCTCCAAAAATTTTTGTTGATTAGCTTCGATAATTAATTGTATTTTTCTCAATTCTTTTGCACTAAATCCTATATTACTCGCGAGGCTGACAGGAGATAACCAAAACTTAGCTGATTGATTATCTCTGTCAACATGAATATGGGGGGGTTCGTTGGGTTCATGGCTATAAACATAAAAATGTGACAAGTTTTATCGGTGTCTGTACCCTTTGCTCTTGTCTCAAGGTCGTTAAATCATGGTTGGCGCGATCGTGTTTCCACGATAACACAAAAGTTATTCAGTAGGTGGTCATAATTCAACCTACAGTCCAGATTATTTAATCTTTTGACTATAGGTAAAAGGCCATTTTTGTTCTTGAGAAATCCAACCAAATTGGGGACTTAAATTAATCGACATTTTTTTGCCATCAGGCGAAACTTCATACACCCATTTTCCCCCAGGACAAGTTGAGCCTGGTTGGTAGTATAGCAATTCTCATACTGGTGAGGTACAGAGTTTTCTGGTTTTTCTTAACTCTTAACTCTTCACAGGGAATAGGGAACAGGAAACAGGGAATAAAGAATAAATTAGACCTCATCTTAGAGAGAAACGCTATAATAGGTTCCCAATCATTAAAATAGGATGCTGGAATATTACGACTGGCATTTGCTGGCTTCTCTAGTTGAAATAATTGGATGAGTTTCTTTTCTCTTTTATCGTCTTGAATGGTTATTTTTTTTCCTGAAAACATTTATTCTATAGCAAACCGTCAGGAGTTATGAGCGGGTAGGGGTAGTGCAAGAGTGCCTACCCCAATCTGACGGGGCAACCACAGGGGGATTGCCCCTACAAGATTTCACAATTCATTTAGACGCGCTATATTATTAATAAGTCAAATGAAGGTGGACGATCTTCTTGAAGAAGTGCCCACCCTACAATTTATTTCAAGCCTTCTCGTAATTGCTGACGCGCATTTTCTAGCGCTTCTTTGAGTTTACTTGCATCGCGTCCTCCGGCTTGGGCTAAATTCGGTCGGCCGCCTCCGCCACCACCGCAAATCTTCGCGATCGCGCCTACTAATTTCCCTGCTTGTAAGCCTTTTTTGACGACTTCAGGACTAAATGCCGCGACTAAACTAACCTTATCGGCTTCAGGAATTGATCCTAAAATAACCGCGCCATTTCCTAATTTTTGTTGCAGTCTTTCCGCTGCTGTTTTTAATGCTTCCGTGTCCACATCTCCTAATTGAGAAACGATAAATTTAAACTCTCCTACCGTTTCCACTTCGTTTAACAATTGATCCGACTTGACAATGGCTAATTCGCCTTTTAACGCGGCTAATTGTTTTTGTGTATCTTTCAATTCATTCTGCAAATTCCCGATCCGAGTAGGTAATTCTTCCGGTTTCGCTTTAAAGCGATCGGCTAAATCTCGTACTACTTTATCTCGCACATTGAGATAGTCTAACACGGCTTGACCGGATACCGCTTCAATACGCCGAACTCCTGACGCGACTCCGATTTCTGTTACTATCTTAAATAAGCCAATTTCCGCGGTATTACTAACATGAGTTCCCCCGCATAATTCCATTGATACACCCGGAAAATCAACCACTCGCACCACATCGCCGTATTTTTCGCCAAACATCGCGATCGCGCCTTTTGCCTTCGCGTCTGTGATGGACATTTCGGCAATTTCTCCCCCGTGGGCTTCCGCGATCCAATGATTAATTTGATCCTCAATTTTTTCTAACTCTTCCACTGTCACAGGGCGAGGACAATTAAAGTCAAAACGGAGGCGATCAAAAGATACTAAAGAACCCGCTTGGGAAATACTCGGATCGACAATTTGCTTTAACGCGGCTTGTAATAAGTGCGTTGCCGTATGATTCGCTTGAGCACGACGGCGACATGAAGTGTCAATTTGAGCCGTAACTTTATCTTTACTTTTCAAATTTCCTCGTTCAATTTTGCCAAAATGAATGAAGAAATCTGACTCTTTCTTGACATCATCAATTCTGACAATTACCTCCTCTACGCACAGATAACCGCGATCGCCTATTTGTCCCCCAGACTCCGCGTAAAAAGGAGTCTTATCTAAGACAATTTGCACTTCCGTTCCCGCTTCGGCTTCCTCAACGGATTTCCCATTCACTAAGATCACTTCAACAGTCGCAGGACTGGTTAATTCCGTATAACCTAAAAACTGGGTTGCATGAATATGTTCCGCCAATTCATCTAAAGAACCTTGCACCGTTAAATCAATCGTTTGATGGGCTTCCTTAGCGCGTGTTTGTTGTTCCTTCATCGCGTCATTAAACCCGTCAATATCAACGGTTAAACCCTCTTCTTCCGCAATTTCCTGGGTTAATTCTAAGGGAAATCCATAGGTATCATAAAGGGTAAAAGCATCTTGACCATTAATGACAGTTTGACCTGCTTCCTTCACCTTTGCCCGTATTTCTTCTAACAGTTTTTCCCCCCGTTCTAATGTCTTTAAGAAACGGGATTCTTCTCGTTCTAATTCTGCTTTAATTGTGGTTTCCCGTTGACGAACATTTGGATAAGCATCCTCGGATAAAAGAATCGCGGTTTCTGCGACTTTAGTCGTAAATTCTCCCTCAATACCAATTAAACGACCATGACGAACTACCCGTCGAATTAAACGACGTAATATATAACCTCGTCCGATATTTGATGCTTGAACGCCATCCGCGATTAGATGCACAACGGCACGGACATGATCGCCAATTACTTTCAGAGAAACTTTGGTTTTATCATTACTACTATGGTAGTCTATCCCGGCTATTTCTGCCGCGGTTTGAATGATGGGAAAAATCAAATCTGTTTCGTAATTATTCGGCACTTTTTGCAGGATTTGTGCCATTCGTTCTAGTCCCATTCCCGTATCAATATTTTGATTTTGTAACGGGGTTAAATTGCCATCAATATCTCGGTTATATTGCATGAATACTAGGTTATAAAATTCGATAAACCGAGTATCATCTTCTAAGTCTATATCGTCTCCTCGTTCGGGATGAAAATCATAATAAATTTCGGAACAGGGACCACAGGGTCCCGTAGGGCCAGATACCCAAAAATTATCGGCTTCTCCCATGCGTTGAATACGATGGGCTGGGATACCAATATCATCTCGCCAAATGGCAAAGGCTTCCTCGTCTTCACGGAAGACACTGACGACTAAATTGCTAGGAGAAAGGCCAAAAACTTTCGTGGAAATTTCCCATCCCCACGCGATCGCGTCCTTTTTGAAATAGTCACCAAAACTAAAATTTCCTAACATTTCAAAAAAAGTATGGTGACGGGCAGTGCGGCCTACATTTTCGATGTCATTGGTACGGATACACTTTTGGGAAGTGGTGGCGCGGGGAAATTCTGAGGCGCGTTGTCCCAGAAAAATCGGCTTAAAGGGAAGCATCCCCGCGATCGTCAGTAATACCGTAGGATCTTCAGGAATCAAAGAAGCACTAGGGAGGATTTTATGACTCCGTTGGGCATAAAAGTCGAGGAACTTTTGGCGAATTGCTTGCCCTGTAAGGAATTGCATCGAAGAAGACATAAAGCAAATGTAAAGTTTGTAAAGAGACAGTAAGAGTAGAACTTACATCATATATTGAGATTTATGTCTTTAATATACGGAATGTAAAGTTCTATAAAACTTCCTAAAAAAGACTTCCCATAGAGAGAAACCTATGTTAGTTTAATACTAGAGACAAGGAAGTACACAAACGGAGGCTAGAAAAGATAAAAGAACATAGTCACGGTTTCTCCTGTAAAGTGTTCAGATGTAGCCGAAATTAACCGAGCTAATCTAAGTGGCATTAAGGGCCAAGCCCCATCGGGGCAAGTCAAACCCTGTAGCCAAACCCCAGTCTGGGAAGTGATAAATAAGCCGACGGTAAAAAAGTAAAGCTACAAGTCTGTGTTCAGAAGATGTCAACCTTGCTTAACTCGTTCTTTGTTCACTCAACCTTAGTTTATTCACTTAGTTTATTCGATGTGAGTTGATAGGTGTTGACATTCGTAAAGTGATTTCGTTTGGTAACAACAACATATAATTTCCATTCCAGGGGCCTAGTCTATTCTTGACAGGGCCCCTTGAAATTGTGCTTGTAGTTTGTCGGTTGGGTTGAGGCAAAAATTGGCAATATATAGTAATACCAATTAAAGTTGAAACTTCCCATCAGTCATAAAAGTTGGGTTTCACTACCGTTCAACCCAACCTACCTGTTTCATTCTTATTAGGAATTACTATATCACCCTTAGAGACTAAGACTCAACCCAACCTACTAGCCAGAAACCTTCCCATCAGTCATAAAAGTTGGGTTTCACTACCGTTCAACCCAACCTACCTGTTTCATTCTTATTAGGAATTACTATATCACCCTTAGAGACTAAGACTCAACCCAACCTACTAGCCAGAAACCTTCCCATCAGTCATAAAAGTTGGGTTTCACTACCGTTCAACCCAACCTACCTGTTTCATTCTTATTAGGAATTACTATATCACCCTTAGAGACTAAGACTCAACCCAACCTACTAGGCTTAAAGCAAAAGGAATATGACGCAAGAATTAATAGAGCTCAGAAATAGCATTTTAGAGGAGCGTTATCAGGATGCTTTGGACATTATTGATCAATTAGAATCAATGAGTAAAGAAGATAAATTAAATAAAATCAAGTCTTTTCTCATTAGGTTGATGGTGAATTTAATAAAAAATCAAGTCGAACAACGCTTAACCAATTCTTGGGTGGCTTCTATTTCTGATTCAATTATACAAATTCAAAGTGTTAATATCAAGGATAATCAAAAAACGAATTATGTTAAATCTGGTGAATGGGAAATAATGCTAAAAGAAGCGATTGCCGCGGCAATTCGCCCCGCGAGTGTAGAAATCAAAGGCGGTAAATTAAGACCTGCTCAAATTGCCCAAATTATTGATCAAGATTCTCTGATTCAGATCGCGGAAACTTTGTTGGAGCTTACTTATACAAATTGCGCGATCGTGTTACCTGAGATGATTGACACTTATTTAACGCAATTACCCGGAGGTGAAGATTGGTTATTCGGGAGAGACTAAATTTGTTTAAAGAAGAGGGAAGAAGGAATGAACCACAAAGGCACAGAGGGCGCAGAGGAAGAGGGAAAAAAGAAGAGGGAAGAAAGTTTGTCGGTTGGGTTGAGGCAAAAATTGGCAATATTCCCCCAGAGACTAAGACTCAACCCAACCTACATTGATTGTGTTATCTAACCTGATTGTCGATCTAACCAAGCAACTAAATCAAGAGTTTCAGAGAAATCTAATAATGCTTCTCCTAATTCCTCCAATTGCTCAACGGATAAAACACGCATTTTTTCCATAATTGATTGTTCAAGGGAACCTAAACGTCGATTAAGTAGTCGTGTGAGAAAAGAAAAAGCCTCTTGTTTTCTTGACTTTTCCCAAATATCTTGATAAATGACAGATTCTCGCATCATTTCCTCCCGTAAAAACTGACGAATGATTTCCTTTTCAAAGCGTAACCCAGCCAAAACTTCCGTACAACCCGCGAGATTTTGGCGCTGTTGGTTATCATCAATTCTAGCAATTCTCTCGGCTACCCGCTGCAATAATCCTTGGGGTGAATCTGTGCGAGTTAAGGGTGCTAAAGGTAACAATGCTGGATTATCCAAAAATAAGGATGAATCTTGTTCCCATAAACGAATTGCCCGATATCGGTGAATGGTTGTATCATCTTGGTAAACCTCAGTAAAGGCTATTTCATTAGTGCTTTCCTGCAAAAAAATGACAACTTGCATAACCGAACACTGATACTGTCGTTTCAATCGCACCGAGTAATCTAACATCCGAAATGGAATTGGGGGATTAGATGGCGGTTTCGTTTGAAATTCTAGGTGTAAAATTTGGTTTTCTGTTTGCAGAAAAGTGACAAAATCAGCGCGTATTGGTTCTAATGTTAACTCGGTTTTGAGTACCTCAACATTTGTGCCGGAAAGAGCGCACAACCACTGCACAAATTCCGATGGATATTGCTCGGCGAGGTATTTACAAATATTGTCGTAAGTCAATGTTATTTTACGCTCCTTCTCTGTCATTCACTATCAAGAATGATCCGATTATACATCTCCTAAAAATCAGATAAAGGGCCGGCAGGATGCCTACCCTACAGTTTATGGAGATGTCTACTGAAAATTATTTATGATCTTTGCGAAACTGCCACGCGGGGACAAATTTTTTATCACTCCAAACTCCCTTTTTCTGTTTTTTGGCTTCGGCTTCGGCTTTTTCCATTATTTCTCTACTGGGACATTTTTTCAGATAGGGGCGATATACCATTGCTAAACCTTCTTTTAATAATACTTCCTGAAGGAATGTGCCATCGGGTAAGCGGACTTCACTGACTTTTCTGCCATATTGATCGACATCTGTCTGGGTTAAATTTACACGATCGCGCCCTTTTTTGACTAACTCTTGAGTTTTCGCGTAGGCTTTTTCTCCCCAGTTAAATTGATTTTGATCAACGGGATTTTTCCTTTCGCGATCGGCTTTCGAGTGAGGGACTTCCGGTGCATCAATACAAGCAAAACGCACTTGTAATTCTTCTCCCTTAGCATCCACCACGCTCATCGTGTCGCCATCACTTACCCTTTTAACGGTATAAGTATTTTTGTCTGCTGTTGTGCCGCATCCCACTAAAATTAGGAGACAAGTAATAAGGGTTAATTTTTTCCGAGATGGAGAAAGAAATTTCGTAAATTTTTTCATGGTTTTACCAATTTTTTTATGCTAATCGTGGGCAAATCTAAAATGGCCGCATCCCATAAGGGTAAATTTGTAGTGGGAGCGTCTCGCTCCCTATTAGATTCCTAGGGAGCGAGACGCTCCCACTACAGTTTTTTTGCAAATCTGGGATGCTCCCGTTGTGTACTTGCACAAGAGAGCCATTTTATCTTTATTATTACTTAGTCTCCATCCAATTTTGTCCCGCGTGAATATCTACGACTAAAGGTACTTTTAATGATACCGCGTTTTCCATGATATTCTTGATTTTGGGTTGTAATTCTTCCCATTCTTCGGGAGGTACTTCTAATACTAATTCATCGTGAACTTGCAATAATAACCGTGCTTGATAATTCTCTAATGTTTGATGCAATTCTATCATCGCGATTTTGATAATATCCGCACTAGAACCCTGGATTGGTGCATTCGCCGCGGCTCTTAATATTTGTGCATCATTTTTACCGAGATTTTTGAAGTCTTCTAACTGAATGTTCGCGGGGTCTTTTTTTGATTCTTGTAATTTTCTTACGCGATCGCTTTCAAATTGAAAATAACGTCGTCTTCCTTTGATTGTAGAAACATAACCGAGCGCGATCGCGTGTTTTTTGACAGTTTCCAAGTATTCAAATACCTTACTATATTTTTGATAAAAACGATCAATAAACTTTTTACCCTCCGTGGGAGTCACCCCAACCGATCGCGCAAATTTTTGGGCCCCCATGCCATAAATAACACCAAAATTAATCGTTTTACCTAAACGACGCTCATCTGGAGTAATAATATCCTTTTCAAAGAGTAATTTTGCCGTCACACTATGGACATCTTCATTATTATGATAAGCTTCAAGCAAAACCGGTTCTTCACTCAAATGGGCTAAAATTCTTAACTCAATTTGGGAATAGTCCGCCGATACCATTAACCATCCTTCTTCGGGTAAAAAAGCCTTACGAATTTGTCGAGAAAATTCCGTGCGAATGGGAATATTTTGTAAATTAGGTTGAGAAGAAGAAAGTCGTCCGGTTCCCGTTGCTGTCTGATTAAAATCAGTATGTACGCGTTTTGTATCCTGACGCACTAACAAAGGTAACGCGTCAACATAGGTTGATTTTAACTTAGATAAAGTCCGATTTTCCAGAATAGCATCAATCACAGGATGATCGCCTTGTAATTTTTCTAACACCGCCGCATCAGTAGAATAACCAGTTTTGATTTTTCGTGATTTTTTGGTATCTAATTTTAAGGTATCAAAAAGTAATTGACTTAACTGCTTAGGCGAACCTAAATTAAAAGTTTCTCCCGCGACTTCATAAGCATTTTTTTCAATCGCGTCTAAATCTGTTTGTAATTTATTAGATAACTCTTTGAGATACCCGGTATTAATGCGAATCCCCCTATACTCCATCTCCCCTAAAACAAGTTCTAAAGGTTGTTCTATTTCTAATAATAAGGTTTTGAGGGTAGGAATTTCATCTAATTCTGGTTGAAAAAATTCGGCTAATTTAAAAGTCGCATAAGCATCCATTCCGCAATAATGGGCGACTAACTGAATATTAACATCCGCGATCGTTTGTCCTTTAGGGACTGTTTCTTTATAGGTTTTTCCCGAAATATTTAATAAATTTTTCGCCAAATCTTTCAGACTATGTGTGCCTTCAGGATCGAGGACATAACTGGCTAACATGGTATCTAATACCACTCCTTTTAACTCAATTCCTTGAGTCAGAAAAATTAAACGATCAAATTTGGTATTATGGAAAAGTTTGGGATATTCTGCACTTTCTAAGATGGGTTTTAACGCTTGTAACGCGGCATTTTTATCTAAATTAATCCCTTTTTTATGATTCAAGGGAATATAAGCCATGTCACTTTCTCCATTTCCCCAACAACAACCAATTCCTACTAATTCCGCGTCTCTCGGTTCGATCGCGGTGGTTTCGGTATCCCACGCGACGGGAGTATTGGTTTTCAGATAAGTTTCTATTAATTCATTAAGTTGCCCAAGGGTTTGAATAATATGGGGTTTAATGGGAGACTCAAGGGCAGCCTCAAGGATTTTTCTCGCGGCTAGAGTTTCGGTGAAACTAAAAAACGAATCATCTTCTATGACAATTTCACTATCGCTCTCTTCTTTTGTTGTTTCTGGTTTTTCCGTAATAACTTTTCCCCCAAATTGTTGTTGAATTTCTTTAACTTTCGTGATAAATGTTTTTAACTCTAATGTTTCAAGAAGAGGAATTAATTGACTTTCATCAAATCCTGTCAATTGACAAGTTTCTAACTCGATGTCTAAGGGAACATCGGTGACAATTCTGGCTAAATGTTGGGAATGATACGCGTCATCTTTCCCTTCGACGAGTTTTTTCTGAGTCGCGTCTTTGATTTGGTTTAAAGATTGATAAATTTCCTCAAGGGAGTTATAGGTGGTTAAAAGTTGCACCGCGGTTTTTTCCCCTATTCCTCTTACCCCTGGAATATTATCAGATTTATCGCCGCATAGGGCTTTATAATCGACGATTTTATGGGGCGGCACTCCTAATTTTTCTAAGACTTCTGTTTGATGAAATTCTTGGGATTTGCCATTTCTCGAACGCCCGATCGCGTCTCTATTCAAATATAAGACACTAATTTCTTTGTGATCATCGACTAATTGAAATAAATCGCGATCGCCGGAAAGAATCTTAACTTGATAACCCGCGTTACTGGCTTTTTGAGATAATGTTCCCAACACATCATCGGCTTCATAACCAGGCGCGGTAACAATAGGTAAATTTAACGCGGTTAATAATTGTTGTAGGTTTTCTATATCAGGGATAAAATCTTCGGGCGTTTCGGCGCGATCGGCTTTATAATTAACATCGGCTTCATGGCGAAACGTCGGGGTTCCTAAATCGAACGCGATCGCGATATATTGAGGTTTTTCCGCACTCATTACTTCCAAAAGAGACTTGAGAAAACCAAAACAAATACTCGTGGGAATACCCATCGAAGTCCGTAATCCTCCATCACGACTTTTGGCAAACGCGTAATAGGAACGAAATGCCAAAGAATGGCCATCAATCAGAATAAATTTTGGTTTATTTTCCATTGACATAAGTTTTTACTCTCTCCTAAAAGATATGTAATATTGGTAATATAGATGAGGTGGTGATGGGGTGCAACTCATTTTTGCAAATATGTCTGTAGTAGGGGCGAAGCATTCCGGCAGTGAATATTAAATTACAACTAATAACCCATATACCGGAATGCTTCGCCCTCTTCGCCCTCTCTTCAAAACTGAGATGCTCCCGAGCGAGACGCTCCCACTATAGTTTTTTTTGCTTCTTTGAGATGCTCCCTGGTGATGTCTTTACTTCCCATCGAAAAGGTACTAATTCTCCTCATTTACCACCTATAGATTATTAGTTTAGTTTAGTTGGGTTTCGTTCCTCAACCCAACCTACAATTAATTACAATTAATTCACTCCCCAGATTTTAATGGTTTTATCTAAACTCCCGCTAATAATAGTGTCCCCATTCTGATTAAACGCGAGACAACTGATCGCGTCTTCATGGCCAGGTAAAGTAAAAATTAGTCGTCCGTTTTGAGTATTCCAGAGTTTAATTGTATTATCTCCACAACTACTTGCTAATATTTTACCATCTGGACTCCACGCGATCGTGACTTTTGAGCCTAAAAAGGCATCAATGATTAATTTAATGTCCAGAGAAAGAGCATTCCAGAGTTTAATTTTACCATCCCTAGTCGTACTCGCGAGAGTTTGTCCATCAGGACTAAATGCTAAACAACTAGAATCAGGAGTAAACACCAAATAACTCGAATCACTCTGAATCGTTTGGGGACGATCCATTGCGCGAAGATTCCACAATTTAATCATACCATCTCTACTGGCACTTGCTAGTATTTTTGCGTCAGGACTAAATGCCACAGATACGATCGCGTCTTTATGGGAACCCCAAGTTAAATAAGTGCCAAAAGTATAGATTAATTTGCCGGTTTCTATATTCCATAAACGAACCGTTTTATCGAGGGAACCACTCCCCAGCATTTTATTATCTGAACTCAACGCGATCGTGCTAATTTCATTTTCATGGCCAATCAAAGTATGTTCTAAGTCTTGCGATCGCCAAACTTCAATCACACTCCGGCGAGGCGTATTCACACTTCTCACAAAAAGATCCGGTTCTTCCCCTAACAAAAAGATCCCTTTCACCCGCACAAGAGGAGCAATAGAATAAAGTAATTTTTGTCTATCAATATCGGCAATTTTAATAAGTTTTTCGTGACTAAAAACCATCCGACTTCCTTCAGGACTAATCGTCACATTTTTTCCCACTTTTATCGTCCGAAGACAATCCCAAAAACGATAAAAATTAAACCCCTTAAGCCCTTCAATAACTTCCGGTTCCTGGGATTTTTTTAAGAGGAGATAAGCCTCACGACGCACATCATCCGCCGAATCTTTTAAACATTCCAGAAGAAACTCAACTCCGGGCTTCCCATATTTAAGGCAATTCTTAATTTCAGCAATTTTTGTTGCCCCATCAGCCTTGAGAAAACGCGCCTTTAGCCCCGCAAGACCACCTAAAACAACCGCCGTGTCAGGAACAGGATTTTGACCACCAAGGACAGCATCATAGTCTCTTGGTTGGTTAGGAGAATCAGTTATCATCATGGATTAAAGATAAAAAAAATAAGAATAGAGATTGACGTTAGACCTAATCAGTATTATAATAGAATAAGTTAATTTTGTAAATACACGCAAAAATATGTCCCATTTTACAACAATTAAAGTACAAATAAAAAATGGAGGAATTCTCCATCAAGTGTTGAAGGAATTAAAATATCAAGTAGAATGTAATACAAAAGTACGAGGATATCGAGGCGATACAATTGAAGCCGAGTATGTGATCCGACAGTCCAATGGGTTCGATCTGGGATTTCGTCGTAATGGAGAAGATTATGAGTTAGTCGCGGATTTTTGGGGTGCGCGAATTAATCAACAAGAATTTATTAATTCGATCACTCAGAAATATGCCCATAAAACGTTAATGAGTTCCGTGCAAGAACAAGGCTTTAGTGTGGAAGAAGAGGAGACATTAGAAGATGGTACGGTGAGAGTAATAGTGGGTCGTTGGGTGTAAAAGTTGTGAAAAGGTGGTAAGTTATAGGTATTAGGTTATAGCAGATAAGTTAAGAGGAGAAAAACTGAACCTGAGAACTTAACAGCTAACAGCTAACACAAAAAAAGTCAACCCGGAAATGTCTCACAAAACCAAAACCACGGTAAAATGTCTACAAACACGCTCTGTAACAGCCATTAACTTTATAACTGCTTCATCATCGCGCTCTGCCCCAGGCAGATGATGAAGCAGGGATCAAGAGTAACTATCCCCCGATGGAACAAGCAATGGCGGCGACGTGATGTTGTATCCGGGTGTACCAAGCAGAAAATCCCAATTTTGTGCTTACCGAGCGCAAAGAAAACTTTGTTGTCGGTGCTTTCTCTAGAAAACCAGGTTTTAATATCTATGCTGCAAACACTTCTTGCACACAATACTCCCCGGAAAGTTGCAGAGTTAATCATGGGAAAGATCCCCAGAGGTGAACTAACTTTTGGGCAAATCAAAAGTCAAATATTTGGTCAATATTGGCGAGAGGAATCTTACCATGAAATTTTGTTGCAATTGGTAAGTTTTCTCAATGAAGCTGAGGTAAGGGAGATCATAGAGGAATTAATTTTCCAAAATGGACAAGAAGAAAAATTTTTAAATTTATTTTTGGCTGTTGAATGTCTCTGTGTGAGCAAAATCTCTATTCATTCTTCTACTGTTGAGCGTTTACACCAAAATTTAAAAGATTTATCACAATATGGTTCTGGGTTTTTAGTGCTTTATCAAAATGCACAGGAATTAAACGAAACCTATCAAATTCGATCGCGGGCAATAGTCGCGATCGCGACTCATTGGAAAAGCGATCCCGATACCAATCCTTGGTTAAAACAGTTAGTAAAATCTAAAGAAATTGGGGAAGTGCGAGCAACAGCCCTACAGGAATTAGCGCGAGGTTGGCCTAAAGATCCAGAGATTTTTCCCTTACTGAAAAGTTTAGTAGAATCCGATGACAGTTGGGCAATTCGTTCCACCGCGACTCAAGAATTAGGGAGAGGTTGGTCTTCTGATATTGCCATTTTTGCCTTATTAAAAATCCTGGCCTCCTCCGATCCCAGTTCCGCGGTGCGTACCGCGGCAGTACAAGAATTAGCCAGAAATTGGAACGATCGCCCAGAGACGTTACAATTAATTCGACACATTGCGGAAACCGATGAAAATTTAGGAGTACGAGTAGCCGGGTGGGAACAAATTTCTTGTTATTGGGCCAAGGAACCCGAAACCTTATCCCAACTGCAAGAATTAACTAACGATGATAGTTCTACCCTGCAAATTATCGCCTTAAAAGAATTAGCGAGGGGATGGTATTCGCAACCAGAAATCAATGATTTACTCAAGAATATTGCCCAATCCGATGACCGGCGCGAAGTGAGAAAAGCCGCGGTTTTAGAATTAGGGAAATATGGTGCGGGCGATCCTGAAATCCAATTTTTATTAACGAATTTAGCACAATCTGATGCCCATTCCGGGGTGCGAGAAGCTGCTGTTCTCGCGATCGCGTCTTGTTGGTCTAACGACGAAAATACCTTATCTTTCTTAGAAACCATTGCCCTACGCGATCGTGATGTCATCGTGCGAGAAGTTACGTTACAAGCCATTGCGAATGGTTGGCATAATTATCCAGAAAGCTTAAATTTTTTCCAGAAAATTGCTGAATCTGATGATTATTGGATTATGCGACAAACTGCCGTTCAATCTATTGCCAAAAACTGGTCTGATCGTGTAGATATTTTAGCATGGTTAAAACATCTTTGTCAATGTGATAAACATTTGAATGTGCGAGAAGCCGCCTTAAGGGGAATCGCGAAAGGATGGCGAGAAGACCCAGAAACATTACCTTTTCTGAAAAGTTTAGCCGAAACAGAAACCGAATCTTATATGCGAACAATTTTAGTGCAAGAAATTGCCAGAGGTTGGTCTCAAGAACCGGATACTTTTAATTGGATGAAAAAGTTAATTAAATCACCCGATGTCTCAATTCGTCAAACAGTTGTCCAAGAGATTGCCCGTCGTTGGCATAGCCAACCGGAAACATTTATGTTATTGAAAAGACAAGGGGACTCTGATGAAAATCCTACAGTGCGTCAAGCCGCGGTACAAAAATTAGCTCGCGGATGGAGTAATCATCCTGAAACTTTAGATTGGTTAAAAAGACGGGCAGAAATTGACCTCGATCCTCATGTGCGAGTGGTAGCATTATTGGAATTAGTGCGAGGTTGGAAAGATCATGAGGGAATGTTTGAATTTTTCTGCGATCGCGCCATTAACGATCCCTATAATCAAAAACGTTCTTTTCCCTCTAATCCACGATTTACGGCTTTAGAAGCCATTATAGAACATTATCCCCGTCATCCGGGCACTTTAGCCCTTTTACAAGCACGATTACTCCATGATACTGATGAACAAGTCCGAGGTTTAGCCAGTCGCAAATTACAAGCAATGTATCAATAATGAAGGAAGAAGGAAGAAGGAAGAAGGAAGAAGGAAGAGGGAAGAGGGAAGAAGGAAGAAGGTTAATTTTTACCAATTACCAATTACCAATTCCCCATTACCCAATCCCTATTTTTCTTGCCAAAGGAGCGCGATCGCGTAACGCACGGATTCGCCCACCATCGAAAAGCGAGCATTTTCCGAAGCCATTTGCTCCCAACGTAATAATTGCTCCCGAAACGCGGTATCTTGTTGAGCACGTTTCAAAATAACCTGACTAATTAACTTCTTCTGAATTTCCCCCGTAGAAACCCCTTGCTGTTTCAAATAATCTAATAGACGTTGTACACTATCAACAAAATTCTCAGGAGCTTGAGAAAGTAAAATCGACTTAATCTGATGGGAAACTTCCTTATAAATTTCCCGACGCTTATCCGAGATCGGTTTTAACGGAGCACTTGTAGTTTCATCCTGAGCTTGGGGACTAGAATCTGATGGAGATGGAGCCAAATTCAATAACATCAGAAGTTTAGAACGACGCGCCATTACTCGTTTTAACATACTAGAATAAATCCGTAAAAAAGTCTTAGCCAAAAGTTTACTATTGACTAAACGATTGGCATTCAATCGTAATAAATTATGTTGTTCTGTCGATTCAAAAAATATGATTTTTAATTGGAGAGCCTCCTGATTTTCTAATTCCATCTCGGCGAGGGTAAAAGCTAAGGCTTCCCAATTAGGAGATTCAGGAAAAATCACTTCAATAATAGAATTATTCTCCTCCGGTTTTTGACCAAATTCCCCCGGTGCAAAATCCCGATCAAGGGGATACCGATTAATAGGCTTTTTCGTAGTATAATTAAAATGAGTAAAGACATAAAGACAATCAAGTTTAGATAAATCAACTTCCTCAATTTGCCAATTATGAATACAACAACCCGTTAATTGTGATCCTTCTAAATTAGTGCGAATCAGATGAGTCTCAATTAACAAACTATCCCTTAAATCAGCTTCTCCTAACATCGTGTCACTCAAATAAGCCCCACTTAAATCAGCTTTTCGTAAATCAGCACCTCGCAAATTAGCCTCCGTTAAATCCGCCCATAATAAAAATACTTCTTGGAGATTGGCGCGTAATAAATGAGCCTTCTTAAAACTAGATTTCAGTAAATAAGCTCCCATCAAATTCGCCCGACTTAAATCCGCATTATTGAGAACCGCTTCCGTTAAATCCGCACCCGTTAAGATAATGCGGTGCATATCCGCGTCACTTAAATTTGCCCCCCGTAATGTCACACCATTTAAGTCCGCTTCAATTAAATTCGCTCCTTGAAAATTGGAGTCCCTTAAATTCGCTTCTGCCAGATGGGCTTCTCGTAAATTGGCCCCAGTTAAATTGGCACCAATAAGACTGGCGCGTTTCATATTCGCTTCCATTAATTCCGCGCCCATTAACTTCACCCCATCTAGTTTTGCCCGTTCCAAATTAATTTGATCAGACTTGGCTCCCGAAAGATTCGCATTACTCAGATCCGCCTCCGTTAGAATAGCCCAGTTTAAATCCGCGTCGCAAAGGGATGCCATACGCAAATCGGCTTTAGACAGATTTACCCCACTTAAATTAGACTGATTCAAATTAACGCCCGTTAACATGGCATTACGCATATCCGCGCGACGTAAACACGCACCAATGAAAGTCGCCTTACTAAAAAAAGACCAACTGAGATTAGCACCTGTGAGATTAGCACCCGTTAGATCAACCTCTCGGAGATTAACTCCGCTTAACGTTGCACCACTGAGGTCAACGTGGGCAAAGTTACGTTCTCCCTGTTCATACCGTTCTAAAAATTCCTGTGTGTGCATGGGGCGACCGAAGGCGAGAGGGAGAGGGCCATAGGGAGCGCGATCGCCCTACTCGCGGTATCTGATCCACCTTTGACCCCTCGTTTTATGCCAATTGTATCGCGACCTCTCTCAAAATTGTCAATTATTCAAAGGGGGTTCTATTTAGAGGATGACTCACTTTGACAATGGAGCCCTCGATTGTGATGATTGGACCCTCAGAAGACGAAAATCATTCCCTCAAAAGCGCGATACCGTCTCTGATAACTTATCAATCAAGGTTCTGTTGTTTGAGATTATCATGTTTCTTTTCTTAATCTCTGTAGAATTAGCTTGATTTACCTTTGACATTTGAAAATCTGAGCAGTCTACTATCGAGTGATTTTTCCCTGAGTAAGGGTCACGAACAGAGTATGTTATGATGATCCCTACTCAGTTCCCAAGGTGATATAGATCGCGGCTTTGACTGTTTCAGATCCTTAAAGATGAAGCTGTCGATCACTTCTGTGAACACAAAAGATCACAAATTCTAGGTTCTCATCATCCAGTAGATAGCTTATAGTATAAATATAAGCCTATTTATTTCATAAAAAAATGGAGTTAAAAAGATGACCCCAAAATCAAGTTTATTGTACCCAACCAGCCGCTATTACGGAGAAGTGAAACCGGAAAATCTGGTATTTAATGCCAATTTACAAGAGCTTTCTCATAAAGTTACTTATCTGAGTAACTTAGCCACTAATGGTAAAATTTCCCTAGAGGAAGCTTACGAAACAATAGAATCTTTGATGGTCAATTTAGACAACACCAAAAATCAGTTAGGTGTCGGGGATTGTCCTTTTGGGTGACTTACCATAGATGACAACAAGACGCGATCGCGCTTTCCCTCAAGGGGATTGGGGATTAATCTCATAAAACGCGATGCTGGCTACATCTTGCCTCCGCAAACGCGGAGGCAAGATGTAGCGCGTACCGGGTTCTGTTTGGACTCAGAAATTAAGGTTTTTAATCGAATATTTATTGATATAGCAGATGTTGAAGGAAGAAGGAAGAAGGAAGAAGGAAGAAGCAATAAAATCAAGGGTTTGGGCTATTAAGAACGTCAACCACCGTCGAGGTTGCGATATTTAAGAAAAAAGGAGACAGGTGATAGGTGATAGGTGATAAGTGATAAGTGACAGATGATAGGTGATAGGTGATAGGTGATAGGTAGAAATTTTCTTACCAATTACCAATTACCAATTACCAATTACCAATTACCAATTACCAATTACCAATTACCAATTACCAATTACCAATTACCAATTAATCATCCTGAAAACGATCTACACTAGAGAGATAAACGGGTTCGACCCGGATCGCGAGGATACTATGGGGACGAACCACCATATACTCCCCTTGGATTGTCTTAAGAGGGACATTAACAAATTCAAGGGAATCATGCTTGGGGACTAAGACACCGCTGTACCACTTCTGAAAGTCTTGAAGGGTAGAGAAAGGGACTTCTTCTCGATGTCCCCCCTCCAAAAGCAGATGTACTGCATATTTATCGGGAGTTCTAGCCATATTCGACTTTTAACCTTTACAATTTTAAGAGTTTAGAACGATTTTACCTTACTGGAGAATGGGGAGTAGGGGACAAGGCAATATTTTTCCCTTCACAGTTGTCTCCCCATAGATAAGACCGGATCAACAAGTTTTGTATTATATAGCACGTTTACGAATTAGGTCGTAAAATACTCTGGATTTAGCGTTAACCATGTTCACTTAAGCAGTAACAACCTATGCCTCGTCGTCAAGACATCCAAAAAATTCTTCTGATTGGCTCTGGCCCCATCGTCATCGGTCAAGCCTGTGAATTTGATTATAGTGGAGTTCAAGCCTGTAAAGCATTACGAGAAGAAGGCTATGAAGTGGTGTTAGTCAATTCTAACCCCGCGACGATTATGACTGATCCCGGTACCGCGGATCGCACTTATATCGAACCTCTCACCCCCGAAATCGTAGAAAAAATTATCGAAAAAGAACGTCCTCAAGCCCTTCTCCCCACAATGGGGGGTCAAACGGCCCTTAATTTAGCTGTATCTCTGTGTAAACGGGGAACTTTAGAAAAATATGGTGTGGAGTTAATTGGCGCGAAATTACCCGCGATCGAAATGGCCGAAGATCGTGAACTTTTTAAAGAAGCAATGGAAAGGATCGGTGTGGGGGTTTGTCCTTCCGGTATTGTTAATAATATGGAAGAAGCCCGCGCAGTCGCTCACCAAATTGGCTCTTATCCCTTAATTATCCGTCCCGCGTTTACGATGGGTGGTACAGGGGGTGGTATTGCTTATAACCAAGAAGAATATGAAGAAATGGCTCAAGGCGGTATTGACTCCAGTCCTGTTTCTCAAATTTTAGTCGAACAATCCCTCATTGGTTGGAAAGAATATGAGTTAGAAGTGATGCGGGATTTAGCAGATAATGTTGTCATTATCTGTTCGATCGAAAATCTTGATCCGATGGGGATTCATACAGGGGATTCGATTACGGTGGCTCCCGCGCAAACTCTCACTGATAAAGAATATCAACGTCTGCGAGATGCTTCGATTAAAATTATCCGTGAAATTGGTGTAGAAACGGGAGGTTCCAATATTCAATTCGCGGTAAATCCCACCAATGGGGATATGATTGTAATTGAAATGAACCCGCGGGTTTCTCGCTCTTCTGCTTTAGCCTCAAAAGCAACAGGTTTCCCGATCGCGAAAATGGCCGCGAAGTTAGCCGTCGGTTATACCTTGGACGAAATTCGCAATGATATTACCAAGAAAACCCCAGCATCTTTTGAGCCGACGATCGATTATGTTGTCACGAAAATCCCTCGTTTTGCCTTTGAAAAATTCCCCGGTACGACATCAGCTTTAACCACACAAATGAAATCCGTCGGGGAAGTAATGGCCATTGGCCGCACCTTCTGTGAATCCTTCCAAAAAGCATTACGAGGGTTAGAAACGGGACGGGCTGGTTGGGGATGTGATAAATCAGAAAAATTACCTTCTTTAGAGCAAATACGCGCCGGTTTACGGACTCCCAATCCTGAACGGATTTTTACTGTGCGTCACGCGATGATGATGGGAATGTCTCTTGAGGATATCTATGAATTAACGGGTATTGATCCTTGGTTTTTAGATAAACTTCAGGAAATTCTGGAAATGGAGAAAAGCCTGAAACGCACTTCTTTAAAACAGTTAAATAAAGAACAACTCTTGGCGGTGAAGCAATTAGGATTTAGCGATCGCCAAATTGCCTTTGCCACGAAAACAACGGAAGATGAAGTCCGTGTCTATCGGAAAGATTTAGGCGTGATTCCTATTTACAAAACTGTAGATACTTGTGCCGCAGAATTTGAAGCCTTGACTCCTTATTATTATTCTACTTATGAATTAGGAGCCGCGGTTTGGGAATTTGAGGATGACGCGAAAAAGCTTTCTGCGGTGGAACATAGTCTCGCACCCGACTCGGAGGTATTACCTTCTGTGAAGCGGAAAGTAATGATTTTAGGGGGTGGCCCTAACCGTATTGGCCAAGGGATTGAGTTTGATTATTGTTGTTGTCACGCGTCTTATTCCCTACGGGCTATGGGCTTTGAAAGTATCATGGTTAATTCTAACCCGGAAACGGTTTCGACGGATTATGATACCAGCGATCGCCTCTATTTTGAACCCCTCACGAAAGAGGATGTTTTAAATATTATTGAGGCAGAAAACCCCGAAGGAATCATTATTCAATTTGGCGGCCAAACCCCCTTAAAATTGGCAGTTCCTTTGTATAAAGCCTTAGAAAATCATACGGGAGTACAAAGCAAAATTTGGGGAACTTCACCAGATTCTATTGATACAGCCGAAGATCGAGAACGCTTTGAACATATTTTGCGCGACTTAAATATTGCCCAAGCCGAAAACGGGTTAGCACGCAATTTTGAGGACGCGTTAAGGGTGGCGAAACGCATTGGTTATCCCGTGGTAGTCCGTCCTAGTTATGTGTTAGGAGGACGCGCAATGGAAATCGTCTATTCTGATATTGAATTAGAACGATATATGTTGTACGCGGTGCAAGTAGAACCCGATCACCCGATTTTAATTGATAAGTTTCTGGAAAATGCCATTGAGGTTGATGTTGACGCGATCGCGGACACAACAGGAAATGTGGTGATAGGCGGTATTATGGAACATATCGAACAAGCGGGTATTCACTCAGGAGACTCCGCGTGTTCTCTTCCTTATCAAACCTTAACACCTCCGGTTTTAGAAACGATTCGGCGTTGGACGATCGAATTAGCGAAAGCCTTAAAAGTTGTGGGGTTAATGAATATCCAATTCGCGGTACAAGGGGAAAATGTTTATATTTTAGAAGCCAACCCTCGCGCCTCACGAACAGTCCCCTTTGTTTCTAAAGCAATTGGAGTTCCCTTAGCGAAAATTGCGACGCAATTAATGTCAGGGAAGAGTCTGGAAGACGCGGGTTATACCAAAGAAATAATCCCGACTCATATTTCCGTGAAAGAAGCTGTTTTACCCTTTAGCAAATTCCCAGGTGCGGATACTTTATTAGGCCCCGAAATGCGATCAACGGGTGAAGTAATGGGAATTGATACGGAATTTGGGAAAGCATTTGCCAAAGCTCAATTTGGAGCTAATCAAGCCTTACCGTTATCGGGCACTGTGCTGTTTTCGATGAACGATCGCGATAAAGTTGCCGTGATACCCGTAGTCAAAGAATTTTTGGAATTAGGGTTTCATGTTGTCGCGACAGAAGGAACCCGAAAAGTGCTACGGGAAAATGGAGTAAAGGTAGATTTAGTGTTAAAACTCCATGAAGGCCGTCCGAATTTAATGGACTCCATTAAAAATGAGAAACTCCAACTCATTATCACGACACCTTCAGGGGAAGAATCACGCACAGATGGGATTTTAATTCGTCGCACCGCGTTGGCGTATAAAATTCCCATTGTCACCACGATCGCGGGTGGAAAAGCCACCGCGTCCGCGATTCGTTCATTAAAATCTCATTCCTTAGAAGTGAAAGCAATTCAGGATTATTACGTCAGTTAAGATGGAAGTAAAATGAAGCTAATGAAGGGTGAAAATAATAATAACTTTCATCCTTCATTATCAAGTAAACAAGATGAGGAAAAGTGAACAAAGATCAGGCTCAAGTGAAATAAAAAAAAATTCTTCCTTCTTCCTTCTTCCTTCTTTCCTCTTCCTTCTTCCTTCTTCCTTCTTCCTTCTTCCTTCTTCCTTCTTCCTTCTTCCTTCTTCCTTCTTCCCTCTTCCTTCAATTCAGTTTTAAAGCACTAACAGGAACATCATCCCAAGAGGAAACAGTCCGCATTGTTACAGTCCATCCTTCGGCCTTTTGTGCTTCAGTTAAATTATTTTCAAAAGACTCATAACATTCTTTAGCTTGAGTCTCATCAGAAGAAGCAATACAAGAATAGAGAATCCCACAGGGATCAATTTGTTCATTAATCCAAATCGTCATAATTGGTGTTCTCCTGATAAATTTAACTATGTTTTCCCTCTAGTTGATGAGGGTTTAGTGAGTTATTATAACTTATCGCATTTTCCCCCAAAATTGCGACAATAACATTTTTTTTTAAGGAACCACAAAGGCACAAAGGGCACAGAGGAGAAAAAAGGGAGTAGGTACTCTTTCACCTCTTTCACCTATTTAGTAATTGATGATAATTTATATATAGCAAGTCTAAATCATTCATACAGATTTGTAGGGGTAGCGCAAGAGTGCCTACCTATGATCAATAGCAGGGCTGTTTCACGCGAGGGTTAAATTTTCCATTTTTGTTTTTCCAAAGCCTCTCTCAGTGAGCAAAACAGGAGTTTTTAATAATTTCTGCATTTTTACTAGGAATTATCGGCTGAAACTCCTGTGGCATAAGCCTTAGAGAAGTAAAGAAATTTTAGAATGAAACAGCCCTGCTGATCAATAGGGGCAACCACGGGGGGATTGCCCCTACAAACATATTACAATTGAAATAGGATTGCTATATAGCGTTTCGACTAAAGATGAGGTCTAATTTATTCCCTATTAAGAATTCCCTATTAAGAGTTAAGAAAAACGAGAAAAGTCTGACTTCACAAGTATGAGAATTGCTATATCAGGTGAGCCTTTGTTTTACCACCTTGGCACCTTGGCACTAAGGACATAAAATAGAGAGTCTCTCAAAATCAAAGAAATTTACCCCTTTGTGTCTTTGTGTCTTTGTGTCTTTGTGGTTTATTTTATTTCCCTATATCATTACGATCGCGTTTCGACTAAAGATGAGGTCTAATTTATTTCCTATTAAGAGTTCCCTATTAAGAGTTCCCTATTAAGGGTTAAGAAAAACGAGAAAACTCTGTACCTCACAAGTATGAGAATTGCTATATAGCGCGTCTAAATAAATTGTGAAATCTTGTAGGGGCAATCCCCCCGTGGTTGCCCCGATTGATGAGGGGTAGGCACTCTTGCGCTACCCCTACAAATCTTTATGAATGATTTAGACTTGCTATAGTAATATTTTAGGGCGGGATCTACGGTAATTAATCTTTGAGCTAAGGGAAAAAAAATTGTGCTGTCTAACCCATGAAAACGGGATGTTAATGGTGGGTTAGGAGAGTTAATAGCTTTTCGATTTGCTCCCACAATAGTCGTTACCTAACCCACCCTACAAACTCTCTTTTCTCTCTCTCTGTTCCCTTTGTGCCTTTGTGGTTCAAAAAAAGATCAGCCTAATTAACAGTAGCCGCAAAATGTCGTAAATTCTCCCCCGTTAATCGACAAATACGCCAATCAGGAAGAATATCAGCACCCATATTTTCATAGAACATGATCGCGGGTGCATTCCAATCCAATACGGACCATTCTACCCGTCCACAACCCTTTTCTAGGGCCAATTTAGCCACAGCATTAACCAGGGATTTCCCAATTCCTTGCCCCCGATATTCTTGCAACACAAACAAATCTTCAATATAAATACCCGGTTTCGTTAAAAAAGTAGAATAATTATAAAAAAATAAAGTATATCCTACTAATTTACCTTCAAATTCAGCAACAATCACATCAATTAAGGGACGTTCCCCAAACAAATGATTTGTTAAATCATCAATATTTCCCGTTACCATGTCTGATAACTTTTCATACTCTGCCAAGGCTTTAATTAAATTAAAAATCGCGGTGACATCGGTTTTTATGGCTGGACGTAAAATTACATGATGGCGCTCGGAACCCGGGGTAGCACGATCTGACATAATTTATCAACCCAAAAAGTAACAATTTTAATAATAACAGCAATGCCTCGATTTTAAATAGGACTTACGCGGAAACCGGGTTGATTTTGAGCGAGAAATGAATCTGTCTCAAGGCGCGATCAATCTAACCCGGTTTCTTCATATTTCAGGAAAAGCTAAATAGACAATTCAAAATTAAAAGGCTATCTAAGCCATCCTTTCAAGCGTTCCGCGACTTGAGGCCTCCTCAGTTTTCGCATCGCTTTATTTTGAATTTGACGCACCCTTTCGCGGGAAACATTGAAAATCGCGCTCACCTCTTCTAAGGTATAAGCTTCACCCGTTAATAAACCATAACGCAAGGCTAAAACATCCTTTTCTCGCTCAGTTAAAATATTATTCAAGACATCTAAAATATCTTGACGCATCATATTTTCACTCATTAAAGATTCGGGTGATTGAGTATCATTATCCTCAATTAAATCCATTAATTCCGAAGATTCATCGGTTCCGATGCGATGATTTAAAGATAAAGACTTGCGACGGACTTGCAGTAAATAATGAATTTGTTCCGAACTCAGTTCTAAAAAATCGGCAATTTCCGCTTCCGAGGGATTGCGATGCAAGGTTTTTCTTAAGTCTCGATAGGCTCTTTTTAACTTCGTTAATTGTTCGACAATATGAATGGGTAAACGAATCATTCGACCTTGATTCGCTAAAGTCCGTGTAATGCCTTGACGAATCCACCAATACGCGTAGGTTGAAAATTTATAACCTTTTTCGGGGTCAAATTTTTCCGCGGCGCGATTTAATCCCAAAGCTCCTTCTTGAATTAAATCTAAAAATGGTACTCCTCGATTAAGATAACGCTTGGCAATCGAAACGACTAAACGTAAATTAGAACTAATCATTTTACGTTTAGCTGATCGCCCGTGATAGAGATGTGCTTGTAATTGCACATCGGTTAATTCTGCTGCCGTCGCCCATTCCTTATTTGTTGGTTTTCGTCCTAGTTCGAGTTCTAATTTCTGTTGTAACTCTTCAAGGATAATTAATTGTTGGACTTGACGTGATAATTCTAATTCTTCCGATGGTGTTAATAAGGGATAACGCGCCATTTCCTTAAATAAGGACGAAAGGGCATCATCCGCGACAAATGTGTAATAATCTGATTTCTGTCGTTTTGCCGCCACAGTGGCTTCATCCTCCTCGTATTCGGGTATTTCTAGGAAGGATGGTTCATCGGCCACTACAAACAAGGGGAGATCAGATTTTGCTATCTCTTTTTGCATATCGGTCATTGCCCCTATTCCCTTAGACTCAGAGTGCTTGGCCAGCTCTATTATAGTTGACTACATCCCTGTTTAACTAATTGGGGTCCACTATACGAGAGTTGTGGGGCTCTCAAATCTGGTCAATTCTCACTAATGATACTATTATTTTGCTATCCCCGTGACATAAACATGACAAAACTACCCTCGGTAGTCTCAAAACTACCGAGAGTAGGTGATCGTGAGTTTATTTTTCCGCAATTTTGATTAATGAACGCTGCTACTATGGGAGTCAGGTGGCAGAGGCCAGGACCCCATAGGAGATATCTTGGTAGTACGTTCCGCTAAAATTAATAACAGATAAATTGTTAAAACATAACCCGTTGCGACGATCGGGATAATCACAGGAATATCATGGTAAATCATAAGTCACGGCCAGTGGTTAGGGGGAACGGACAGGACAACGACAACACCGACTACATTAGATCAGCATAGGAAACTAAGCCTTGTCTGCCAAGGCTGCTTTGCCATAAAACTCCCTGAGAATGACGACATCGCCTTCCCTGTTCATCTCTGTTATTAACTCGATGGTGACTTGACACACTCAACAGATACACTCTGTGCATTACCAAAAAACGGCAATTAACAATAGTGTATTCCTAACCCGCGATTCTTCCCCCCATAAGACGTGACCAACTTTGGTAAGTTGACACCCCTACAGTGAGGTTGACTTTCTGACGAGTCTATCAAGGCTATTACCACCAAGTTATTTCAGGTACTCTCAAGCCGCCCGCGAGTCCTGCTGTACTTAATGTATGGAATTGTTTAAATCCTTATCAATTATAATAACACAACTTTTGGAATTTTTACAGATTATTTTTCAAATTGCTTAATAATTTGATACATTTGGCTAAACGCGCTCAGAAGGGAGTCTGCTATGGGCGATCCTCGTGTTCTCTGTCTCGGTGAAGTTCTCTTTGACTGTTTAGCTGATCAAAGAGGACGCTCTTTTGATGAAGTTGAGTCTTGGACTCCTTTACCTGGTGGTGCTCCTGCCAATGTCGCCTGTGGCTTGGTGAAATTAGGCACGTCCGCGGGTTTTATGGGAACTATCGGCTGTGATACCCAAGGCAATGAATTATTAAATTTTTTGGAGACTGAGGGTGTTAATACTCAAGGCGTTCAAAGACACGACACAGCCCCCACAAGACAGGTTTATGTCTTACGGTCGGAAACGGGCGATCGCGACTTCGCGGGTTTTGGAGAATACGCGACGACGGAATTTGCCGATACTTATTTAAACGCGCTTCAAATTCCGACATCTTTGTTTATTCCCTCGGAGTTCCTAGTCTTAGGCACTCTGGGTTTAGCTTATCCCCATAGTCGAGACGCGATCGGCCGGGCGCTCCTTTTGGCGGAGCAATATCATTTAAAAGTCCTGCTTGATATCAACTGGCGAAAGCCGTTTTGGGAACACCCATTTTGGGCTAACGAAGAGGATATCAAGCCCCCTATACTAGGTTTATCGAAAAAGGTTGATTTTGTCAAGCTCTCAAAGGAAGAAGCTCTATGGTTATTTGGGACAACGGATGCCGGCGCGATCGCGTATCATCTGGGGTCCGTAGAAGGGGTATTTGTCACAGACGGAGAAAATGGTTGTAGTTATTGTCTCTCCGAACATGAGGGGACAATTCGGGGGTTTCCCGTAGAAGTGGTGGATACAACGGGCGCCGGTGATGCTTTTGTCGCGGGGTTTATTCATCAGTTATGTCAACAGGGGATGAAGTGTTTACAAACCCCTGAACGTGTGAAACAGGTGGTGGAATATGCTTCCGCGGTGGGAGCCTTAACGACCACTAAATTAGGCGCGATCGCGTCTTTACCGACGGCAGATGAAGTCGAAGCTTTTTTGCGAACACACAAAAGGCAAGAGTAGGGTGGGGAATCCTTGCCCTGTCATCATTCATTACATCTTCTGGCTTCTGCCTCCGTGCCCTAATCGGTTTTTGTGGTTCATTATTTCATTTCTCATCATTCACATTTATCCTGGTTTTTCCAGATATAGAAACACCGACAAGAAGACTCATCCGGTATTTGTTAAGGGATATTACAAATTTCAAATGTTTTAATAAATATGTTACGATGCAAGCGGATTTAATAGATAGGATTAAGAAAAATGACACCTATAAAACGGTATGTAGCCGAGTTTATTGGCACTTTTTGGCTAGTCTTTGGGGGCTGCGGAAGTGCTGTCTTAGCCGCGAATTTTCCCGATCCTGTAACCAATACTCTAGGTATCGGATTTGTGGGAGTAGCCCTCGCGTTTGGTTTAACAGTGATGACAATGGCCTATGCTGTTGGTCATATTTCAGGGGGTCATTTTAATCCCGCGGTTTCCTTCGGCCTTTATATGGGGAAACGTTTTTCGGGAAGCGAACTTCTGCCCTATATTATCGCGCAAGTTACGGGTGCGATTTTGGCCTCCATTGTTCTTTATTTGATCGCGAGTGGTAAACCCGGATTTGATATTGGCGGTTTTGCCTCCAATGGTTTTGGGGATGACTCTCCGGGTAAATATAGTATGTTTGCCGCGTTTTTGGCCGAGTTTGTCCTGACTTTTATCTTTTTAATTATCATTCACGGTTCCACTGATCCACGCGCTCCTCAAGGATTTGCACCGATCGCGATCGGTTTAGGATTAACTCTGATTCACTTAGTGGGAATACCTGTTACCAATCTATCAGTTAACCCCGCCCGTAGCACGGGACCGGCTTTAATTTTAGCAATTTTTGGTGGTAAAGGTTGGGCCCTTGCGGAATTGTGGTTATTTTGGCTCGCGCCTATTTTGGGAGCTATTGCTGCGGGTTATCTTTATTCTTCTTTCTTTGAAGAATCGAAACGAGCAGAAGTTACGGAATAATTCGGGCTGTGATCAAGGAGACGGCAGTGCCCACTTGTTAACTTAAAGGTTTTGACTCAAAAACGGGGTTTCTCTATCAGAATTTGTTATTTATCTAAGATTTTGGTAAGAGAAACCCCGTTTTTTATCCTTAATTTGACACATCAATAAAGGGCATTATCCCACACAAAAATAGGCTTTTATTGCTTTATTAGGTGGTTAATACTGCATATAGCAATCCTAAATAGGTTGTGAGAGTTTTCGCAGTGGGAGCATCTGGCACTGTGCGCCGAAACTATTGCAACCCAAGACGCGAGCACTCCTATTATTAACATTAAATTTGTTACGACTCATATATGGGATTGCTATCGGCTTCTTTAGAGATGCTCCCAAACCCAACATATAGTCATTTCAACGTATATTGAGAAACTAAAAAAACAGTCACAGTAAGAAGAAGCTAGATTTAAACCGTCCCATTCATTTTTATTTGGAATGACTAGACACCACTAAGGCACTAAGGCACTAAGGAAGAAGGAATTCCTCCTTAGTAATACACCACTAAGGCACTAAGGCACTAAGGCACTAAGGCACTAAGGAATTCCTCCTTAGTAATACACCACTAAGGCACTAAGGCACTAAGGAAGAACGAATTCCTGCTTAGTAATATAATCATTTCAACGTATATTGAGAAATTAAAAAAACAGTCACAGTAAGAAGAAGCTAGATTTAACGCGTCTCATTTTTATTTGGAATGACTATATAGGAAACCCAACAGATTCCTTGGGTTTCGCGGAGCTCAACCCAACCTACAAAAAATCTAATTATGGAGAAAGGCAGGGTTAGCCTACCCTACCATGATTGGAGGAGACGATTAACTATTGATTATTAACAACGCGTAACCGTTGTGTCAAGATTGTCATACCACCGGAACGCATTAACACCGCAGAAACCCAGCGATTTTCGGCAACCGCGGGGGCTTTTCCTATCTTAAATAAGCCCCCTGCATTGAGAACTTCTAAGTCGGCAGGTGAACTACTTAAAAGCGTTTTTTCCGAAATAGGTTCTTCGATCGCGGTTCCTAAAAGGATATCATCACCTAGAGGTTCTTGGACAATAGCATCCAAGAAATATTCTTGACCAACTTTAACTTTTTCGGGTAAATTAAACTTAATATTAGGGGGATTTTTTCCCGATTTCATTTCGGTTTTTTCTGATAAAATTTCTTGTTTTACCAATTTATTTCCTTCAAATATCTGTTGAGAGCGAATAGTGGATTTCAACGTCACATTTCGGCTATCTAATTTTTGATTTCCCGTAATTGTGGTGACGGTTTCCGCGATAAAACCATTACCTTGTTTTTTCCAAGATTGTAATTCTGTGCGATAATTTAGTGTCTGATCTCGTTTCCAAAAAGCCGCGATCACGTTTTCCATGCTTTGGCGATTTAAGCCATCACCATGAATAAAATTACTACTATAAAATTGCATCAAAGCAGATAAATCACGACGATTAGCCGCGGCATCCATTTGAGTTAAAATTTGAGTAAGTTCGGCAGGTGCTGTTGATGGGGCCTGGGCAATGGTAACAGCAATAGCCGAATCTGATTTCAGCGCGTTCGCCTTCGGTGCGTGCGTTAGCACGATCGCGCCTCCCAAAACCATATTACACCCCAAAGTTAAACACAGAGAAAGGGGTGCAATTACGATCGCGGAGGTTTTAGCCCTGATACTTTTGGGCAATAAACGTTGAGAAATTACGCGGGTAAACTTAAAAAAGACAGTCAAGGGCTGAGACATTGTATCTTAGATGTATTTGTGTTAGGTGGAAAATATTAACTGGTAGGTATATGGCGTTGCACAATTAAGGGATGATTCGGTAGGGGCCATCCCCCCGTGGTGGCCCCAAAACCCCTATGGGGTAGCCACGGGGGCACTACCCCTACCCGCGTATCATTCCACCAATGGGCAACACCAGGTATATTGTAAACTTTAAATCTGAAATAGACCAATTTGTTGAGTTTTGAGGAGAGAAAACAACCTTGACGCAGACACCCCCTCGTTTATTAATTGCCGCGAGTGGTACTGGTGGCCATTTATTTCCCGCGATCGCGACGGCCGCACAATTACCAGATTATCACATTGAATGGCTAGGTGTGCCAAATCGGATGGAAACGGAGTTAATTCCCCCCCTCTATCCCCTCCATACGATCGCGGTGTCGGGCTTGCAAAAACGATTCAGTCTCGATACCCTACGCGTGCTCGCAGGACTTCTGAAGTCGATTTGGCAAGTGAGACGTATCCTCAAAGAGGGTAATTTTCAGGTGATTTTTACCACTGGAGGTTATATCGCAGCACCCGCGATCGTCGCGGCAAAAACCTTAGGCATACCCGTGATTATCCATGAAGCTAACGCGTTACCGGGTAAAGTGGCTCGATTGTTAACCCCTTGGTGTCAGAGTATCGCGATCGGTTTTGCCAGTGCATCACAACATTTAAAGGGAAGAAAAACTATTTTCACAGGCACACCCGTGCGATCAGAATTTTTCACTCCTCAACCCCTAGATTTACCAATTCCTGAAAATGTGCCATTAATTGTCGCGATGGGAGGAAGTCAAGGCGCAGTTACACTTAATCAATTAGTGCGAGAATCTGCCCCTGCATGGTTGGAAAAAGGCGCGTGGGTAGTACATTTAACCGGGAATAATGATCCTGACTTTGCTAGTTTTACACATCCTCAATATATCGCGATGCCCTTTTATCATAACATGGCGGGTTTATTACAAAGAGCAAATTTAGCAATTAGTCGTTCCGGTGCGAGTGCCCTCACAGAATTAGCCGTGACAAAAACCCCCGCGCTTTTAATTCCTTATCCATTCGCCGCGGAAGATCATCAAAGTTTTAATGCCAGGGTATTTACATCGGTTGGAGCGGGTTTATCCTTTCGTCAAAGTGAATTAACCCCCGATTTATTACAAAGTAAAGTTTTGCATTTATTAACCTCTCCTGATGAATTGGTAAAAATGGGAGAAGCCGCTTATCAAGTCGCGGTTATTGATAGTGCCAACCAATTAGCCAATTTAGTCCGTCAAGGGGTGCAGGAATCAGAAGAAAAACTCAATTTATCGTCGTGATAACATTCCATCTTTTTGAACACGACAACCCCTTTGACAGGGCTACTTGGCGCACATTTCCACCATGATGAGCGGGGGTTATGGGGTATCGCATTCAGGATTTTTGTCCTTATGAAAATATTAATAATTTTTGATTTTTCTCGCCAGAGAAAAAAGCCAGAATTATTAACCCGTTTGGCTAGGGGATGAAATTTTGTGCTATGGTAAGACAAATTACCATGAAATCTATAGATTTTGGCACGGGTGGCAAAAATGAAAAAGCAAGCAGTGACTCACCTCCAATGGTTAGTAACATTGAGTGTAGTAAGTGCATTTACTTACCCTGGGAACGCGCAAATGCCGTCCCCCATAGCCCCCGCGTCGGACGGTACAGGTACAATCGTTAAACAGAATGGGAACCAACTCGATATATCTGGGGGTTCCCTTAGTGGAGATAAGGGAAATCTTTTTCATAGTTTTACCCGTTTTGGACTCAATCAAGGCAAAATTGCCAATTTTCTCACTAACCCCAATATCCGCAACATTTTGGGACGAATCAACGGCGGCGATCCGTCTTTTATTAATGGTTTAATTAAAGTAACTGGGGGAAACTCTAATCTATTTTTGATGAACCCCGCGGGCATTATTTTTGGACCTAATGCCAGTTTAAATATTCCCGCGTCTTTTACTGTCACCACGGCTAACGGCATCGGTTTTGGGAATAATCAATGGTTTAACAGCATCGGTAATAATAATTGGGCTTCTTTATTGGGAAAACCTAACTCCTTTGCTTTTACTCTTCCCCAAGCGGGTGCGATTATTAACGCGGGTAATTTAACTCTGACATCGGGTCAAAATTTAACCTTAATTGGCGGAAGTGTCATTAATACAGGAGAGTTATCAGCACCCGGTGGTAATATTACGATGAGTGCTGTACCGGGTGAAAATATAGTCAGAATCAGTCAGCAAGGAAATTTATTAAGTTTAGATATTCAACCGACTAATAATCAAAATTTGCTTACTACTAACTGGACAAAACCTATTTTATCTTTACCTCAATTATTAACAGGTAAAGGGGTAGAAAATGCGACAAATTTAACGGTAAATTCTCAAGGAGAAATAGTTTTAACGGGAAATGCTGTAGCCGTAGAACCGGGGACAACCATTGCATCTGGGAATATTAATGTTTCTGGAACAACGGGGGGTAGTGTTAATATTTTAGGTTCCCGTGTGGGTTTACTTTCTAGTAAGATTAATGCCAGTGGGGATAATGGTGGAGGGAGTGTTTTAATCGGTGGAGACTATCGGGGGTTAGGGACAATTCCTAATGCTACGCGTACCTTTGTCAGTAAAGATTCTGTTATTAATGCGGATGGGATTAATAACGGGAATGGTGGAAAAGTGGTGATTTGGTCCGAGGAAACTACCCGATTTTTAGGGAACATTAGTGCGAGGGGAGGTCCCTTTTCAGGAAATGGTGGTTTCGTGGAAGTTTCTGGTAAACAAAACCTGGAATTTCAGGGGTTAGCTGATTTACGAGCTCCCTTTGGTGAAGCAGGAAATCTCTTACTCGATCCGACGGATATTACCATTAGTGCTGCCACGGATTTTGGGGGAACTTTAGCAGGGACTTTTAGCCCTAGTAGTGGGACTTCTAATATTAATAATGGCACACTGCAAACTCAACTGGGTTTAGGTAGTGTCACGATTTCCACGGCTTCCTTGTTTACTCCTAACTTGGGAGATATTACAGTTAATGCTCCTGTTAATTGGAGTAATAGTAATTCTTTAACTTTACAAGCGAATAACAATATTACGGTTAATCAACTTATTAGTAATGGTGGAAATGGCGCGATCGCGTTAAATGCTGGTAATGCCATATCAGTCAATAACAATCTTGCCACTAACGGGGGAAATATTACCCTCTCCAGTACCAATAATATCAACACCTCTACGGGCAGTCTGAATTCCTCTTCAACGGGAAATGGAGGCGCGATCTCCCTCTCTGCTTCTGCCGGTAATATTATCACTGGTAGTTTGAATTCCTCTTCATTAAATGCAGGCACGGGAGGGAATATCACCCTCTCTATTACTGGAGGAACCGGTTATATTGATACCACTGCTGCAAATATTGATTCTTCCGATTTTTATTCTTCAAAAAACGGAGGGAATATCACCCTCTCAACTGCTGGTGGTAACATTACCACTGGTTTCTTGAATTCCTTTTCATCAGGCGGTACGGCAGGGAATATCACCCTCTCTATTACTGGAGGTTCGGGCTCCATCGACACCACGGGGGCGAGGCTGGATGCCCAAACCAATTCAGGAAATGCGGGGAATATCACCCTCTCGACTGCTGGTGGTAACATTAAAACTGCCGAACTGAATACTGCGTCTTGGGGTACAGGTACGGGAGGGAATATCACCGTCTCTGTTACTGGTGGTGCGGGCTCCATTGATACCAGTGCTGGCTCTGTAGCTGCTTTTTCCCAGTCAGCTTCAGGAAACGGAGGTTCCATCGTGCTTTCCACGGCTGGTGGTAACATTACCACTGGCACTCTCTATTCATATTCCAGTGGTGCAGCTACAGGAGGGAATATTAGCCTCACTGCTGGAGGAATAGGCTCCATTAATACCAGTGCTGGCCCTGTATATTCTTTTTCCAATTCAGGAAACGGAGGCATGATCGTGCTTTCCACGGCTGGTGGTAACATTACCACTGACAGTCTCTATTCATATACCAACGGTGCAGCTACAGGAGGGAATATCAGCCTTTCTGTCGCCGGAGGAACAGGCTCCATTAATACCAGTGCTGGCTCTGTAGATTCTGATTCCATTTTAGGAAACGGAGGCGCGATCGCTCTCACAGCTCCCGGTGGCATTACGACAGGTACGCTCTATTCCAATACAACTTCAACTTCTAGCACCAGCACTGCTGGAGCTATAACCTTCAATCCTGGTACGAGCAATATTACCCTTAGTGGCGATATTGATGCCTCAGCTCAAGCTGGAAATGGTAGCAATATCAGTTTCCCAACAAACCTCATCCTCACTCAACCCAATACCTCCATCAAAACTTCAGGAGTCGCCAGCAGTGGCAATATTACCTTTAATCAAAAGCTTGATGGTACAACAGCAGGCTCTCAAAATCTCTCTTTAGATTCGGGTGCAGGAAATGTAACATTCACAGGTGCAATAGGCAGTAATACGGGATTGGGAAACCTCAGTATAAATACCACAGGAAATGCCGCTTTCAATAACACTACCAACTTTCTTAACTTAACCAGTACAGGCAATCCCGTGCTTTCGGGGAACGTAACAGCCACCAACAGCATCAACTTAAGCTCTGCGGGAATTAGCAATAAAGTGATCCTAACGAGTGACAACATCAATTGGACAGGAAATATATCAGGGACTGGGAATTTAACAATACAACCATTAACAGCAGGTTCACCCATTTCTATCAGCAGCACTTCCAGTAGCGGTTTAAATTTAACTCCAACACAGATAGGATTATTGCAACCCGGATTAGGTTCAATTACCCTTCAAACTAATAGCATTGGTAATATTTCAGTTAATAGTCCGATTACCTTCAATAGTCCTACTACCCTGAAAGCTTCTTCGGGTACAATCACTACCAGCAGTCCGATTGTTGGAAACAATAACGCCTCAATTACCCTCTCGGCGAATAGGAATTTATTAAGTAATGATATCACAACTTCGAATCAAAAAATCACCATAAATGGCAATACAATACTTGGCAGTAATGTTACTATTAGTACAGGTAGCAGCGGCAATATTATTTTCAATGGAGACGTAAACGGCAATAATAACCTCACCGCGAATGCCGGTACAGGAAATCTAACATTTAGCCGCTCCATCGGCAATACCACACCATTAGGAAATCTCACCACTACAGGCACAACTCAACTTAATGGCAATGTCACGACAACCGGAAGTCAAATCTATAACAGTGCCGTGACAATTGCCAATAATCCCACCTTAACAGGTAACGGTATTACTTTTGGCAATACCTTAGATGGTAATAGTAATCTCACGGCCAATTCCGGTACAGGAAATCTCACCTTTAACGACTCCATCGGCAATACCACACCATTAGGAAATCTCACCACTACAGGCACAACTCAACTTAATGGCAATGTCACGACAACCGGAAGTCAAATCTATAACAGTGCCGTGACAATTGCCAATAATCCCACC